>OLRL01001091.1_pt1 | contig 11364 bp, 10 predicted proteins | sample 1643201 | NCBI WGS metagenome assembly OLRL01 (sample SAMEA3136649, study PRJEB25190) | human gut metagenome | biome: human gut; feature: human-associated habitat; material: faeces | place: Austria | collected 2013
TTTCGGAAGAAGATTATCAAAAAGTACAAGAACGCCTTGCTTTAGAAGGAAAACAACCCAAATGGAACCATACAGGTGAAAATGTATTGACGGGGTTGTTAAGATGTCCGGAATGTGGGTCACCAATGGCAGCGAGTAATGTCACAAATACCCTAAAAGATGGCACAAAGAAACGGATTCGATATTATTCTTGTTCAGTTTTTCGAAATAAGGGAGCCAGTGTGTGTCATGCCAATTCGATTCGTGCCGAACAAGCGGAAACATTTGTCGCCGACCGATTAAAGGAGATCGTTCAGCTACCAGAAGTTCTTCCCCGATTGGTGGCAGCGTTAAATGAAGAAATAGTGCGACAAAGCCAACCATTGGAACAAGAACTCGTGGTGTTACTGGAACGAAAGGAAGAATTGAAGACTAAAATTGAAAAATGGGAAGCTGCTTTGGAAGATAGTCCTGAATTGTTTCCGATGTTAAAAGACCGCTTAGACGAATTGACTGAAAAACGACGACAGTTGCACATTCGAGAAAATGAGATCTTAGGGATCTTTCAACAACAAGGAGAGCCGATTCAAGTCAAAGATGTCCAACGGATATTGACTAGTTTGGATCGTTTTCTTGCCCAGAGTGAGAAGAAGCAAGTCAAAGCCTTGTATCGTACCTTTATTGAGAAAATAACCTTTGATCCTAACCATAAGGAGATGTTGGAAATTACGATGAAATTCACGCCTGCCGTGGTACAACAATTGAATGAGCAATATCAAATAGCCGTATCCAAAACAAAGGATACGGCTATTTTTGTGTTAAAAACACCCTTTACGTTAACGATCTAGTCTAGGTTATATCAAACAACGTTAGAGGAGCGCTAACGCTTCTCTAGCGATTTGAAATCGTTAGAGAAGTAGTTAGGGAGGTGCATATCTTTAACCGAATTGATTATAGTGATATATGGAACTTAAGTTCGCCTTTTTTATTAATATATGATAAACTGTGGAATAACTGAGATAAAATTGGTTTAGACGAAAATAAGTGTATGTGTTATTATGCTTAAGTAAACTATATGTTTTAAAGGAGATAATATTACATGGCTCAGCTAAAAAGTCGTTTTTTACCAGGTACGACAAGTCCTCGTAATCCACAGTTAATCGTAGATTATTTAACAATGCTATTACCTTTTGAAGGCAAATTATGGAACAAGGAAACGCAGAAACAATTTTACGAAAAAATGAAGAAAAATTTAGTAAGTGAAGCACTTGTCGGTAGAAGTAAAGATCCTGCTTTTTCTGCAAGAGATAAGATTAATCGCGCTCCCAAATTATTAGGATTTGTTTCTCTAAAGCCTGTTATTTCCATCACTGAAGCAGGTAAAGCCTTTCTTGAAAATATAGAATTAAGACAAGAGATACTAATTCGTCAAATGGTAAAAGTTCAATTTCCTTCTCCAATTCACAAAGAGAGCCAAGTAGCGAAGGGGTATTTTAATATACATCCTTATTTGGAGCTATTACGTTTAATTTATACTGTAGGTGGAATTTATCCTAGAGAGTTAAAATTATTTGGTGTTACTTTAACGAATTATAAAGATTTTGAGAAAAAAGTAGTAGAATTATTAGATTATCGTAATCAGACGTTAAAAACAGATAAGCCAATTCGGCAGTTTCATAATGAATATTTTGAAAAATATGTTACTAATTTATATCAAGATCAAATTGATGCTGGAAAAATAGATACTCGTGAAACCAAAACTCTTACAGTAAAAGATTTTGTGAAAAAGAAGATACGTAATATCAATGATTATGGAGATTCTTATATTCGTTATTTAGTCGGGTCTGGCTTAGTAGTTCTTACAAAAGATAGAAAATTGGAAATTAGTAAAGGTCAGTATGATGAAGTTATAAATCTTTTGGATACGGTTCCTAGAGAAGCTGCTGATATATCTTTTAAACAATGGGAAAATATAATGTTTTCTATTTCTAAACCTAAACTATTATCTGATGATAAATCTTTATTACTCTCTAAAGTAGAATCTATAGAAAATGAGCTAGGGCGCAATCCAAAAAATAACAGTAAAAGTTCAATTGTTGATTTAAAAACACAACTATTCGAATTAAATACTGATTTGTCGAGAATTAATTTAAATTCATATGTTGATCAATTGAAACTTTTTTTTGAGGATGATATTGAAGATATCGTAGATACATTTGCTTCTATTAAGAAAAAAATGTTTTTTGACAATCCGTTATATTTTGAATGGAATGTATGGCGCGCCTTTACTATGATTATTGATGAAATGGCGGGAACCGTTATAGGGAACTTTAAAAGAAATACTGAAGGTTTTCCTATGGCTACAGCACCTGGAAATAGACCAGATATCTATATTGAAATGGAAGAAACGAATCTAGTAGTTGAGGTAACAACTTCTAATGGAAGAACACAGCATTCCATGGAAGGAGAACCAATTATTAGACATGCGGGTGAAATGCAGAAGAAGACAGGTAAAGAAACTCTTGGGATTTTTATTGCACCAAAGATTAATCCTACAGTGACAGCAGAACTTTATTCTAGATACAAAATCAATCTAGATATATATAATGGAAACGTTAAATATATACCACTTGCTCTTTCTGATTTTGTAGAATTTTTTCTAAGATTTGCTGATGGTAAAATTAAATTGAATGAACAGAAAATAAAAAGTATATTATCAAAAAGTATATTTTTAGCAAATACGACTAAAGATGAATTTGAATGGCAAAAGGAGATTACAAATTATATTCTTTCTTTTTAAAAGTTTTTCGTCTAAATTCATAATTAAATATTTTCATTAAATATGTTCAGAGGATAGAAAGGGAATGAAAAATATTGAAACCAATATTAAAATATCGTGGTGGAAAAAGTAAAGAAATTTCTGCTTTTAATCAATATTTTCCTGAATTTAATAGATACATTGAGCCTTTTTTTGGTGGAGGAGCTGTTTATTTTAGTATAGAGCCAGAACAAGCAATAATAAATGATGTAAATGGATCACTTATGAAATTCTATAATGATGTATCATTAAATTTTGAAAGATTAAAAAATGAATTAAAAGATATAGAAAAAATTTATGCAAAAAATCGTTTAGAATTTGAATTTAATAAGTTAAATTATCCCAATGAACGAGTTGAAGATCCAAACGAAAGCTTCTATTATTTAATGAGAGATATGTTTAATAAAAAGGTTCATACTAACTATTTATTTGGAACTCTTTATTATTTTATTAATAAGACGGCGTATAGCGGAATGATACGTTATAATAGCAATGGAGAATTCAATGTTCCTTATGGACGTTACAAAAATTTTAATACTGATTTATTAACAAAGTCTCATGCTAAATTATTACAGACTGCGGATATTTATAATGATTCTTATCAATCGATTTTTGAGAAAGTTAATAAAAATGATTTCATATTTTTAGATCCACCGTATGACACCACGTTTAGCAGCTATGGAAATGAAATAGCTACAGGAGACTTTGGAGAAAAGGAACATAGATTATTAGCACAAGACTTTAAAAATTTAGACTGCAAGGCTATGATGATAATTTCAGAAACTGTTTTAATAAATGAATTATACGAAGGTTATATAATTGATAAATATCCCAAAAAATATTCTGTCAATATACGCAATAGGTTTAAATCTAATGCTAATCATTTGATTATTACAAATTATAAGACAAAAAAAGAGTGAGGATTTCTAGAAGTCTTTACTCTTTTTCTAATATTATTTCTTTATGATACCCAGCTCCGTATCATAAATGAGGATTTTTTTGACAGTACAATGTTGTTGTAATGAGAGATGAGTAATAATGAAATAACACAAAATTAAAAATGCCCTTTGTACCCGTAGTGTTTCAGTAACAGAAAAAATCATTCAAAAAATGGATTTATTGAAAGTCTACAAGAACAAGACTACTGATGAATTCCGCCTAGAATCTAACCTATTCTTTATTTCAAATCAATAAATCATCATTTCGTTAATTTTTTCCCCACGAACGTGGGACAAAAGTAAGAAACACTTTTGACTCATTCTTTAAAAAAGAATAAACGGTGGGAGCAGAAGCAACTCCTTCTTATTTCTCGGATTTAAACGCTTCTGTCCGATCCTCTTTAATAGTTTGAATTTTTAGAAAGTTTATCTTTTATTTCTATTTTAGAGATGTTAAAATGATGGTTAAACTATATAGGGGTGATTATTTGTTAGATAAGTTTTTGGATATGTCTTTAGTTCAACGAATTAGTTGCGGTATCATAGTTGGTATTATAGTTGGTATTTTTTTACCCTCATGGACGTTTATCACCATATTGGGGACTGTATTTGTCAGTTGCTTAAAAGCCATTGCTCCTCTCTTGGTATTTTTTCTGACGGCAGCTTCGATTGCAAAACATAAAGTTGGGAATGAAACCTATGTCAAACCTATTTTATTTTTATACTTAGGTGGAACGTTCCTCTCTGCGTTAGTTGCAGTAGTCGTTAGTTCGATTTTTACGATCCCAATCACTTTGCAAGAACAGGTCTCTGAAAAGGCGCCACAAAATATCGGCAGTGTCTTATCTACGATGTTGACTAACGTGACACAAAACCCGATCCAAGCAATCATTGAATCAAATTATTTAGGCGTTTTGTTCTGGGCCGTCTTGTTAGGGCTGGCTTTGCGTAGTCGTACGGAAACAACTAAAGAAGTCGTGGATCAAGTTTCTGTAGCCTTGTCACACGTAGTGCAGCTGATCATTGCGTTTGCACCGATCGGTATACTAGGATTAGTTTATCAATCGATCTCAACGACAGGGTTGTCTGGCTTAGCAGAATATCTTCAACTAGTTCTGGTATTAGTAGGAACCATGTTATTTGTCGCTTTAGTTGTTTATCCGCTTCTGACTTTCTTATTTATCAAAGAAAATCCCTATCCATTGATTTTCTTTTGCTTAAAAGAAAGTGCGGTTCCCGCCTTCTTTACACGTAGTTCAGCAGCCAACATTCCTATCAATATGATGTTAGCCGAACGATTGAAATTAACGAAGGAATCCTATGCGATCTCGATTCCGTTGGGAGCGACCATTAATATGGGGGGCGCTGCTGTAACGATTACCGTGATGACATTGACGACGGTACAAACATTAGGGATCGAAGCGTCCTTTGCTTCAAAATTGATCCTTAGTCTGTTGGCAGCCATTGCTGCTTGTGGAGCTTCAGGCGTTGCGGGAGGTTCGTTGCTATTGATTCCTTTGGCTTGCAGCTTGTTTGGTATTTCGAATGAGATTGCGATGCAAGTTGTAGGGATAGGATTTATTATCGGTGTGATCCAAGATTCGGTAGAAACAGCTTTGAACTCTTCTAGTGATCTGTTATTCACAGCGATTGGGGAATTAAGCGCGCGGAAACGTAACGGAGAAGCAATCTCCTTAAAAGATTCCTTAAGTGAATCAAACTGATTGCGAATGGGTGATCATTTTTCGATGATTGGTTTTCTGAAGTGATGATTGACCGAAAATAAAAAGCTTTTATCCTAACTTCAAGTATAGGGTAAAGGTTTTTTTATTTTGAATTTATGTAGAATCAAAATGAGCGTGGGATAAAAGTAAGAAACACTTTTGTCTCATTCTTTAAAAATGAATAAACGGCGGGGGTAGAAGCAACTCCTTCTTAAATAAGCCGAAATTCACAAAAATTTGAAAAATAATTTTCGTGAATTTCGGCTTATTTCTCAGAGTGAAGCACTTCTGCCCCAGCCTTATTTTGGTTCGTTTTTTCTTTTATAGGGAAGAAAAAACGAACTGTTTTTTTTTTGAGAGAAGGCTATTTTTTTATGGGTCAAACGCTCTTGGCACAGAAAATAAGAATAAATTCCCATTAGAGCACGCTTTTTGTTTTTTCACTATAAAAAAGTGAACCCAGTTTATATTGTCAAGTAAGGCGGAGGAACTTATAGTATAGACGTGCACAAGTAATAAATGAAATAGAGGCGAAATAAGTGTTAAGTAAAGTAATCAAAGATGAATATATTCAACTAGATGTTCAGGCAAATAACTTTGAAGAAGCAATAAGAAAAGCTTTGCAACCTTTCTTAGAAGCAGATGTAGTAACTGAAAAATATGTCGAAACAATTTTGAAGATTTACGAAGAGACCGGTCCATATATCGTTATTACTGAAAATATTGCTTTACCTCATGCAACGGTGGAAAGTGGAGCAAAAGATGTAGCTATTGGATTTATGCGATTGAAGACCCCAGTTACTTCAGGTCATCGCACCAATGATCCAGTTAAATATCTTTTTCCATTAAGCGCCAAGAATAACCAAGCGCATATTGAATTGCTATCAGAATTGGCAAATTTATTAGGAAATCCAGATTTTCTAAAATTTATCAAAGTCGTTTCATCTAAAGAAGAATTTAAAAACTATATTGAAAAAGCAGAAGGAGAGAATAACCATGAATAGTCATAAAGCTTTAGTAGCTTGCCGTGCAGGAGTAGGATCAAGTTTGATGCTAAAGATCAAAGTCAATGAAGTTGTTAAAGAAAATAACTTTCCGTTAGAAGTAGAACATTCATCTTTAGATGGTGTGCCAGGTTTTCAAGGAGATATGATCATTACTTTGCCTGATGTTGCGAATGAATTAATAGAAAAAAATTTACCACAGAAGATTGTTGGCATTGCGAATATTGTGGATAAAAATGAAATCAAGACAAAACTTGAAGAAGCATTTATTGAGTTAGAAAAACAGTAGTTAGAAAGGAAGGCTGAAAAATGGATTTTATTATTAGCTTCTTAAGTACGCCCGCAGTACTATTAGGGCTTGTGGCTATGATAGGCTTATTGGCACAAAAAAAGTCTGGAACAGAAGTCTTGACTGGAACCTCCAAGACAATTATTGGCTTTTTGATCTTTAGTACAGGTGGCACGATCATGACAGGGGCTTTGCAGAACTTTAATACGTTGTTCCAAACCGGATTTCATATCAAAGGAGTTGTTGCTTCTCCTGAAGCAGCGACAGCATTAGCACAGACAGAATTTGCATTTGTTACGAGTAGTACGTTGATCTTGGGATTTATCATGAACTTAGTAATTGCTAGGATCACTCCTTTCAAAAATATCTTTTTTACGACTGGTCATAGTTTGTTCTTTGCGTGTGTGTTATCTTTGATTTTGAAAGCGCATAACTTCACAGATGTAGCCGCAATAATCGTTGGTGGATTATTACTTGGCTTCTTCTCTGCAGCATTGCCTCAATTATGTCAGCCCTTCATGCGTAAGATTACAGGAAGTGATGCAACTGCTATTGGCCATTTTAATATGGTTGGCTATGCACTGTCTGGTTATATTGGCAAGCTATTTAGTAAATATAAAGACCGCACAACCGAAGACATCATTGGCTGAGTGGCAAATTGGTCGATCCTTCCCGCGGCAGCTTGAGCCGCTACGACATCTGTTCCCAAACTATTTAGAGCAGACTGCAATACCACCGCTCCAATAGCGATGATGGATGATTGGAAAGCCATAGGCAAGCCCGCATTTAAATGAGTGAAAATAGTGTCTTTATCTATTTTGAAATCACTTTTAGAGACTTGCAGCAACGGGATTTTCCGTTTGATATAGATGACACACATCAAACTTGCGGAAATTTGCGCGATAACTGTCGCATACCCAGCCCCAGCGATCCCCATGTGGAAATTGATAATAAACACCAAATCCAAAATCACATTGATGATCACAGCGAAAATCAAAAAGAACAAAGGTGTTCGGCTATCTCCTAGCGCTCGAATCATATTTGAAAGAAGATTGAACGCCATTGAGGCAAACATACCGCCTAAGATCACGGAGATAAATTCCTGTGCTTGTTGGATAATAATATCCGGCGGTGTCTGCATCAGCAATAATAACGGACGTAAAAATACTAAACTCAAAACAGTCAAAATAGCAGTTACTGTGAAACTAATTATAATAGCAACAGCAAAACTTTTCTTTACACCGCGAAAATCCTGAACGCCGAAACGTTGCGCCGTGATGATAGATAATCCAGCGGTCAAACCTTGAGCAAAACCAATGATCAAAAATGTGATACTTCCTGTCGCGCCGACTGCTGCCAATGCCTCTTTACCGATCGTTTGCCCAACAATGATCATATCTACCATATTATAGAACTGTTGGAAAATATTCCCCACGAGTAATGGAATGGTAAATAAAAAAATCAACTTTGCTGGGGTGCCTGTAGTTAGGTCTCTCATGATAACTCCTCAATTTTTTTCAGAATATTTGCAAATTACATATTACCATAGTTTAATAGAACCACAAATAGCTGATTTATACAAAAAATACAGCAAAAAAAGAGCAATTTGTTAATGCTTACAAAAAAGATGCTTGATAGCATAAACTCAGTTCTTTAGATTTTTTAAAATCAATTGGTACAGCTTTAAGAAAATTTTATGAAAAAGATGAAAAAGATGTCAACTGCAAATGACATTTCTCAAAGAAACTGGGATAATAAAGGAAGAGAGGTGGAAGACATATGGATGTAGTACTGATGCAGCACGGGGAAAGTGAAGCAAATTTTGAAAATTATTGGACGGGATGGCTGGATGTTTCTCTGACAGAAAAAGGACAGGAACAGGCTCGTAAGGCAGGGGAAAAAATCAAAAACGCGCAGATCGAGTTTGACGCTGCATTTACGTCAGTATTGAAGCGGGCATCATTGACTTGCCAGATCATCTTAGAAGAAAGCGATCAGTTATGGATACCGACATTTAAAACCTGGCGTCTGAACGAGCGGCATTATGGCGCTTTAGTAGGGAAAAATAAGGATGAAATGGCACGAGAATTCGGGGCAGATCAAGTCAAACGCTGGCGTCGAGATTATTATGAAATGCCTCCATTAGTAGAAGAAAACCATTTTGATCGCCGTTACGCACAATTGGCAGATCAAGACATTCCTCATGGAGAAAATCTGCAAATGACGGTCCAGCGGGTCGCGCCATTATGGCAAGACGAGATCGCGCCGCTGTTGGGTTCGGGTAAGAATGTTTTGATTACCGGACATGGCAACAGTCTGCGGGCACTGGTGAAATATTTGGAGGATGTACCGGAAGACCAAATGGATACCATTGATATTCCCAATGCGCAGCCGATCCACTACCGCTTTGATAAGAACTTGCAGATCGTCAATAAATCGATCCTCTAAAGACGAATATTGGCTGAAGGAAATAGCCCTTTGTTTCAGAATTTTTCATAAAACTATCATAAATTATGGTATACTATTGAAAAAATTGGAGGAATAAGAATAATGAAAGCTATTTTAACGGTGGTCGGGAAGGACAAGGTTGGGATCATTGCCGGTGTCAGCCAGAAGTTGGCAGAATTGAATATCAATATTCTAGATGTATCTCAAACGATCATGGAAGATTATTTTACCATGATGATGATGTTGCAAATGCAACCAGAGGCTGATTTAGAAGCGATCAAGCAAGCATTGAGTCAAGTTGAAAACACGTTGGGCGTCAAAATCAGCATTCAAAATGAAGAGATCTTCAATGCGATGCATAAACTATAATTCGGAGGGAAATGATGGAAACAAAACAAATTCTTGAAACGATCCGGATGGTAGAAGAAGAAAATCTTGATATCCGGACGATCACAATGGGTATTTCATTGTTGGACTGTATCGATGCCAGCACAGAAAAGACTTGCCAAAATATCTATAATAAAATCACCAGCAAAGCGAAAAATCTTGTAAAAGTCGGTGACGAGATCGCCAGTGAATTTGGGATCCCCATCATCAACAAGCGGATCTCGGTAACGCCGATCGCAATCGTTGCTTCCGCAAGCGGCGGGCAAGACTGTGTTGCTTTTGCGCGAGTTTTGGACAAAGCCGCAAAAGCGGTGGGGATCAATTTTATCGGCGGGTATAGCGCATTAGTTGAAAAAGGCTATCAAGGAGCGGACCTGTCCTTGATCCAATCGATTCCGGAAGCCTTGGCAGAAACAGAATTTGTCTGTTCTTCTGTCAATATTGGTTCGACACGGGCAGGGATCAATATGGACGCTGTCAAATTGATGGGTGAAACCATCAAACAAACCGCCGAAGCTTCAGATATGGGCTGTGCGAAGTTGGTAGTCTTTGCGAATGCGGTGGAAGACAATCCTTTCATGGCGGGAGCATTCCACGGGGTCGGTGAAGCAGATTGCGAGATCAATGTCGGTGTCAGCGGACCGGGCGTAGTAAAACGCGCTCTGGAAAAGGTCAAAGGCGAATCTTTCGATGTGGTTGCTGAAACAGTTAAGAAGACGGCATTTAAAATCACGCGGATGGGACAATTAGTCGGTCAAATCGCTTCTGAGCGATTGCACGTACCCTTTGGTATTGTGGATCTGTCATTAGCTCCTACTCCGGCAGTTGGTGATAGTGTCGCGTTGATCTTGGAAGAAATGGGCTTGGAATCTGTCGGCACACACGGTACAACTGCCGCACTGGCTTTATTGAACGATGCTGTGAAAAAAGGCGGCGTGATGGCCTGCAACCATGTGGGAGGCTTATCAGGCGCATTCATTCCGGTTTCTGAAGATGCAGGTATGATCAAAGCCGTAGAAGAAGGCTATCTGAATCTGGAGAAATTAGAAGCGATGACCGCCATTTGTTCAGTGGGTCTGGACATGATCGCGATCCCAGGAGATACACCAGCGGAGACGATTGCGGCGATGATCGCTGATGAAGCTGCGATCGGTGTCATCAATCATAAAACAACGGCGGTGCGGATCATCCCCGCTAAAGATAAAAAAGTCGGCGATTCTGTCGAATTCGGCGGTTTGCTGGGGACTGCTCCAGTCATGCGGACGAATTCGGCGAAATCGACGGACTTTATCCAACGAGGCGGGCGGATCCCGGCACCAATCCATTCATTTAAAAATTAGGAAGATAGTGAGAAAATAATGTTTGATTCATATATATGGGATTTTGACGGGACGTTGTTCGATACGTATCCGATCATGCTTGACAGCATGATGAAAGCTTTAGAAGATCGGCAAGTAGTTGCTGATCCAAAAGCTGTTTATCGATTATTGAAAGAAAAATCTTCAAAAGCATTGACTGAAAAATATCATTTGGACTTTCGAGAATTCTCAGATGATTTCCATCAATACGAAACGCTTGATACACGCCAACCTGTCACATTTGATCATGTGTATGACACATTGACGCAATTGAAACAACAAGGATCTAAACATTATATCTTGACTCATCGTACGATCGCTTCGACTCGCGAATTGTTAGTAAAAGAAGGAATGTTAGAATTTTTTGAAGAAAACGCTAGGCGCCTGGCACTCATCTTCCTCCCTCCCTACAGCCCTCA
>OLRL01001096.1_pt1 | contig 11245 bp, 7 predicted proteins | sample 1643201 | NCBI WGS metagenome assembly OLRL01 (sample SAMEA3136649, study PRJEB25190) | human gut metagenome | biome: human gut; feature: human-associated habitat; material: faeces | place: Austria | collected 2013
TTTTTTTGAGTTACGTAAATGGAAAGTTTTGTCTCGCTTAATTTGACAAATAATAAGCATAAAATTTGTGGTGGAGGTACGTATGAGATGAAAGATAAAGTTGTGAACAAATTATTAGAAGCCTTATTCAGCGGAGACAAATCGGAAGAAGATATGGTGTATGTCCAAGTAAAATTTGCCTTAGAAGTTTTATTGAATAATCTTGGAAAACTAGCGGTCGTTCTAGTCTTTTCTCTGGTGACAGGCTCATGGGCGCAAACAGGAATCACCTTTCTTTCTTATATCTGCATCCGCAGATATGCTTATGGATTGCATTCCGACTCTGAATTCGTTTGTCTGCTGTGGACACTACTTTATTTATGGGGCGTTCCCTTGGTGATGAAACATCTGCAATTGACTATCTCCTTCCCAATGATGGTCTTTTTGTTAATCAGCTGCTTTTTGTTACTGCTTCGCTATGGATCAAGAGGTACAGCAATCAATCCCATTGAACCCGAGAAACGTCCCCCATTATTAAAGAAGGCGATCAGCATGTTTCTAATTTTTTCTCTCATTACTTTATTTTTCTCAGCTTCTTACTTTTCTACCTATTTGCTACTTGGGATTGTTTTAGAAATAGCTACGTTGCTTCCTATTACAAACTACTTGATGAATTTTGGAGGAATCTTTCATGAAAAAAACAATCATTAAACAATTAACTAACTTATCTGACTTTTTTGTATCTGGCTGCTGCTTTGGTATGAGTTCTGAATTCAAAATCCCTGAAAAATTAAAAAAATAATACGCTAATTGTGCTATAATTTGGTAAAAATCAATGGGAGCTGTACTTTATGTTTTTATGGTCCATAGCGTTGCAATATTTGATTTACACAATTTGTATCTTATTGATTGACCATCACATCCGATACAAATATCTGTTTGCGGGAGTCATTCTGATTTCTTGTATTTTGATTGGATGGGTCTATTCGATTTTAGGGATTTTTACTGCTCTAATTGCTATAGGAATGCTGATGCTTACTTTTTTCTTCTTTTCGACTTCGCGTCAACAATTGGTTTATGCGCTTCCTTTTGGGTTATTGACGTCGCTTTTAGGAGATCACTTAACAAGCATCGGCGATTTTTTTGTTTTGAAATCTTCGGTTATTGAACCAGGAGATTCATTGCAGTATTTTCACATTGCCTTATCCGCTTTTTTATCTGCTTTATTAGCTTTTTGTTTTAAAAAATCGTTAGAGACTTGGTTTCACACTGTGGACCTCCGTATGATCGGTACGATCGGGACATTGATATTATTTACATACTATATCATTATTTTTTATACCCGTTTTTCTGGTGAAACACCTGATGTCTTAGCTTTGAATACGAGTTTTTTCATTCTATATCTGTGTGTTGGCCTGATCATCTTGGTTTATTATTGGAAAATCTCTAATAAGAAATTAGCTGATCAGTTATTAGAGCAACAAGTCAGGATGCAACAGGATTATATCAAAGATCTAGAAAAAAACTATCAAGACTTGAGAGAATTCAAACATGATTACCAAAATCTGCTTTTTTCTCTTCACAGCTATATTTCAGAAGGCGACTTAGAAGGATTACGGTCTTATTATGATCAAACGATATTACCTACACGCCAGATGATGAACCTTTTTCCGGCCAATCTAAGTATGTTGGATAATATGAAAGTTCCTGAGATCCGTAGTTTACTGTCATTAAAACTCATGATGGCACAGGAAAAAGGGTTGATCGTCCAGCTTCATTTTCCTGAGCCAATCGAACTGGATACGAAACATACGGTAAACCTTGTACGTATGCTTGGTATTATCTTGGACAATGCGATTGAAGGAGCTAGTGCTGCAAAGAAGAAAAAAATCGAATTGACCATACTCAAGAAGAATCATTCCGTGATGATTCGTGTGATCAATACAACAACAAATACATTACCGTTAAACCAGTTGAAACAAAAAGGGTTCTCAACAAAAACAAATCCAAAAAACGAAGGCCTTGGCTTGTTTATCTTGGATGAATTGACAAAGACCAATCCTTATCTTTTCCTTGAAACATCAATTGAAAACCAGCGTTTTTCTCAAACGATTTATATACAAATAAAATAAAGGAGTAATGATATGATTCCCATTTATATTTGTGAAGACGATCCAAAACAATTAGAAGTTTTATCAACGGTGATCAAAAACAGAATCATGATTGAAAACTTAGACAGTTATGTCCATATTTCTACCTCTGATCCGGAAGAACTTCTCAATGCAGCCAAGATCAGAACTTCTTCTTTTGGTATTTACTTTTTAGATATCGAACTAGAAGACAGTGAAATGGATGGTGTAGCTATCGGTAAATTGATCCGTGAATTAGATCCTTTAGGAAAAATAATCTATGTGACTTCCCATACGGAAATGTCGATGAAAATCTTAAAAAGCAACATCGAACCGACTGATTATATCGTCAAAGAAGATCTTTATGATTTAAAAGAAAATGTCGAGCATATCCTGAGCAAAATTTTCGAAGATTTTCAAATGTCCCAAATCCAAAAAGATATCTTCAAAATAGAGTTTAATGATGAGATCAAATTTTTACCGATCAAAGACATCCAATATTTTTCTACTTCGCTAGGAGCGCCACATAAACTGGAAGTCCATTTGACTCATGCCCAATTACAATTCTATGAGAAGATCAAAGAAATCGAGAAAATGCATCGGAATTTTATCCGTTGTCATAAATCCTATGTTATCAATACACAAAATGTGCGGTCGATTAATAAAAAAACCAGAGAAGTCACGTTGGCAAACGGCGAGACCATCCCAGCCTCTATCCGTGGATTAAAGAAATTGATTTCATAAAAAGAACCGAATAGTTTGGACCGACTAAATGACCAGCCGATCCAAACCCTTCGGTTCTTTTTTGCCTATCAGTGCAAAAGCATTTCCTGTGCAATTTCACGTCCATCCATTGTATCTGGATAAAATGTTGGCCAATTCTCCATTTCTTTCAGCAATGCTTCTTGACTTTCATTTCCTGCATATAAATGAAAATGTTCGGAGTCAGCCGGTGCAATCGTGTGATCACTGAATTGAATATATCTAAAAGCGCCACTTTCCTTATCTTCTGCTTCGAATAGATACCTTACGCCACGGTTTCCTGCCTCGTAGGTCAAGATTTCTTTCCCTACATAACGATAATTTGAACGTTTCGTTGTTCCATCCTTAAACGTAAATGCCATCTCTTTCTCACTGATCTTGATTGAAGCAATATCTGTTTGATAGCCCTTCGTATAATATTCTTTATATTCTTGTGCTGTCTTATCCTGATTCAATTTTTCTTTATATTCAAAAACAGGATCAAAAGTCCCATCTTCTACATACGTATCTACTGTTTGCCAAGTTCCTGCCCAATCTGAAAGAGAGCGATCTTGTACATCCTCGTCTTCAAAATAACCGTTGTAGACGCTCTTTTCTTTTTTGGGGGTCAAAGTATCTTCTAGCGGGTTTTCTGTCTCTGTCGTTTTTTTCAACGCTTCGAGGTTTGCTTCCATGATAGAAAGATAGTTTTCTCCATTTTCTATTTGTTCATTCGTCAATCCTTCCAAAGGATTCAATACTTCTAAAGATACACCTGCTTCGTTTGCTAACGTTCTGGCAATACTATCTTTGGCGTTTTCTTCAAAATAAATATAGTTGATTCCATGTTCTTTAACAAAGTGTTTCAGTTCAGCAATTCTCGCCGCAGACGGTTCTTCACTAGAAGAAAGACCAGCAATCGATACTTGATTCAATCCATATTCTAACGCTAGATAGTTGAATGCAGCATGTTGCGTGACAAAAGATCTTTGTTTTGCTTGCTTAAAGGTTTCTTGATAAAGCTGATGGAGTGATTGAAGTTTCTCGGTATAGGCTGCTGCATTTTTTGTCCATACTTCCTGTTTTTCTGGGTAAGCTTCAATCAGCTGATCACGTATGTTTGCTACCTGCTTGATTGCTAAACTTGGAGCTAGCCATACATGTGGGTCTAGCTCATGTGTATGGCCTTCTTCCCCGTGTTCATGGTCATGATCATGTCCTTCTTCACTTCCCGGAAGTAAAAGCATACCTTCTGTCGCTTTTATCGTATGGACATTGCCTTCTTGTAATGTTTTTTGGATTGCGGGGACCCATGTTTCCATGTTTTCATCATTATAAACAAAGATATCTGTATCTTGGATCTTTGCCATGTCTTTAGCAGAAGGTTCATAATCGTGGGAATCAGTCCCTGCTGGAATCAATAACTCTACTTCTCCTTCATCCCCGACGATTGCTTTTGTAAAATCATACATGGGATAAAAGGTCGTCATCACGCTCAATTTTTCTTTACTGTCCTCGGCTTTCCCACTTGCCCCGCAAGCAGTTAACATACCTGCTAAAACCAGCATGGCCAATATACCTATCAATCGTTTCATTTATGACACTCCTCTTCTCATCTTCTTTCATTTGAATGTTCCGATTCGCTTTTCGCAAATCGTAATAGTTACGTTTTAGCAACAGGATTTAATTTATCATATGGTTAAAAGAACTGTCAAGCGTTTTCTTATTTTAATTGATGAGAAAGTTTATATGAATGATTGACGATATTTTTGCAATCAACCTCTATCATTTTCCTTTTATACCCGCTTTTGTCTATAATGAAGTTATAAATAAAGGAGGAAAAAGAGTGAAAAAAGAAACAGATACAACGAATCGTTTGATCCGCTTTTTAGGAGGAAAAACCTCTTACTATGTTTTAGGAATAGTTATCTTACTTGCGCTGATCATTTATTTTTTCCATCAGATCTCGTTTATATTCAAGCCTGTCGGAATCATTATCGCTACTATCTTGCCCCCATTATTGTTTGCACTGATCTTGTATTATCTTTTGGAACCAGTCATCAAACGTTTGAGCAAGCACCTTTCGAGGAACTTGTCAGTCATTATCGTTTATGTGATTATTTTATTTTTATTGGGGCTTGGAAGCGTATGGCTTGTTCCTTTTCTTAAAGAACAGGCAAAGACATTGATCAGTAGTTTGCCAGATTTGTTTCAAGATTTTCAAGAGAGTCTCCGACAATTTTTGGAGAAAACACCTTTTGCCGATTCATTTAATCAATTTTTCGCTTCTATTGACGACGTGACGTCTGATATAGCTGGATTTATTGGAAATTATTGGGAAAGTGGCGCACAACGGATCAGCAACATTTTTTCAACTGTTACAGCTATTTTTATTACTTTATTTACTGGTCCAATTGTCGCTTTTTTCCTTTTGAGAGATCCTCAAAAATTTTATCAGTCAGTTTTAGCGATTGTCCCACCAGCATTTCGTACAGATTTTAAAAATTTGACAAAGATTGCTAATCAACAATTGGGTTCATTTCTAAAGGGGCAAATCATTGCTTCATTTATCCTTGGAGCAGTCTACTGGGTTTGTTTCTTACTGATCGGATTAGAATTTGCTAGTGTTTTAGCTATTTCTGCTGGGTTGTTATGTATCATTCCATATATTGGGCCGTTTATCGCCTTCTTTCCAGGTTTGATCATTGCATTCCAAGACTCTACTTTTATGGCTGTCAAATTTGTCATTGTCTGGTTTGCCGTACAACTTCTCCACGGTGACTTGGTGATTCCTCGAGTAATGGGTGATCGTTTACAGATCCATCCGATTACGATCTTAATCGTTTTACTTGTCATGGGTGATCTAATGGGAATTGTGGGCGTTATTTTTGGTATTCCTATCTATACGTTAGTCAAATTACTCGTTACTTTTATTTTCCGTAAATTCAAACAACGCTACAATAAATTTTATGGCGATAAAGGAGAGTATGAAAACTCTTCATTTTCTGAAGAAGATTATTATAAATAAAACACAAAACGTCGATCTTACGAGAATAGCTCGTAGGAACGACGTTTTGTGTTTTTGTTTTAATTTTTCAGCAAAGCAATTGCCTGGTATGGTTTTAGCTCCAGACTTTGATGAAGAACAGTATCGGAATAATTATCGATAAGAATATTGGCTTCTGTGAATCCTTCTGGGATGGCGATCCTTGTATCTTTATCATAGAAATTTGTTAATACAAGCAGCTGCTGTCCTTCAAATTGGCGAAGAAAGCCATAAACTTCCGGATGATTTGCTTCATAAGCATGATAATTTCCTTGTGCAACGATTGGATATGTTTTTCTCAGCCGAATCAATTGCTTGTAATAGGACAAAATAGAATCTTCAGAAGATAGTTCTTTTTCTACATTAATCTCTTCTAGCTTGCCTCCAACTTTTAACCAAGGTTTCCCTGTAGTAAATCCTGCTTGTTCTGTGTCTGACCATTGCATGGGTGTTCGAGAGTTATCGCGAGATTTTGCTTTGATCCGACGAAACGCTTCTTTTTCTGTGAATCCTTGTTCAAGGAGTAACTTATAAGCATTCAAACTTTCTACGTCAATATAGTCGGAAATCGATGAATAGTCTGGGTCGATCATGCCGATTTCTTCTCCCATATAAATATAGGGCGTCCCACGGTTCAAATGGATCATGGTTGCTAGCATCTCTGCTCCTTGTTTTCGATACTGATCGATAGCTACAAATCGATTGAGCGCACGTGGCTGATCATGATTATTAAAAAATAGAGCATTCCAGCCGTTACCCTCACTCATCTTTTCTCCCCATGTATGAAATAGTCGCTTTAATTCTGCAAAATCAAATGGAGGAGTAGACCATTTATTCCCATTTTCATAATCGACTTTCAAATGATGGAAATTAAAGACCATTGATAATTCTTCTCTACTAGGTTCTGTATACAATATACAATTTTCGATCGTCGTAGAGCTCATTTCACCGACTGTGATGATAGTGGAATCCGTCCCAAACGTTGCTTGGTTCAATTCTTTTAGATACGTATGGGTGATTGGTTTGTCCGTATATTCAGGTTTGCCATCATTTTCTTTATTATTTTTCAATTGTTCGTCTTTACCGATAACATTGATAACATCGAAACGGAATCCTTTTACCCCTTTTTCCATCCAAAAACGAACAACTTTGAATAGTTCCTCTCTTACTGCTTGGTTCCGCCAGTTCAAGTCAGCTTGTGTCCGATCATATAAGTGCAAATAATATTTCCCCGTATCTCCAAATGGCGACCAAGCACTTCCACCAAATTTTGATACCCAATCCGTTGGCTCTTCTCTTAAAATGAAGAAGTCCTGATAATGCTGGTCCCCTGCTAGTGCTTTTTTGAACCATTCATGTTCTGTCGAAACGTGATTCAGCACCATATCGAGCATGATTTCTATCCGGTATTTCTTTGCTTCGGCTATTAGCTGTTCGAATTCCTCCATCGTACCAAAGATAGGATCGATGGCTGTGTAATCAGAGATATCATAACCGTTGTCTTTTTGAGGGCTTGGATAAATAGGGTTTAGCCAAATCATGTCGATGCCTAGATCATTCAGATACGGGAGTTTTTCTTTGATTCCTTTTAAATCTCCAATTCCATCACCATTGCTGTCTTTGTAAGATTTGGGATAGATTTGGTAAATGACTTTGTCTTTAAATGTCATGGATATTTACCTCCATTCAACTGATTTATTACCTACCACAACTTATATATACAAGTTATCATTTATTATTATAACTGAACCGAAAGCGTTTGTAAAATTTATCTTTATACATTCTAAGAGGTCTGTTGCCCAATAAAAAACAAGAGATCAGACATGTATTTGTCTATCCTCTTGTTTAAAATAGCAAAATATTCTTGTTTCTTCTATAAACGGTGTTCAAAAGCTTTTATCTACGGCAATCAGTCTTCTCAAATGTAAAACATGAGGAGCTAATTTTATTTGAGTATTCTTTTTGCTCGATGCAGGACAGCTTTTTCACAACCGCTGATTTCACAACCTCTGTTTTTATTCATTCGATTTCAACGCATCAATCATATCGATATGCTTTAATTTGAAATGGGTAACAATCATCACAATAACCGTAAATACGATAGTTAATCCTGCTGATAAGACATAAGCCCACCATGTGATCACTAATGGAAAGATGACATTCTCCATAGACGCTTGTTGCAAGATGAAGTCAGTCAATATATATCCTACACCAAATCCTCCGATGATTCCTAAAAGAGTAAAGATGATATTTTCTCGAACAATGTACATCGTGACTTCTTTATCAAAAAATCCAAGGACTTTTATTGTAGATAATTCGCGTACACGCTCGGAAATATTGATATTAGTTAGATTATACAAGACGATAAAAGCCAGCAGTCCTGATAATACGACAAAGATTAAGACAACCGAGTCTAAGTTCGCCATTGATTCTTCTTGCGTTTCGATTTGTTTGGACATGAAAGACGTATTTGTCACAGCGTCTGTGGCAAGCAGTTTCTCGGAAAGCATTTCTTCTTCTTTTGTTGTCATCTTATCTGTACGCAGCAAAAATGCATTATCCATCATCGATTGATCAGTAACTGAAGCATAATATTCAGGGGACATATAAATAAAGCTACCTAGATAGTTTTTCACGATTTCTTTTACTTCGACTTTCCATTCTTTTTGATCTTCATCATAAAGCGAAATATGATCTCCTGTAGATAAGTCAAATAGTTCTGCTGCTTTTTGCGTAATAGCGATTCCTGTTTTAGGCAAGGAGCGTGGGTTCTCTTCAAGATCAGTTAAATGGATAAAACGATCCAAATCAGCTGTTTTACTTGGTACGATCACTGTCAGACTTTGCGAAGCATGTCCTTTTTTTCTCAATTCTACGGTTTGAGTATGAATAGCTAGGATCTCATTTACTTTTTCTTGCTTCTGCAGCATATCCGCTGCTTTTTGACGACTATCTTCCGTGGATGAATCCAATGTAACGATTGCTTGATAGTCAATGATCGGTCCAAATTGTTTGGCTGAAACAGAACTTAGAGAATCTTTCAATCCCACGCCTGCAACCATCAGCCCGGCACATCCAGCAATTCCGATAATCGCCATAAGCATTCTTGACTTATATCGGAAGAGATTTCGGTAACTGATTTTTTGATTAAAGCTAAGGCGTGACCACAGCGGAGTGATGTATTCAAGAAAAATGCGTTTCCCTGGCTTCGGTGCTTTCGGTTGAAGCAATGCAGCAGGCCGTTCTCTTAAATCTTTGAATAAAACGATCATTGCAGCGCCAAATGCGGCAATGAAGAATGCGGCAGCTGCTTGTAAAATCGGCGGCCAGTCATAAAAAATAAGCGCACTCCCAATATCATACCGCTCGTTAGACAGCTCAAAAATGATCCTTGGCAAAAGATTCGTTCCTAATATCGTTCCTAAAACAATGCCTATCCCTGAGGCTAGACTTGCATAGATTGCATATTTTTTTGCGATTTCAACTTTCGTATAACCTAACGCCTTTAATGTCCCGATTTCCCTGCGGTTTTCTTCTACCATACGTGTCATTGTCGTAAAGGTGATCAATGCGGCAATAAAGAAAAAGAAAACAGGAAAAACATTGGCAATCGCAGCGATACGATCAGACAGATCACCAAATTCTTGAAAACCGACATTTTCTGAACGTTCATTGTATAGGTATGATGGTTTAGTTAAATTTTCAATTTTTTCTGCATTTCGATTCAATTCTTCCTCTGCAGAGGCCAGTTCACGTTCTTTCTCAACTAATTGCCTTTCTTGTTCAGCAAGTTGAGCTTCTTGTTGAGATAATGTTTGAACAGCGATTGTTCGTTGCGCTTCAGGAAGCTGCTGGATAGTTGCTGACTGTTGCGCTAACTGTTTTTTAGCATCTTCTAACCGTGTTCTTGCTTGCGTTGTTTGTGCTTTGCCATCCGCTATTTTTTGCTGTGCCGGTTCTAATTCTTCGTTGGCCGATTTTTTCAGCTCTTCTAAGCGTTCTTCAGGGCGATCTTGTAAATACTTTTCTACCTTTTCTTGATTTTGCTCCATTTTATCTTTGTAAGCTTTGCTGTACGTATTCAAATTCTTTACGTTTGTAAAATCAAGATCTAAGACAGAATAAATATCTGTTTTAAAAACGGATTCAGGTAAATAGACAAAATAATCGACGCTACCATTTCCGACGTTCGCGTATCCTCTCTCCAAATTGTTGATGAACAATGGAGAACGGACAAAGCCCGTGATGGTATACTCTTTTTCTTTCAATTCATCTGAATCAATCTGATAAATATCACCGATTTTATACCCTTCATCTTCCGCTTTTTCATCCAATACAAGCTGGTTTGGTTTTTCCGGGAGTTTTCCATCAGTTAATTGTAGCTTGTTCTGCTTGTTATTTTTGTTATAAGAAAATATTTGAATCACTTCGTTTTTGCCAGTATTGGAATAATAGATCTGTTTTCCTGTTTCTACTTTTGCATCTGGGATCTTTTCTGCTTGAGCAATATCTTTTTGTGTCAAGCCACCAGTAGAAACGATTTGCAAATCAGAAAGTCCTGCTGTACCAACATAGTGATCCATCGTTTTTTGCATGACAGGTCCAGCAGTTTTGACACCTACAAATAAAAGTGTTCCTAGCATGACAATAAGGATGATTGCAATGAATCGTCCTTTAGATTGCCGAATTTCGCGAAAACCTGCTTTAAGATATGTTCTTGTTTTCATAAAATCCCCCTACCATACAATCTCATCAATGGATGAAGGATGATCATTTAATTCAACAGACCTTACTTTAGCATCATTAATGTGAATGACTCTATCAGCGATGGGCGCTAAAGCAGAATTATGTGTAATGATCAAAACGGTATTGCCGTGTTGTCTGCTAGCGTTTTGCAATAATTTCAATACTTGCTTGCCCGTTTCAAAATCCAGCGCGCCTGTCGGTTCATCACATAAAAGAAGTTTGGGATTTTTAGCTAGTGCACGAGCAATTGAAACCCTCTGCTGTTCGCCTCCTGATAATTGGGACGGAAAGTTATTCAATCGATGAGCTAGGCCCACTTGCCTCAATACCTCTACAGGATCAAGCGCATCAGGAGAAACTTCCGTTGCCAATTCCACATTTTCTTTTGCTGTTAGATTAGGAACGAGATTGTAGAATTGGAAAACGAACCCTACATCTGTTCGTCGGTAAGCAGTAAGCTGTTTATCTGAAAATTGCGCAATATCTGTGTCATCAATAATGATCTGACCTTCATCAGGTGTATCCATCCCACCTAAAATATTAAGAATCGTTGACTTTCCTGCTCCACTTGGACCAAGTATAATCACTAATTCGCCTTTTTCAA
>OLRL01001098.1_pt1 | contig 11233 bp, 7 predicted proteins | sample 1643201 | NCBI WGS metagenome assembly OLRL01 (sample SAMEA3136649, study PRJEB25190) | human gut metagenome | biome: human gut; feature: human-associated habitat; material: faeces | place: Austria | collected 2013
TTGATACACTGACTATTGTATCAGATGCTGCAAGAAGAAGCGAGCAAAGTCTGCAAACAGATACGGCTACCGCATAAAATGTAGCACCCTTCTTGGCGATCACAGTTGATCCTGAAGTATGAACATACTCCAGAACCTCTTCTCTGTCAAGTGGTTGCAGATCTTTCTGATCCTCATGAACGATCTTGTCAAACTCATCAAGGGTCGCACCTGCAACAAAGGCTCTGGACCACGGTACAAAGGAAGTATCTCCATGCTCTCCGAATACATAGGCGTGGATGTTTTTCTCAGATACACCGTAGTGCTGAGAAAGTCTGCAGCGGAGACGGGCCGTATCCAGGGCGGTTCCGGAACCAAGGATCTGATTTTCCGGCAGTCCGGAAAGCTTTGCAAATGCATAAGTCATAATATCACATGGATTACTTACGATAATATAAAGCGCTTTGGGAGCCACCTTTACGATCTCCGGAGTAATACTCTTCATAATGTTGACGTTGGTCTGTGTCAGCTCGATGCGAGTCTGTCCCGGTTTTCTGGCAATACCGGAAGTGATGATCACAATGTCAGAATCTACAGCATCCGGGTAATCTCCTGCCACGATGGAGATCGGCTCACGGAAACTGGTTCCCTGCTCAATATCCATAACCTCACCTTCAGCCTTATCTTTGTTAATATCGATCAGAACAATCTCTGATGCAATACTCCTCTGTGATAAGGTATAAGCGATAGTTGCTCCTACACTTCCTGCTCCGATGATCGTAATTTTACTGCTCATATTTGTTCTCCTTTCAGCGTTGTTTGTCATTTTAATAACAACTTTAATTACACACATTCAAACATAACATAAAACATTGCCCTGTGCAATAAAAATTTTATTGTATTTCTCAGGTTAATCCCCGCCAATTTGCATTTCAAATTATTTAAACCGCTTATATTTTCTGATATTTTCCCTATTATTCTGTATACATTTCTGTTATTTTTTTATCGATTTATAGAAGCAATTTCAGAAACCTAGCAAAAAACCTCTGAACTTCAAAAAAATCAAGAAGTCCAGAGGTTTCTTTCACCTCTTATTATTGGCTTAGATTCAGATGTTTATAGCTGCTCCAACGTTCACCCGGTTAATTCTTTGCCTGGGCAAGGGCCTTTTGTGCAGCGTCCAGGATCCCCTCGGAGGAATATGTGGCTCCGCTGACAGTATCGATTCCATCCGCCGACTGGTTTGCCATGATCTGAGAATAGATCGTGCTCCATGCAGGATCAAAAAATTCCGGTGTATCCTGATTTGTCTGCTCAATGGATACGATCTGGCCTCCTGAGATCGTAATTGTCAGATATGTTTTTCCTCCATATCCAAAAGCCGAGCCTGTATACGTTCCATCTCTGTACATTCCCACCGGTTCCGGTGCTTCCGTTGGCTCCGGTGTTGCATCCGGCTCATCTGTCCCTGGTGTTGGAGTTACATTGGGTTTTTCAGGAACCGGCGTCACATCCGGGTCGTCCGGCTCCGGCGTCGGGGTTGCTGCCGGCGTCTCTGTTGGCTTCGGTGTGGCTGTTGGTTTCGGCGTTGCCGTAGGTTTCGGTGTGGCTGTTGGCTTTGGTGTCGGTTTCTTTGTCGGAGTTGGTGTCGGTTTCTTTCCATACTCCGGATTGATCGCTTCTTTAAGAGCTTTTTTTACAGCGTTGAGAATTCCGTTGGAGGAATAGGTTGCTCCGCTGACTGCATCAATATCATCTACAGAATCCGTACCAATGATCTGTTCCTCCAGCACGCTCCATGCTTTTTCAAAAAACTGCTCCGTGTCCGTATTTTCCTGTTTCAGGGCTTCGATCACTCCATCCTTGATGGTCACAGTTACCTTCACGTCTCCATTGAAGCCCTTTGCCGAAGCTGTATATTTACCGTCCAGATATTTTTGGGGACTGTCCGGATCTTCCGGTTTCTTTGTAGGAGATGGTTTTTTTGTAGGTGACGGAGCTGATGTCGGAGTTGGTAAAGCAGTTGCTGCAGGTGTAGGGGTGACCTGCTGGCTGTTTCCATCTGCCGCTGCCTGGGAGAGGGCATTCTGAACTGCCTGGATGATTCCGTTGGAGGAATAGGTTGCTCCACTTACTGCATCTACATTCGGTGTATTTCCGGCGATCATCCTGCTGATCACACCCTGAGCTGACGCAAAATACGACGCAGTTTCTCCAGATGCCTCCAGAATATCTATGGCCGCAATCTTTCCACCGCTGATTGTTACTCTCACGCGGATCGTCCCGCCAAATCCGGTTCCGCTTCCTTCATACGTACCGTCCTTATATCCATCTGCCGGAACGCTTGCTACCGGTGTCTGCGTGGTTCCCTGTCCTGCGGCGCCGGCATTGCTTTTTGCAGATTCGGAAACCGTTCTTGTACCTGAGCTTTTTTTCGCTGCTGTTTTTTTTGAACTTTTTTTCGATGAGCTTTTCTTTTTTGTTGTACTGTTTTTCTCAGCTGTGCTGTCAGAAACAGTATTTTCTTTTTCATACCCGAAATATTTTTCCAGCTCTGAAGCGGACATTACGGTCGTCTCTGCCTGCCCGACTGCTTCTGTCTCTCCATCAGAGCCCTTCGCCTTTATGCCTGAAAACACAAGCGCCGCAATCACAGCAGCTGCAGGAACCAGCTTGGTCCAGGGTATCTTCGGAGTATTTTTTTCCTCCTGCTTTTTATCTTTCAGATCTTTTTCCATGCTTCCTTACTCTCTCCTCTTTTCTTGCGGCCTCTGTCAGACATTGCTCTTCAGAAATCAGCAGACCTCTGCCGCAGACATTGCTCTATGTCTGCGGCAGAGGCTTCTGGATATCTGTGCTCACATTCGGTTCAACAGTGAAATTATTTAACTGTTACCACAAATTTCTTTGTAATTCCGTTGCATTTCACTGTGATCGTTGCTTTACCTTTTTTGATTCCCTTTACAACACCCTTGCTGTTTACAGCTGCAACTTTTTTATTGCTGCTTGTATATGTAACCTTGCCTGCAGGTGTTGCTTTGGATCTGATGGTTGTTGTTTTACCTTTTTTGATCGTTGCAGAAGATTTTACAAGACTGAATGCAGGATTCTTGACAACTACTTTGCAGGTTGTCTTCAGGGCTCCTGCCTTTGCTGTAATCGTAACGGTTCCTGCTTTGATTCCTTTTACAACACCTGTTTTACTGTTTACGGTTGCAACCTTTGTGTTGCTGCTTGTGTATTTTACAGTTGCAGATGGTGTTGCAGTTGCTTTTACAGTTGCTGTTTTTCCTTTATAGATCGTTACGGAAGCCTTTGCAAATTTAATTGTAGAAGCTTTTACTGTTACCTTGCAGGTTGCTGTGGCATTTCCTACCTTTGCTGTGATAACTGCTGTTCCGGCTTTTACGCCTTTAACAACACCCTTGCTGCTTACTGTTGCAACCTTTGTGTTGCCGGACTCAAATGTCACTGTTGCATCGCTGTCATTTGTTGTTGCCTTAAGAGTCGTTGTTTTTCCTGTATATACAGCTGCTGCTGTCTTATCAAGTGTAACTGTTACCTTCTGAAGCTCTTTCTCTGCTCCCTGAAGATGTTCAAGTGCTTCATTTACCTCAGCCTGACTTGCATCTGTTTTTGCAAGAATGTCTTCTGCTTCCTGAAGCTCACCGGCAAAGGACTTCCAGGTTGCAATTGTGTAATCTGCCTCTGCCAGAGCCTTTGCAGCTTCCACTTCTGTTTTAAGACTTGTAAAATCAGTTGGCTCCATTGTAGGATTTACGATATTCTCTGCAGTTGCCTGGAAGCTGTAGGTATAGTCATTATATCCAAGAGCATACACTGTCAGTTTCCAGTATCCTGTTCCGTCTGTTCCTCCCGGAAGCTTGCAGCGTGCAGATTTTGTAAGTCCAAGCTGGATTCCCATTGCTTTATGCATCCAGTTATCTGCGGCAAACTTGGTTCCATAAGAAGCGAGGCATTTTGTATATGTGGAATCATCTCCATAATAATCCCAGCGTACAGCCTGCATATTTGCACCAAGATCGCCATAATTTCCATTGAGATCCACACGGAGGAATTCGCCGTAGCTTCCGCTTGCTGCTTTTACACTCGGCTTGATCTCTGTTGCTGTTTTTAACGCCTGATCCTTGATACCGGAAGCTGTTCCGTCTGATTTTCTTGCTGTAAATGTAAAGCCGTCACCATTTTTCTCCGCATATTTCAGACCATTTGTCTGTGCATTTACGTCTGCCACAAGGCCTTTGTAATACTGGAGATTGTTTTCACTGTATCCTCCGGAGAGCACAGCTCCATCCTGTACAACATTATACTTTTTGCAGAAATCTGCAAAATCTGCGGTCTTAACTGCTACCGGGACATATTTCAGACCATATATCTCATAATGATCCATCGTATAGGTTTTTCCATCTTCTGTTGTTATACTGCCTCTGTTCCATTTTACCTTGGAACCGTCTGTAAGATAAAGTGTGCTTCCTTTATCCTCCCAGTAGGATACGTCGAATCTGGTTCCGTCTTCAGCAATGATCGTAGCTTCTGTCTGATAGCTTCCTCTGTGGAGTCCATGATTTGCAGTCGCTCTTGTTACTGTATCAAAAGCTCCTGTATCAAACTCACTATGTGAATCCTTCTCTTCTGAAGAGCTTGTATCTCCAGCTGCATATACGCCTTCTGCTGCCCAGTACTCACCCCAGGTAAGTCCTGCATATACGTACTGATACTCGCCTGTCAGCTGGTCAGAATCGGAAAATGCTTCCGCCACTTCATCGCCTTCTGTGAAATCCTCTTCCCCTGTAGAGAACAGGTCTGCTTCCTCTGCTGCATCTTCCTGCTGGATATCCTCTGTCTCGTCTGCAGCAGCTTCTGGTACTGCTACATCCTCTGCTGCTTCTTCTGTTATGTCTGCAGCATCCTCTATAGCTTCTTCTGCTACAGCTTCAGTATCCTCTGCCGTTTCCTCTGTGCTAAAATCCTCCGTATCTCCTGCCTCTGCCTCGGAAACCACGGCTGCATCAAGATCAGATGCCATTACAGCGGTCGGAAAGGTTGTTGCTGCCACTGCAAGACTTAAAATGCATGGAGCTGTTTTTTTCAATAGATTCCACTTCTGCATTGCTTATTCCTCCTAAAAATATGATATATTTATAGAACCCTTTCCAGGTTTACTATCGCAAGTACTGCGGATATGAGCATTCCCCTCTGCCAAACAGTCATAAACCGGATCGCCGGGAGATCAGCTTCACTCTGCAATATCCTCCACACTATAGGAATCCGCAAGCAGGCTGAACCGCTCCTTCATCCCCTCAGTGAGATATACATGATGGTCTTCATCCACAAAAAGTCCGTCTGCACCGTAAGCTTTCAACAGCTGTGTCCCTTTTTCCACCCCCAGCACAAAACATGCTGTGGAAAGCGCATCTGCCTCCAGACCTGAGTCACAGACTACCGTTACCCCGGTCACTCCGCTTTCTGCCGGATAGCCGGTAGACGGGTCCATAATGTGGTGATACCTTACACCATTTTCGATAAAATATTTCTCATAATCTCCGGATGTGGAAAGAAATTCTGTACCATTTAAGGCAACCACACCAAGATAGTCATCCTCATTTTCAGCTCTGGGATCTGTCACTGCCACATTCCAGGAAGAACCATCCGGCTTGCTTCCGTAGGTCATGACACTGCTTCCTCCCAGATTCATAAGTGCTGCTGTTACATCCTTCTTTGTTTCCAGTTCTTTAAGGATCAGGTCACAGCCAATACCCTTTCCCGCTGCTCCAAGATCCAGAGAACAGCCCTCCTCCATGTGGACCGTATTTCCGTCAAGAAAAATCTTCTGATATCCGGAATCCTTCAGAACATTCTTAATTTCTGCTTCTTCCGGAATTTTCTGGTTTTCCCCTCCAATATCCCACAGGCGGATCAGCTTCCCGATGGTTGGGTCAAAGGCTCCGTCAGAATCCTCTGCGATCTTCAGAAGACGTTTCAGGTATCCGGAAAGCTCGTCGGAAATCTCCGTATCTTTTCCGCTGTCTGCATTCACCTTATAGATCTGGGACTTCTCATTGGTCCAGGAAAGAAGGTTCGTCTCCACATCTGTCAGCACAGCTGTCAGCTTACTGTTTATATCGTCACCTGTGGTATAGAGTGTTTCTGATACCACAGTATCCATTGCAAAATCTGTATCGGTATATGTCTGTACATCATTTTCCGAAGCAGCCATGCACAGCACAGGAAACAACACCGCAATTCCTGTAAATGTAGCTGCTGCCAGAAAAGTTTTCTTTTTCAGAGCCTGATATCTCATAGATCATTTTTCCTCAATTATTCCAATGTGAATATTTTTTCTCGGGCATGCTGCGGCACATGCGTGGCAGCAAAGACATTCGCCGGATCTGCCTGTGTCGCCGTCGATATCCAGATGAGCCGGACATCTTTTTTTACAGAGACCACATTTCGGCGGACATTTCTCACGGTTTCTCCGAAACAGTGCACCCGGAAGGATTGGCATTAATGCAAAAACCGCTCCCATGGGACAGAGAAACTGGCAGAAAAACCTTTCCTGTGTACACATTCCCACAATGATCAGCACCAGGAGCACAATTCCCACCAGATATTTGCTGTTCGGGAACCGTCCTGCCGTGAGCATGGAAAAAACATCCCACGGGCTGGTTCCCGTAAGCTTTCCATATACACCTGTAAGGCAGGAAAGCAGGATCAGTGCCAGTACGATATATTTGACTTTCTGAAGCCCGTGAACCATTTTTTCGGAAAGAGCCGGTTTCTTTTTTTTGTGAAAGCATTTCATCCGGATCCAGGAAAAGCCTTCATATACGGCATCTCCGAAAGATCCGAATGCACACGCATATCCGCAGAAATGTCTTCCGAAAAAGCAGGTAAAGATCAGAAGCACTGCCGTTACAGTCAGAAAGGAATTCCACTCCACCGGCTGACCGGCCGCAATGGCAAGAAAGATCGATTTGATACCTGCAAAGGCTGTAGAAAACAGAGACGGGGCGGCAATAAAAAATGCCAGCTGTATTCCCGCACGCATCAGCCTTACCTCCCGCTGTCTTTTTTTCATGAGTTTTCCGCCTTTCCAAGTGCCGCATCCACTGCGTTCAGGATTCCTGTGGAGCTGAACGTTGCTCCGGATACGGTATCCACATCTGTACTCTGAGCACTCAGGATGGAATCGATCACACTCTCTGCCTGTGAAAGATATGCACTGTCCTCACCTGGGGCGCTGACTACGTTGATGGATGTGATCTCATCACCGGCAAGTGTCACTTCCACCTGAATGGTCCCGCCGTATCCCTCAGCTTCTCCTGTATAGGTTCCATCTTTATATACATTATCGGAATCTGCGGTTGCTGTGTCCTCTGCGTCTGCATCGGATACATTGCCACCTGAAGTGTCTGTTGTTTTGTCATCGCCTGCTGTATCTGCATCACTGCTGCCTGATCCTGCAGATGCTGCCTGATTCTGCATACGATTTACATAACTCGTCTCCAGCGCACTGAGAAGTTCATTCTGCTGCTCCTGAAGTGTATCTACCTTATCTGTCAGAGCCGCGATCTCTTTTTCATTTGCCTGGGCTTTCATGCTGCTGTTATAAAAAAGCGCAGCCAGGATCACCAGCAGTAAGGAGATCACTCTCATATAAAAATTCTGGTTTTTCATCTCTTTTCTCCCTTGTATTTATAACAATTCCGTAAATTGCTGCGTCAGGCTCAGCTGTGCGAACATATATTGCTGCGTCAGATGCTCTCGATCTATTCCTTCAATCTGCGTATAACTGTCTTTTGGATAAATATTATATAGTTTTTATCCATATACATAAATTAGTTTTGATTAATCTTCTTTGCAAAATTAGATGATGCTAACTTATAGTTAGGTATTATATCACCTGTTTTTTTTCTTGTCTACACTTTTGTTAGTAGTTTATAACTTTTTCCAATATGGATTTTTCTGTTTTATGTCTTTTATAAAAGAAAAATCATCGCCACTCCTCCCTTTCCGTTGGGAACAGCTGTATGAATTATGGTTAGATATCATTAACTTATGTTTGCCTTTTAATTTCGATTATGATATGATTTTTTCTGAATCTGTAACAGAAATGGAGATTTGTTTTGAAGAAAAAAGAATTGATTTTTATTGCCGGGATCCTGATTCTGGCGGGGGTTCTCTGGCTTGGTCTTCAGATTGCGGGGAAACGTTCCCATAATACGATCCGTATTACCGTTGACGGAAAAGAATTCGGAACCTATTCGCTTTCCCAGGACCAGATCATCCACATCGGAGACACCAATGTCTGCGAGATCAAAGATGGAAAAGTTACAATGATCGAAGCAACCTGCCCAGATCATTACTGTATGAAACAGAAGGCTGTGGACGAGCACGGCGGTTCCATCATCTGCCTTCCTAATAAGGTTGTGATAGAAGGGGAAAATACTGCAGAGGATTCGGAGAGTTCGCCTAAAATTGATGCGGTGACATAAAATTTCCGGAGAATATACGCAATGCGTGTTCTCCGTAGATTTTTCTCTGACAGACGGTATTCTGTCTGTGCTATTTCTGCAACGATATTCCTGCAACAAATGAAAGGATTTATTTATGAAACGAAAAACAGCTTATCTCGGATTATTTGCCGCAGTAGCGATCATTTTTGGATACGTGGAGTCTCTGGTCCCTGTATTTACAGGGATTCCGGGTATCAAGCTCGGGCTTGCAAACCTGGCGGTGCTTTTTATACTGGACCGATATTCCTTTAAAGAAGCGGCTCTCGTGTCCGTTGTCAGAATCCTGGTGATCGGATTTATGTTTGGAAATCTGTTCAGTATTTTGTATAGTCTGGCTGGCGCTGCGCTTAGCCTGACTGTGATGGATCTTTTGAAAAAACATTCCGGCTTCAGTCTGATCGGTATCAGTGTGGCCGGTGGTGTCACACATAATATCGGGCAGCTGCTCGTTGCCATGATCGTAGTGAGCAATACGAGTTTGATGGTTTATGCACCGGCACTGCTGGTAGCAGGTGTCCTGGCGGGGATTCTCATAGGTGGGTTGACAAAGGAGGTTGTGGGACGACTTCCTTTGAATCTATAATTATGTGGTTTGCTTTTTGGATTATGGTTTTCACTTTTTTAAGTGAGGGGAAATTGTGTGGTTTGATTTTTTAGATTATAGTTTTCACTTTTTGAAGTGAGATAAATTGGGTAGTTTGATTTTTTGGGATTGTAGTTTTCACTTTTTGAAGTGAGAGGAAATTGGATGGTTTGATTTTTTTTGGATTATAGTTTTCACTTTTTGAAGTGAGATAAATTGGATAGTTTGATTTTTTGGGATTGTAGTTTTCACCTTTTGAAGTGTGAGGAAATTGGATGGTTTGATTTTTTTGGATTATAGTTTTCACTTTTTGAAAGTGGGTAATTTGCGAGAAGGGGAAGCACTCATAGTTGCGAAGGCCGTCTCCCCTTCTCGCGCTCTTCCCCTCCTGGCCACGCCACTGTGATGCGTTGTGGAATGTGTAAGTGTATCGGCTCAGTCCTGTATTCTGCTGTATCGGCAGTGACAGGCTGAGCCGATTATTGATTCGGCCTTGCATTCTGCTGCACTGGCAGTAGCAGGCTAAGCCGATTATTGATTCTGTCTTGTATTCTGCTGCACTGGCAGTAGCAGGCTGAGCCGATTATTGCTTCGGCCATGTATTCTGCTGCACTGGCAGTAGCAGGCTGAGCCGATTATTGCTTCGGCACTGTATTCTGCTGTACCGACAGTAGCAGGCTAAGCCGATTGTTGCTTCGGCACTGTTTATTGCTTCTTCACTGTTTATCGCTTCTGGCTGAATGGGAAAGTGGACTGCGTAGCGGGCTTGTTCTCTGGATTGTGGTGTATCGCTGTTATTCAGGAACAGGCTTCGCCAATATATTTACGTCAGCATAAATCGGCTCAAACCTTCCACAGCCAACGTAGTAGAATCCATCGCCCCTCCAATATCTTCACATATTTCTACAGCCTACAATAGCTGCGTGCCCGGAAAGGGGGAGCTCGAGGGGGAAAAGCGGGCTTCGCAACTTTGAGTGCTTTCCCCCTCGTACCTGCCCATGCCAAAATGGTCCCCCTGAAAGGGAAAGTACCTGCGTCTCAAGCATCCTCCCGGAAAGGACATCACCTGCGTCTCAAGCATCCCCCCGGAAAGGGCATCACCTGCGTCTCAAGCATCCCCCCGGAAAGGGCATCACCTGCGTCTCAAGCATCCCCCCGGAAAGGGAAAACATCCTCCGGAAGGCGATCAGGCTTCGGTTTCATCATGGAACTGCGGGATCGGAGTCACCGGAGGATAAGGCTCCTCCGGAGGTTCATCAAACTCTCCGGAAATATTCCGATAGAAAACTGCCATACAGGTTTCTATATAAGGCACCAGCCAGATCAGTGCCAGATACAATGTAAATATGGAAAAAATGATCCACGGAACAAAACTTAAGAGCATTTTCATATATTCCCAGTAATGTCCCTTCATAAGCTTTGCACTGGCTTTCAGTGCCTGCACTCCTTTTATGTCCGAATTATCGGACAGGATGTAATAGCTCATGGTGAACGGCATAGCTGCCAGCAGGTTCAGCGCGAACCCGAGCAGTGTGAGCAGCATGTAAGTTACTGCCCAGTTCATCTGCTCCTCCGTTGTATTTCCCATATTGCTTGTAAAAGAAAACCACGCCAGTGGAAGTGATGTCACCAGATTGATCAATGCCAGCACAAAGGATGCCACGATCACATGATCCGGCTGATGGCTGAAAAAGTACAGAAGGTCTCCGAAAGAGTAGGCTTCCCTTCTGGAAATATTCAGATAGATCCGGTAAAGTCCTGCGGAAAAAATACAGATCACCAGAGAAAGGACAAAGCTGAATACCTCTCCTCCAATGATCGCATACAGGGAATCTCCCGGAAAAAGTGCTGTGGAAATATAGCTTGAAACTGCGCTCATCGCCGCAACCGCAATACTCCCGATCACAGGGACCGTAAAATTACCGGCCAGAGTTTCCCCTGCCAGCTTCTTACAGCCCTTCAGATTTTTTCTCATAATTCTGTATCCCTTCGTTATAGAAGGCGGAGACTCATCCAAGCCTCCGCCCCGTCATTTTTTACTTCAGATATATCATATTCTCATATTTCACATCTGTTTAGTCTGCAAGATTAAACGCATCATGTACCGCATTCATGGCACGTACGCCATCTTTCT
>OLRL01001099.1_pt1 | contig 11225 bp, 10 predicted proteins | sample 1643201 | NCBI WGS metagenome assembly OLRL01 (sample SAMEA3136649, study PRJEB25190) | human gut metagenome | biome: human gut; feature: human-associated habitat; material: faeces | place: Austria | collected 2013
GGTCGTCAGCCATGAACAAAAATTATGGTTGCCGAAGGGAGAATTGCCATATGGCGAAGCGGCAAATTTCGATCTTGTGGGTCAGCGCGCACTACAAATCGGCGAATGGCAGGGGGAACCTGTTTGGTTAGTACAACAGCAGCGGCGTCACGATATGGGGTCGGTACGTCAGGTCATTGATCTCGATGTTGGGCTGTTTCAACTGGCCGGACGAGGCGTACAACTGGCGGAGTTTTACCGATCGCATAAATACTGTGGTTACTGCGGGCATGAAATGTATCCGAGCAAAACCGAATGGGCGATGCTGTGCAGCCATTGCCGTGAGCGTTACTACCCGCAAATCGCCCCCTGCATTATTGTTGCCATCCGTCGCGATGATTCGATCCTCCTCGCCCAGCATACCCGCCATCGTAACGGTGTCCATACAGTACTTGCCGGATTCGTCGAAGTGGGCGAAACCCTCGAGCAGGCAGTCGCGCGGGAAGTGATGGAAGAGAGCGGAATTAAAGTTAAAAACTTGCGTTACGTGACTTCTCAGCCGTGGCCGTTTCCTCAGTCTTTAATGACCGCGTTTATGGCGGAATATGACAGCGGCGACATCGTGATCGACCCGAAAGAATTGCTCGAGGCGAACTGGTATCGCTATGACGATTTGCCGTTACTCCCGCCGCCCGGCACCGTAGCGCGCCGTCTGATAGAAGATACGGTGGCGATGTGTCGGGCAGAGTATGAGTGATGATACACTGACCGCCTGACGCACTAAGGAACAGCCAAAATGACCGAACTTAAAAACGATCGTTATCTGCGGGCGCTGCTGCGCCAGCCCGTTGATGTCACTCCGGTATGGATGATGCGCCAGGCGGGCCGCTATCTACCGGAATATAAAGCCACGCGCGCCCAGGCAGGCGATTTTATGTCGCTGTGCAAAAACGCCGAGCTGGCGTGCGAAGTGACTTTGCAACCGCTGCGTCGCTACCCGCTGGATGCGGCGATCCTCTTTTCCGATATCCTCACCGTGCCGGACGCGATGGGGTTAGGGCTCTATTTTGAAGCCGGAGAAGGTCCGCGTTTTACCTCGCCAGTCACCTGCAAAGCTGACGTCGATAAACTGCCAATTCCGGACCCGGAAGATGAACTGGGTTACGTGATGAACGCGGTGCGTACCATTCGTCGCGAACTGAAAGGCGAAGTGCCGCTGATTGGTTTTTCCGGCAGCCCGTGGACGCTGGCGACCTACATGGTGGAAGGCGGCAGCAGCAAAGCCTTCACCGTGATTAAAAAGATGATGTACGCCGATCCTAAAGCGCTGCATCTGCTGCTTGATAAGCTGGCGAAGAGCGTCACGCTGTACCTGAACGCGCAGATCAAAGCGGGTGCGCAGTCGGTGATGATTTTCGACACCTGGGGCGGCGTGCTTACCGGGCGCGATTATCAACAGTTCTCGCTCTATTACATGCATAAAATTGTTGATGGTTTACTGCGTGAAAACGACGGTCGCCGCGTACCGGTCACGCTGTTTACCAAAGGCGGCGGACAGTGGCTGGAAGCCATGGCAGAAACCGGTTGCGATGCGCTGGGCCTCGACTGGACAACGGACATCGCCGATGCGCGCCGCCGTGTGGGCAATAAAGTCGCGTTGCAGGGTAATATGGATCCGTCGATGCTGTACGCGCCGCCTGCCCGCATTGAAGAAGAAGTAGCGACTATACTTGCAGGTTTCGGTCACGGCGAAGGTCATGTCTTTAACCTTGGTCACGGCATTCATCAGGATGTGCCGCCAGAACATGCTGGCGTGTTCGTGGAGGCAGTGCATCGACTGTCTGAACAGTATCACCGCTAAGGAGTGATTATGGATCTCGCGTCATTACGCGCTCAACAAATCGAACTGGCTTCTTCTGTGATCCGCGAGGATCGACTCGATAAAGATCCACCGGATCTGATCGCCGGAGCCGATGTCGGGTTTGAGCAGGGCGGAGAAGTGACGCGAGCGGCGATGGTGCTGCTGAAATATCCCTCGCTTGAGCTGGTCGAGTATAAAGTTGCCCGCATCGCCACCACCATGCCTTACATTCCAGGTTTTCTTTCCTTCCGCGAATATCCTGCGCTGCTGGCAGCGTGGGAGATGCTGTCGCAAAAGCCGGATTTAGTGTTTGTCGATGGTCATGGGATCTCGCATCCTCGCCGTCTTGGCGTCGCCAGCCATTTTGGCTTATTGGTGGATGTGCCGACCATTGGCGTGGCGAAAAAACGGCTCTGCGGTAAATTCGAACCGCTCTCCAGCGAACCGGGCGCGCTGGCCCCACTGATGGATAAAGGCGAGCAGCTGGCCTGGGTCTGGCGCAGCAAAGCGCGCTGTAACCCGTTGTTTATCGCTACCGGCCATCGGGTCAGCGTGGACAGCGCGCTGGCGTGGGTACAACGCTGCATGAAAGGCTATCGTCTGCCGGAGCCAACGCGCTGGGCGGACGCGGTGGCCTCGGAACGTCCGGCGTTCGTGCGCTATACAGCAAATCAGCCCTAATTCAGGTAAACTGCGGATAATTTCCGTATTTGAGAACTCAACATGTTACAAAACCCAATTCATCTGCGTCTGGAGCGCCTGGAAAGCTGGCAGCATGTCACTTTCATGGCTTGCTTATGCGAACGCATGTACCCCAATTACGCCATGTTCTGCCAGCAAACCGGTTTTGGTGATGGGCAAATTTACCGTCGCATTCTCGATCTCATCTGGGAAACGCTGACCGTTAAAGACGCAAAAGTAAATTTCGACAGCCAACTGGAGAAATTTGAAGAAGCGATTCCTTCAGCCGACGATTTCGATCTGTACGGCGTTTATCCGGCAATCGATGCATGCGTGGCGTTAAGTGAACTGGTCCATTCGCGTTTGAGTGGTGAAACGCTCGAACACGCGGTGGAAGTGAGTAAGACCTCCATCACGACCGTTGCGATGCTGGAAATGACTCAGGCTGGTCGCGAAATGAGCGATGAAGAGCTTAAAGAAAACCCAGCTGTAGAGCAAGAATGGGACATTCAGTGGGAAATATTCCGACTTTTAGCTGAGTGCGAAGAACGCGATATCGAGCTGATAAAAGGCCTTAGGGCAGACCTGCGTGAGGCGGGTGAGAGCAATATTGGTATAATTTTTCAGCAATAAGACCAGAAAACGTGATTTAACGCCTGATTTGTCGTACCTGGAGTCTTCCCTTTCGCCCCCCGTCTGGTCTACATTTGGGGGGCGAAAAAAAGTGGCTATCGGTGCGTGTATGCAGGAGAGTGCTATTCTGGCATTTCCGTCGCACTCGATGCTTAGCAAGCGATAAACACATTGTAAGGATAACTTATGAACAAGACTCAACTGATTGATGTAATTGCAGACAAAGCAGAACTGTCTAAAACACAGGCTAAAGCTGCTCTGGAATCCACTCTGGCTGCTATTACTGAGTCTCTGAAAGAAGGCGATGCTGTACAACTGGTTGGTTTCGGTACCTTCAAAGTGAACCACCGTGCTGAGCGCACTGGCCGCAACCCGCAGACCGGTAAAGAAATCAAAATTGCCGCAGCTAACGTACCGGCATTTGTTTCTGGTAAAGCACTGAAAGACGCGGTTAAGTAATTCGCGTGGCAGTGAACAGTTTTAACGAAGGGGCGGTTTCGCCCCTTTTGTCCATCTGGCGTCATACGCTTTGGCTTTCAGGTGTTCTGTTACTGTCTGCCTGCGGTAGCCATTCTGAGCTTCCTCCTTTCACGGCCAGCGGCTATGTTGGCGATCAGGGGGCGGTACGCATTTGGCGTAAAGACTCCGGTGACGATGTTCACTTGCTCTCGGTATTTAGTCCGTGGCGTAAAGGCGAAACTACTACCAGTGAATACCGCTGGCAGGGTGATTCGCTCTCTCTGATAGAACTCAACGTTTACAGTAAACCGGCTGAACATGTCCGTATACGCTTCGATGACCGGGGCGAACTGAGCTTCATGCAGCGTGAAGTCGACGGGCAAAAGCAGCAGCTTTCCAGCGATCAAATCGCGCTTTACCGCTATCGTGCCGATCAAATTCGCCAGACCAGCGATGCGCTGCGTCAGGGACGGGTGATATTGCGTCAGGGACGTTGGCATGCGGATAACACAGTCACAACCTGTGAAGGTGAAACGCTGAAGCCAGACCTGGAATCGTGGGCGATAAACCACATTGAGCGCCGCCAGAGCCATTCATCTGTAGAAGTGAGTGTGGTATGGCTGGAAGTGCCCGAAGGGTCGCAGCTACTGCTAGTCGCCAATGAAGATTTTTGTCACTGGCAGCCTACAGCCAAAACTTTCTGAAAACCTGAATACAGGAAATCAGCAGGCCTGATCCGTATAGCGTCATCAGGCATTAAGTCTTTTACCAGTGACCCATTCCCATATGGCCGCCGCCGCGATGGTTACCACCACCACCGCATCCGCCGTAGCCCATTCCCGCGCCACGTGGCACGCCAGCCTGCGCCATTGCGACATCACGTTTAACGCGCTGCTCGTCCAGAGACTGATTCAACGCTTCCATCTCTTTTGCAACGGCGTTAATTTTTGCCGTGTCCGGCGAGCTGGCCGTTAATAGTGCATTGTACTCATAGCGTTTGGATGTCAGCTGTTGGCGCAACGCGCTGGTCTGGGAATAATAATCATCATAGATTTTCTGTGCGGCAGCCTGCTGCTCAGCGGTCATTGGCGTACCGCCCCGTTGCTGCATTCCATCACCATATCCCCAGTGATTCTGTGCCAGTACTGGGGTGGAGCCAAGTGCGATAAGAGAAAGTGCAATCAGTGCCAGTTTGTTGTTCCGTTTCATCGTTCGTTCTCCTGTTGGTTAGCTTACATTTCCTTTTGCATCTTCCGTGCCAAAGCGGCAATCCCAGTCCTGCGGGCGTTGTACTCGCTGTCTTTGCAGGAAAACGAGTAAAAATGACTCGCCAGAACGCGCCTGTGGGTCATTTTTACCCGTTACTTTCAGCTGTTTGTGTCTGAGGGCAGGGTTATCAGGGGGAAAAAATGGCATGATTTCTGCTGTATACCTGCAACGATGAAAGGAACAGGCGGGGTGAAGGGAGAGCGTATGCGTCTTTATAAGGATACGGTGGCAAAGTGGTTGAGCCGACTCTTGCTGGCGGCAATCCTGGTTTTGGTCGGCTGGTTTTCGATTATGACCATTCGGGACTATGGGCGGGAAAGCGGCGCCGCGCGGCAAACGCTACTGGAAAAAGGCAGCGTGCTCATTCGCGCTCTGGAGTCTGGTACGCGTGTAGGCATGGGGATGCGCATGCATCATGCACAACAGCAGACGCTACTGGAGGAAATGGCTGTACAGCCTGGCGTGCTATGGTTTGCTGTCGTCGATGAGCATGGTGTCATTATTACCCACAGCAATTCCGCGATGGTCGGTAAAACGCTCTATTCACCGGATGTCCTGCGGGAACTAAGCCCCGGGGAACAAGAAAGCTGGCGGAATATTGACATGCCTACGGGGGACGGTGAAAAAACACCGGTCCTGGAAATTTATCGTCAGTTTCAGCCGATGTATGGTCCAGGACGTCATGGCATGGCGCGCTGTGCCAGCAATGACGGGCAGCTTATCTCCCCAGCACAAACCATATTTATCGCCTTTGATGCCAGCGATCTGACAGCGACTCAGGCAAGGGAGTGGCGTAACACACTGATAGTCCTGTCTGCGCTGGCGGCTGTGTTGCTGGCCACCGTGCTGACGTTCTTCTGGTATCAGCGCTATCAGCGCTCGTACAAAGAACTCCAGGATGCGATGAAGCGTAAAGAAAAACTGTTAGCGCTCGGTCATCTTGCGGCTGGGGTGGCACATGAAATTCGTAACCCGCTTTCATCGATCAAAGGGTTAGCGAAGTATTTTGCCGAGCGAACCCCGGCAGGAGGCGAGTCGCATGAGCTGGCACAGGTGATGGCGAAAGAGGCGGATCGTTTAAATCGGGTGGTGAGCGAGTTGCTGGAGCTGGTGAAACCTGCATATCTGACGCTGCAACAGGTGGATCTCAATGAGGTTATCACCCACTCATTACACCTGGTGAGTCAGGATGCGGCAAGCCGGGAAATCCAGCTCCGCTTTTCGGCCAATTGTACGCTGCCCGCTATCCAGGCCGATCCCGACCGACTGACTCAGGTTTTGTTGAATCTGTATCTGAACGCCATTCATGCGATTGGTCGTCAGGGCACGATCACGGTTGAAGCGAATGAAAGCAGCGGCGATCGCGTTAAAATTGTGGTTACCGATACTGGGAAGGGGATTGCGGCGGAACAGCTGGAGGCCATTTTTACGCCTTACTATACGACCAAAGCTGACGGAACCGGCCTCGGGCTGGCGGTAGTGCAGAACATTATCGAACAGCACGGTGGCACCATTCAGGTGGCAAGCGTTGAGGGCAAAGGCGCGACCTTTACCCTTTGGCTGCCGACCAAAGCGAAACAACAGGATTAACAAGGATGACGCGCGGAAAAATCAATATTCTGGTGGTAGATGACGATATCAGCCACTGCACCATTTTACAGGCGCTGCTGCGCGGCTGGGGTTATGAGGTCGCGCTGGCCTATAGCGGGCGAGCGGCGCTGGAACAGGTGCGCGAACGCGTATTTGATTTAGTGCTGTGTGATGTACGCATGGCGGAGATGGACGGCATCGCAACGCTGAAAGAGATTAAAGCGCTGAATCCGGCGATTCCGGTCTTGATCATGACGGCGTTCTCCAGCGTGGAGACCGCCGTTGAGGCGCTGAAAACCGGGGCGCTGGACTACTTAATCAAGCCGCTGGATTTTGATCGCCTGCAGGAGACGCTGGAAAAGGCGCTGGCGCATACGCGGGAAACGGGCGCTGAACTGCCATCGGCGTCGGCTGCGCAGTTTGGCATGATTGGCAGCAGTCCGGCGATACAGAAGTTGCTCAATGAAATCGCGATGGTTGCGCCCTCGGATGCCACGGTGCTCATTCACGGAGACTCCGGCACGGGTAAAGAGTTGGTGGCCCGGGCGCTGCATGCCAGCAGCGCCCGTCTCGATAAACCACTGGTGACGCTCAACTGCGCGGCGCTTAATGAATCGCTGCTGGAGTCCGAACTTTTTGGTCACGAGAAAGGGGCGTTTACCGGGGCGGATAAACGGCGGGAAGGGCGCTTTGTGGAAGCCGATGGCGGCACGTTATTTCTTGATGAAATCGGTGATATTTCACCGCTGATGCAGGTGCGCCTGCTGCGGGCTATCCAGGAGCGAGAAGTGCAGCGCGTTGGTAGCAATCAGACTATTGCGGTTGATGTCCGGCTGATCGCCGCTACGCATCGCGATCTAGCGGAAGAAGTCAGCGCCGGGCGCTTTCGTCAGGATCTCTATTATCGCCTGAACGTCGTCACCATTGAAATGCCAGCGCTGTGCCAGCGCCGGGAAGATATTCCGCTGCTAGCCGAACATTTTCTCCAGCGTTTTGCCGCGCGTAACCGTAAAGCGGTGAAAGGCTTTACTCCGCAGGCGATGGATCTGCTGATCCACTACGACTGGCCGGGCAATATTCGTGAACTGGAAAATGCGATTGAGCGCTCGGTGGTGCTGCTGACGGGGGAATATATTTCCGAACGCGAGCTGCCGATGGCGATTGCCGCGACGCCGATAAAAACGGAATTCAGTGGCGAGATCCAACCGCTGGTGGATGTCGAAAAAGAGGTGATTCTGGCGGCGCTGGAGAAAACGGGCGGCAACAAAACCGAAGCCGCCCGTCAGTTAGGGATCACGCGCAAAACGCTATTGGCAAAACTGTCGCGTTAGTTCTGCTCGCGTTCGATGGCGCGCCAGCCGATATCTTTCCGGCAGAAGCAGTCGTCCCAGTGGATATCGGTCATTAAGGCATAGGCGCGTTTCTGCGCTTCTGCCACGGTATGACCCAGCGCGGTGACGCACAGTACGCGCCCGCCGTTGGTCACTACCTGCTCGTCATCCGCCAGTTTTGTGCCCGCGTGGAACACTTTGCCGCCTGCCACTTCTTCCAGCGGCAGGCCGTGGATCACATCACCGGTGCGGTAATCGCCCGGATATCCACCCGCAGCCATCACCACGCCGAGAGAAGCGCGTTCATCCCACTCGGACGTTTTCTCGTCCAGTTTGCTTTCACAGGCCGCCAGGCAGAGCTCAACCAGATCGGACTTCATGCGCAGCATAATCGGCTGGGTTTCCGGATCGCCAAAGCGGCAGTTAAATTCAATAACCTTCGGATTGCCCTGTTTGTCGATCATCAGGCCCGCGTAGAGAAAACCGGTGTAGGTGTTGCCTTCCGCCGCCATGCCTTTCACGGTTGGCCAGATAATACGTTCCATGGTGCGCTGATGAACGTCATCGGTTACTACCGGCGCGGGGGAGTAAGCGCCCATCCCGCCGGTGTTTGGTCCGGTATCTTTATCGCCTACGCGTTTGTGATCCTGGCTGGTAGCCATCGGCAGCACATGCTCGCCGTCCACCATCACGATAAAGCTCGCTTCTTCGCCGTCGAGGAACTCTTCGATAACGATACGGTGGCCCGCATCGCCAAAAGCGTTACCTGCCAGCATGTCATGAACGGCGGCTTCAGCTTCTTCCAGCGTCATCGCCACGATAACGCCTTTACCGGCGGCCAGACCGTCGGCTTTGATGACGATCGGCGCGCCTTTCTCACGCAGATAGGCCAACGCTGGCTCAATCTCAGTGAAGTTCTGATATTCTGCCGTCGGGATCTGGTGACGGGCGAGGAAATCTTTGGTGAAGGCTTTGGAGCCTTCCAGCTGTGCAGCACCTTCGGTTGGCCCGAAGATCTTCAGGCCAGCGGCGCGGAACGCATCGACTACGCCAATCACCAGCGGCGCTTCCGGGCCGACGATGGTCAGGTCAATTTTCTCGTTCTGGGCAAACCTCAGCAGAGCTGGAATATCGGTGACGCTGATAGCCACGTTCTGCAACGCGAGCTCCAGTGCGGTACCGGCGTTACCCGGTGCGACAAAAACGGTATCAACCAGCGGGGACTGTGCGGCTTTCCAGGCCAGGGCGTGCTCGCGCCCGCCGTTGCCAATCACTAATACTTTCATCGTCTGCTCCGTGGATTAATGGCGGAAGTGGCGCATGTCGGTAAAGATCATCGCGATACCGTGTTCATCGGCAGCGGCAATGACTTCGTCATCACGGATAGAACCACCGGGCTGGATAACGCAGCTCACGCCAACGGCGGCGGCAGCATCAATACCATCGCGGAACGGGAAGAAGGCGTCAGAGGCCATTGCAGAGCCTTTCACTTCCAGACCTTCGTCAGCCGCTTTAATCCCGGCGATTTTTGCGGAGTACACGCGGCTCATCTGGCCTGCGCCTATGCCGATAGTCATGTTCTCTTTGGCATAAACAATGGCGTTGGATTTCACGAACTTGGCGACTTTCCAGCAGAACAGTGCATCGCGCAGCTCTTGCTCGGTCGGCTGACGTTTGGACACCACGCGCAGTTCGCCTTCGCTCACCATCCCCAGATCCCTGTCCTGAACCAGCAAACCGCCGTTAACGCGTTTGAAGTCGAGGCCCGGTACACGTTGTGCCCACTGACCGCAGGTCAGAACGCGAACGTTCTGTTTGGCGGCGGTGATTTTCAGGGCTTCTTCGCTGGCGGACGGCGCAATAATCACTTCGACAAACTGACGAGAAATGATGGCCTGTGCGGTTTCCGCATCCAGCTCGCGGTTAAAGGCAATGATGCCGCCGAATGCGGAGGTTGGGTCGGTTTTGTACGCGCGATCGTAAGCATCAAGAATGGAATTGCCGATAGCCACGCCGCAAGGGTTGGCGTGCTTCACAATCACACATGCCGGTTCGGCGAACTCTTTCACGCACTCCAGCGCCGCATCGGTATCGGCGATGTTGTTATAAGAGAGGGCTTTACCCTGAACCTGGGTTGCGGTAGCAACGGAGGCTTCTTTCACATTCTCTTCTATATAGAAGGCAGCCTGCTGGTGGCTGTTCTCGCCGTAACGCATATCCAGCTTCTTAATGAAGTTCAGGTTCAGCGTGCGTGGGAAGCGACCGGCGGCTTCTTTGCTTTCACCGTGGTAAGCCGGAACCATGCTGCCGAAGTAGTTGGCAATCATGCTGTCGTAGGCGGCGGTGTGTTCGAAGGCTTTAATCGCGAGGTCAAAGCGGGTTTCCAGAGTCAGGGAGCCTTCGTTGGCATCCATCTCTTTAATAATGGCGTCGTAGTCGCTGCTCTTCACAACGATCGCTACGTCTTTATGGTTCTTGGCAGCGGAACGCACCATGGTCGGGCCGCCGATATCAATGTTCTCTACCGCATCTTCCAGCGAGCAGCCTTCACGGGCGACGGTCTCGGCGAATGGATACAGGTTTACAACCACCATATCGATAGGGGCGATACCGTGCTGTTCCATAATTCCGTCATCCTGACCGCGACGACCAAGAATGCCGCCGTGGACTTTCGGATGCAGGGTCTTCACGCGTCCATCCATCATCTCCGGGAAACCGGTGTAATCGGAAACTTCGGTTACCGGCAGACCTTTTTCTGCTAACAGACGGGCAGTGCCCCCTGTAGACAGCAGCTCCACACCACGTGCGGAAAGTGCCTGAGCGAATTCGATGATACCGGCCTTGTCAGAAACACTGAGCAGAGCGCGGCGGACTGGACGACGTTGTTGCATGGTAAATCCCCTGGATTTGACTATTACAGAGAGCGTTAGCTGAATTTTTCGCGAAAAACTCAGCTAACGCCCCTAACGGGGCATCCTTATTTTTCGCCCGCATTGTAACGAAAACGTTTGCGCAATGCTCGCGAATTTTTAATTTTCGATTTTGACCTCTTCTTTTTCTGTTGAAGAGGCTGATATAACGAGAGGATCGTAGAAACGATCGTGTGGTTTGTGGATAACTCTGTGTGTAAATGGGTATAAGGCGGGGTTTTGCTGTGGAATGCAGCAGTCAGTCATTTTTCTGTCATTTAAGGGTTGCGGGCCGCAGGAAACTCCCTATAATGCGCCTCCATCGACACGGCGGATGTGAATCACTTCACACAAACAGCCGGTTCGGTTGAAGAGAAAAACCTGAAAATGAGGGTTGACTCTGAAAGAGGAAAGCGTAATATACGCCACCTCGCGACAGTGCGCTAAAGCGCGTCGCAACTGCTCTTTAACAATTTATCAGACAATCTGTGTGGGCACTCGAAGATACGGATT
>OLRL01001100.1_pt1 | contig 11220 bp, 9 predicted proteins | sample 1643201 | NCBI WGS metagenome assembly OLRL01 (sample SAMEA3136649, study PRJEB25190) | human gut metagenome | biome: human gut; feature: human-associated habitat; material: faeces | place: Austria | collected 2013
CATTGCATTCAAACTTTATGAATGTAAGGATAATAAAAAAGAGTACCAGATGAATCAATTAAAATCTGCCCGACCCTTTATCATTATGCTTTTTTTCTGTTTTTACGATTCCTATCCTATTAGTATTATTCTAAATTAACAAAAATCAGCGAAGCTCGTACTTCTTTTTCTAGGATTTATTTTGGATAGTTCTCTGTTTCTGTATTATATGATTGGCTTCGAGTAATAAGAAGGAATTTACGAAAATTGCTTCTCAAATTTCGGAAAAAGGGGGTATGACACAACTAGTGTCATACCCCCTTTGAATTTCTATGCGATTTCTGAGCCATTTGGCATGGATTTTGGTGCTTCGATCACTTGTAAAGAGCCATCTGGTGCTTCTGCAGAAAGGATCATTCCTTGACTGATTTGTCCACGCATCTTTCGTGGTTTCAGATTTGCTACAATGACGACTTTTTTCCCGATCAATTCGCTTGGATCAGGATAAAATTCAGCGATTCCTGACAAGATTTGACGGTCTTGGCTGTCTCCAGCATCTAGTCGGAATTGCAGCAACTTATCTGCCCCTTCTACTTTTTGACAGTTGATGACTTCTGCTACTTTTAGTTCTACTTTTTCAAATACATCAAATTTGATTTGTTTTTCTTTCGTTGAAACAAGTTCTGTTTCTTCTGGATCCCATTTGACTGTATCTTCGTTTGTTTGAGTACCTTCAGACATTTTTTCTTGAATAAAAGCAACTTCTTCTTCCATATCTAAACGTGGGAAGATTGGTGTACCTTTTGCAACTACTTTTGTTCCTGAAGGAAATTCGCCAAAGTGTAATCCTTCAAGATTCATTGTTTCAGAGTCCAATCCTAGTTGATTGAAGATCTTCTCTGGCGTTTCTGTCATGATTGGCTGAAGTAATATCGCTGCGATACGCAAAGATTCAGCTAAATGGATCATGACACTATTCAATTCAGCTTTCTTTTCTTCGTCTTTTGCTAATACCCATGGTTCTGTTTCATCAATGTATTTATTTGCACGAGAAATCAGCACCCAGATTTCAGCCAACGCTGTATTGAATTCCATTTTTTCCATTGCATCATGGTAACGTCCGACAACGTTAGCAGCCGTCGTAGACAGTTCACTGTCAAATGGAGTGACAAGTGAGGCATAGTCAGGAACGAGTCCATCACAATATTTGTTGATCATAGCAATCGTTCGATTCAATAAGTTCCCTAGATCATTTGCCAGATCATAATTGACACGGGAAACAAAATCTTCTGGCGTAAAGACACCATCTGACCCAAACGGTACAGCACGAAGCAAATAATAACGAAGTGCATCTAAACCATAACGTTCCACAAGCATTTCAGGATAAACGACATTTCCTTTTGATTTAGACATTTTTCCGTCTTTCATCAATAGCCAGCCATGCCCAAATACTTTTTTAGGTAGAGGCAAATCAAGAGCCATCAACATGATTGGCCAATAGATCGTATGGAAGCGAACGATTTCTTTACCGACCATCTGAACATCTGCAGGCCAGTATTTTTCGAATAGACTTTCATCTTCGGAGCCATATCCTAGTGCAGTAATATAATTGGATAATGCATCGATCCATACATACACCACATGTTTCGGATCACTCTTGACTGGTACCCCCCAAGTAAAGGTTGTTCTTGAAACTGCAAGATCTTCTAATCCTGGTTTGATAAAGTTGTTGATCATTTCGTTTTTACGAGATTCTGGCTGGATGAATTCGGGATGTTCTTCATAGTATTCCAACAGACGGTCTGCGTATTTGCTCATGCGGAAGAAGTATGATTCTTCTTTTACCAATTCTACTTCGTGTCCACTTGGCGCTTTACCACCGATCACATTACCTTCGTCATCTTTGTACACTTCTGCAAGTTGTGTTTCTGTAAAGAATTCTTCGTCAGAAACAGAGTACCAGCCTTCATATTCACCTAAGTAAATATCTCCCTGTTCTAATAAACGATCAAATATTTTTTGAACAGCTGCTTTATGGTAATCATCTGTCGTTCGAATGAATTTATCATAACTGATATCAAGCGTTTTCCATAATTTCTTGACATCAGCCGCCATTTTATCTACATATTCTTGCGGTTTTACACCTAGTTCTTCTGCTTTTGTTTCGATTTTTTGACCATGTTCATCCACTCCAGTAAGATAAAACACATCAAAGCCCATCAACCGTTTATAACGAGCAATTGCGTCACATGCAATCGTAGTATACGAGTTGCCGATATGAAGTTTGCCGCTTGGATAATAGATTGGCGTAGTGATATAAAAAGTTTCCTTTTCTGCCACGGGGCTCTTCCTCCTTTATCGCATGATGCGAATTCGTTTCCTTGCTAGTATACCATAAAAAAAGCATGCTGTTAGCTTTTTTTCAAAATGAAAAAGACTGGATAAACGACTTCTATCTACGTTCAATCTATCCTTTAAAAGGATGAATAGGTTGAATAAATGCAGGTTTTTGTTTTGTTTCATATCTAGTAAAAAACGGCTTTTTATTTCTCCTCTCACACATGGTATAATAAAGACTATCTATCTTAGTAAGGGACTGGAACAATCATGCAGAAGAAACATCTTTTTTTTACACTTAGTATTGCTTTTCTTTCATTAGCACATTTAATATTCAGCTATTTTTATATTCGTATGTATGGTTATTTTAACCTCCATGGGCATTTGAACAGTTTTATGACAGCAGCTTGGATTTTGCGTTTTATCATTGACGTATATATCGTTATTTGTGGCTTCTTTGCCATTCGTGAAGAGCGGTATAAAGTATTGCCGTTTTATCTGCTTTTCTTTTTATTCAATCTCATACTTCCATTTATTTTTCATATTTAAATGATAACCTAGATTTTCCAAGTAAATCCTTGGTTTTTTTTCAGAGTCTGCTACAATAAGGTAAAAAGTACTTTTACTGTCAATGGAGGTGGTCAGATGAACCGTTTTGCTTCTAAAGAAGAAGAAAAATTATATTATGAACATGAAGCTAGTGAAGAAGAATTTCTTAACTGGTATCAAAAACAGGAACGTCCAGAATATGACAAGCCCTCTTTGACTGTCGATATCGTACTGATGTGCTATAACAAAGAAGAAGATCAGCTGAAAGTTTTGTTGATCCAAAGAAAAGGGCATCCTTATCGAAATTCATGGGCATTGCCTGGTGGCTTTGTCCAAAAGGATGAGTCAACTGGAGAAAGCGTCTTAAGAGAAACAAAGGAAGAAACTGGTGTGGTTATTTCAAAAGAAAATATTGAGCAACTGCATACATTCAGTACGCCTAATCGAGATCCGCGAGGCTGGGTCGTCACAGTCAGCTACTTAGCCTTTATTGGAGAAGAACCGCTAATCGCCGGAGATGATGCCAAGGAAGTACGCTGGTTCACACTAGAACGTCATAGTAACAAGATCCATTTATCTAGCGGAGAAGTGGCTATCTCGCTTGATTTAGTCACTGGAGAGTCTTCTGGCAAAGATACTTTGGCTTTTGACCATAGTCAAATCATCTTGAAAGCATTCAACCGTGTAGTCAATAAAATGGAACACGAGCCGCAAGTTCTACAAGTTTTAGGTAAAGATTTCACGATTACGGAAGCTCGAAAAGTATTTGCTAAATTCTTAGGGATCGATTATAAAACGATCGATCATTCCAATTTTAAGAAAGCTATGCTCCAATATTTCGATGAGATCGGTGAACGTCCTGTAGGAATCGGCCGTCCTTCAAAAATCTATCAGCTCAAGCCGGGGCACCATGAATAAGGTTGTGAACAAAAGATTCAGACCTAATCATTCAAGAAAAAACGCAAAAACAACTCTTTGCGAGTTACGTTTTTTGTTTCAGAATTTTGATGTATTCGTAAACTTTCTGAATAAAAAATTAACAATAGCAGAAAAAGCTCGTACGAACTTTTTCTGCTATTGTTTTATTGGTTTGTCATAATTAGTGAGCTTTTCTTCAAAAGAAAAATTCCTAGAAACAAAAGTCATTAAGACTTTTTATTAACAAGGCGAACCCTAACGCTCCTATCAGTTTCATTCATTTTTTATCCCTTGATAACCGAATGTCTGCCCATTTCTTCTACTACTTGACTCTTTCTTACGGAATTGCTTTCTTCTGCTCCGTCGGTATTGATCAAAAGAAATTTTTTATTATACCATTGGGACTTATAACGCAATTTTGTTATTAATTTATGCCAGTCATGAATAGAAAAATCAGCATGTGCTTCTTCTTTTGGAAAAGATTCTACAAATAAGTAGTCATATTGTTTGACCAATTTCCCAGATAATTGTTCAAGATAATCTTCTCGCTGGTTCTTTTGTTTCAGATAAAGATCCATTACTTTTCTCTTTTGTTTCTGATAATTGCTTGCCTGATCTAACCTGATCTTTCTATGGTGAGCGGAGCGGACTTTCACATTCAATTTCCGCTGTGCATGTTGCAGCTTTTCTTCTGTCTGGTGAAATTTTGGTAAAGTTACTTCTAGAGGACGAGATGTTTGGATCAATGTCTTCGGATGATAGGCGATCCCGATCCATTTAGCTAAAGATTCTTTTTTTACTGACGAAACATCACAAAGTAGTGCGACATAAAATTCTTCATTATATCGAGCAGAAATCGTAGCGGAGCGAATCGATCCTTCAACTGGCCGATGCTGATTTATTTTGATTAGTTCTTTTTGTTTTGGTAACTTTAAGTAGCCATTTTCCAGATAGATCGTACGGGTTTGGTTGTTGGTCGTATAAGATTGCCACATACTTTTTTTCGTTTTAAGCTTTGGGAAGCTGGCACGTCCCTTGAAATAATTGCGAAAAGCCCGATCCAAATTAAGCTGTGCATTTGCTAAAGCAAGACTGTCTACTTCTTTTAAGAATGGGTATTCTTTTTTTAATGTAGCGGGTGTAAGCGAAAAATTGGCTACTCCTGTTTGTTGCCAACTTTTCTGCCGCTTTTTCAGCAAATGGTTATAGGTAAATCGAGCACATCCAAAAGTACGAATCAATTGCTGTTTTTGTTCTTCTGTCGGATACATACGGAATTTAAAAGCTTTTAGCATCTATGTCCCTCCTAGTTAGCAACCAGAAGAGATTCCTTTTGTCGTTTTAGTTTTTTTGCGTAATATGGGACTTCCTGCTCAGTTGCATAGACAAAATGTTCTGGTGCGATTTCACGAAGTTGACGTACTTGTCCGTCATCTGGTTCAGGTTGATATTTGATTCTTCTGCGTTTTCTCTCATGGTCTGGATCTGGTAGAGGAATAGCAGATAACAAACTTTCTGTATAAGGATGGACACCGTGATTATAGATTTCATCACTTGTTCCCATCTCTAATAACAAGCCGTTATGCATTACACCGATTCGGTCACTAATATGTTTAACCATCGACAAATCATGTGCAATAAATAGATAGGTCAATTGATGTTCTTTTTGGAGATCTTGCAACAAATTGACCACTTGGGCTTGGATCGACACATCTAGTGCAGAAATTGGTTCATCACAAATGATAAAACGCGGTTTTACTGCCAATGCTCGTGCAATACCAATACGCTGGCGTTGCCCACCTGAAAATTCATGAGGATAACGAGTACCGTGGCTTGGATTCAATCCAACAGTTCTCAATAGATCATCGACTTTTTTTGCACGCTCTTCAGATGATTTAGCTAGTCCATTAACATCAATTCCTTCGGCGATAATATCTCTGACTTTCATCCGAGGATTCAACGAAGCATATGGATCTTGGAAAATCATCTGAACATCATGCCGGAATTTCGTCAAACCTTTTTTATCTTTGATCTTCGTTATATCTTGACCGTCGAATAATATCTCACCATCAGTAGGTTCATTCAAGCGAATGATCGTACGGCCAGTAGTGGATTTTCCGCTTCCAGATTCTCCAACTAAACCGAATGTTTCTCCTTCATAGATGTGAAAGCTGATGTCATTTACAGCATGTACTTCATTCTTTTTTCCTACATTGAAATACTGTTTCAATCCTTTAACTTCAAGTAGTTTATTTGGCATCAGCAATTCCTCCTTGACCGTAAGTATGTTTTTGTTTCTCTTTAAAGATAGCCCAGCGACGTTGGATTTCTTCTGGCGGTGTCACTTTGGGTGCCTGCGGAGCAAGTAGCCAAGTTGCTGCCTTGTGTGTTTTTGATAGTTCAAAAAATGGTGGTTCTTGTTCTGCATCGATTTTCATCGCGAATTCATTTCTTGGGTAGAATGCGTCTCCTTTTGGCGGGTTCAATAAATCCGGTGGAGAACCAGGAATGGCATACAATCGGTCGTTCGCACTGTCTAATGTCGGCATTGACCCAAGCAGTCCCCAAGTATAGGGATGTTGCGGGTTGTAGAAAATCTCTTCGGATGTTCCAACTTCAACGATTCTTCCCCCATACATAACAGCTACACGGTCAGCAACGTTCGCTACTACACCAAGGTCATGAGTGATAAAGATGATTGATGTATCGATTTTTGTCTGAATTTCTTTCAGCAGTTCCAAAATTTGTGCTTGGATAGTCACATCAAGTGCTGTTGTGGGTTCATCAGCAATCAGGATTTCTGGATAACATACCAGTGCAATCGCGATCACGATCCGTTGACGCTGACCTCCTGAGAACTGATGCGGATAACTGTTGATACGTTTCTCAGCTTCGGGTATTCCAACTAATTTAAGCAATTCTAATGCAGCTTTTTGTCCCTCTTTTTTTGAAACTTTATTATGCTTTCTAAGGGACTCAGCGACTTGCTTCCCAATGGGCATCGTCGGATCTAAAGAGGTCATTGGATCTTGGAAAATCATCGCTATTTCTTTACCACGGATTTTTTGCATCTCTCTTTCTGATTTTCCAACGATATCGTTACCTTTAAAGAGGATTTGACCAGCATCTATATTGGCGTTGCTTGACAGCAAGCGCATGATGCTTCTGGTCGTCACTGATTTTCCACTTCCAGATTCCCCAACGATCGCTAATGTTTCTCCTTTATTCAAATGAAAATTGACACCGCGAATCGCTCGTACCTTTCCAGCATACGTATCAAAAGAGATTTCTAAGTCTTTCACTTCTAAAATTTTCGTCATCGTCTTCACTCTTTCATTTTAGGATCAAAGGCATCACGCAATCCATCAGCAAGTAAGTTAAAGCCAATCATGATAACCGATAAAGTTACTGCCGGAATCCATAATAGATAAGGCAGATACAGGAATGTCTTGTACCCTTCGCTCAACATCGTTCCTAATGAAGCTGACGGAGGCGTAAGACCTAAACCGATAAAGCTTAAAAAGGCTTCGAAGAAAATAGCAGATGGAATACTAAACATCATTTGAATAATAATGACACTAGAGATATTCGGCAAAATATGTTTGAATGCAATTTTCATTCTTGATTCACCTAATGTCAATCCAGCTAAAACATATTCTTGATCTTTTAATTTCATTGTTTGTGCACGAACGATACGTGCCATTGGTATCCAGTTTGTGATGGCCATAGCAGCCACGATTGAAAAAATTCCTGGTTCAAAAACGACCAACATCAAAATCATGACAACGAGGTTTGGAATTCCTGACAAGATTTCCAAAAAACGTTGCATCACGTTATCGACACGTCCGCCTAACAAACCAGAAACCAACCCGTAAGCTACACCAATCGTTACATCTAGTAATGCAGCAATAAATGCGATCAGCAACGAGATTCTCGTTCCCATAAATAAGCGGCTTAATACATCACGTCCCAAACCATCTGTTCCTAAAAAGAAATTTACGTTTGAAGGGACGTTTGCTTGAGCATATTTATCAACAAGTTCACCACCGACCATTGCTTTTCCATTCAATCCATCGATATTGATTCCCGGAATACGAGGAGGCAAATTGATATAAGCCACGTTTTGGGCAGTTGGATCATGAGGAGAAACAAAGATTGTGATCACAGAGATCAAAATGATGACCAATAGTAAAACCATTGAAATAACGGCAGCTTTGTTTTTCTTTAAACGGCGCCATGAATCTTGGATAAAATTCAAAGAAGGTGCAGTAATCTGTTCACGTTCTTCTTCGGTATTTTTTTGTAATGGAAGAAACTCATCCGTAGGGATATCTGCGACTGTTTCATAACGCTTTGGTATCATTTCCATTTATCCTCGGCTCCCTTCTGAAACACGAATTCTTGGATCAACTAGACCGTACAACAGATCCACGATCAAAATAACAAAAATCAGCATAAATGAGTAAAGGATCGTTACAGCCATGATCGTAGGATAATCATTTGTTGTGATTGACTTAACGAATTGTTCCCCGATACCAGGAATAGCAAAGATATTTTCTACCACCAGTGATCCGGTCATCAATGCTACAGCTAACGGTCCTAATAAAGTCATCAATGGAATCAAACTATTTCGAAGACCATGTTTAAAGGCGATTTCCCAACGGCTCAATCCTTTTGCTTTTGCTAATTCCACATAATCACTATGCAGTACTTCCACCATTTCCGTACGGATAAACCGAGCAGAGTCAGCAAGCGGCGACATGGCCAACGCAATTGTTGGTAAGATTGTGTACACAAAGCCATCCCATTTTGCGATTGGCAAAACTTGTAATTTGATTGCAAAGATATATTGTAATAAAACAGCAAATACAAAGTTTGGAATGGAACGACCTAATATCGCTACGAGTGTAGAAGATGTATCTGCCCATGTATTTTGCTTCATGGCAGAGATCGTTCCTAAAATCGTTCCTAGGACTGTTCCAAAGATAATTGCCTGTAACCCTAATTGCAAGGATGGTCCGATTCTTCCAGCTAACAAATGTGCGACTGGCTGGTTTTTAAATTGGAAGGAAATTCCAAAATCTCCTTGAAGCAAATTAGAAAGATAAATCCCATATTGTACGATAACTGGTTTATCCAAACCGACTTGTTTATTTAGCATCTCGATTGTTTCAGGACTCAAACGTTCCTGATTCGTATATGGCGTGCCCGGCAGCAATTGCATCAAGAAAAAGGTGATTGTTGCAATTAACCAAAGCGTGATGATCATGAAAAAGACACGTTTTAATACATATTTGATATAACTATTCACTAATGTTTCCCCCTAGCTTTTGACTTCTGACAGATGTTTCGCTACATTATTAGATAATGAACCAAAAATAAAGGAGCAATCAAATGAAAAAAAAATCTATCCCCTACGCAGTAGCTTTTCTACTGATTCTGGTTATTTTAATAAAAAATCTCATCAACCATTCCTTTACACTCATTCAATTATCTAATGATCATTGCCGTTTCTGATTATCGGCGGTTTTTTATGGGTCTTTTCTTCGGGTTTCTTCGATCATTTTCAGCGATCGGTCCATCTTGCACGAACAAGGAACCGAAAGAAAAAACCAGAATTTTCCTCGCTCTCGTCTGCCAGCTACGGTATGTACAGCTTTTGGCTGATCATTGCCGGAATACTAATTGCTCTTTCTGCTATTTTCATGCTTTTTTCTTTGTTAGGATAAGTGAATATGAGAACGAGGTTGCGACATTTGCCGCAGCCTCGTTTTTTCTCATGCTCACGGTATTAACGATTATTCTTCAACGTATGTCCATTTGTAATCCCATGAAGCGCCTGCCGCATGGTGAACGATACCTTTGATTTTTTCATTCACTAGGTGACCTTCTGCTTTTTGGTACACCGGAACGACACCCATATCATCAGAGATGATCTTGATTGCTTTTTGGAAATCATCCCAACGGGCTTGTTCATCGCCAGCGTCTGTTGATGAAGCTGCTTTAACTGCTTCGTCATATTCTGCATTGCTCCAGCGACCACGGTTGTATGAATTACCTGTGACAAACAAATCAGTAAAGCTGCTTGGGTCTGCATAGTCAGCAGCCCATCCGCCTAGTACTGCGTCAAAATCACCCGAAGTTGAGCGGTCAAGACGTACAGAGAATGGAACAGGTGTTGGTTTGACTGTTACGCCATCCAAGTTTTCTTGGATTGAGTTTTGAACATATTCGATTACTTTTTTCGATGAATCATCATCAGAAGCCATCAAATCAAATTCTAAAGAATCAACGCCCAATTCTTTTTTCGCTTTTTCCCAATATTCTTTTGCTTTATCTTTGTCATAAGAAACTAATTTTCCAGCTTCTTTTGCAAAGTCTTCGTTCGTTGTTGGACTTTTTACCATATCTGATGGGATCAATCCTGTAGAGACAACTGATCCGTCACCTAGTACTTGTTTTACTAAAGCTTCACGATCGATAGAATAAGAAATAGCTTTTCTTAGGTTCACATTGTTGAATGGTGAATTCTTTTCACGTTGATTGAATTCGATATAGCTTGTCCGCGCTTCTTTAACAGAAGTATAAGCTGGATCGTTTGCGTTTTGCTGTGCTAACTCACCAGACAAGATCACGTCATCTGCTTGGCCATCTTTGAATAAGTTCAATGCAGTAGAAGATTCTTTTACTACACTGACTTTGATTTCAGAAAGTTTTACTGTATCTTTGTCCCAGTAATGATCATTTTTCTTATAAGTCCATTCTGTATCTGTTCCTGGTCCATCAAAATCTTCTAATGTGAATGGTCCATTATAAACAGCTTTATCACTTGCAGATGCATAGGCATCCCCATTTTCTTCCACTACGGATTGTTTTTGTGGGAAAAATGATGGGAAAGCAAGCAGATATTGGAAATATGGTGTTTGTTTCGTCAATTTGATTTCTAATTCATAGTCACCAACTGCTTTGATCCCTAGTTCTGATTTATCTTTCTTTCCAGCTGTGATGTCTTCTGCATTTTCAACTGGCGCATACAGGTAAGCATATTCAGAAGCTGTAGCTGGGTCTACTGTTCGTTGCCAGCCATAAACGTAATCCGCTGCTGTAACAGGATCACCATTTGACCATTTTGCGTCTTCTCGTAATTTGATTTTGTAAGTTAATCCGTCTTCACTGACTTCTGCCAACTCGCTAGCTCCTGCCGGATGTGGTTTGCTGTCTTCATCAAGACGGTAAATTCCTTCATAAACGTTATTCAATGCTGTAAAACTGATTGTATCTGTTGCAACTGATAAGTCAGCTGTAGGCATTTCTTGAGGCACGACTAAGTTAAATACGCCTCCTCCATCTGCTGAACCGCTTTTTGCTGAACTACTGTTGCTTGTGGTTGAACTGCCGCCATAACATCCAGCAAGTACAAGGCCGCATACCGCAACC
>OLRL01001101.1_pt1 | contig 11217 bp, 9 predicted proteins | sample 1643201 | NCBI WGS metagenome assembly OLRL01 (sample SAMEA3136649, study PRJEB25190) | human gut metagenome | biome: human gut; feature: human-associated habitat; material: faeces | place: Austria | collected 2013
TTAAAATCCTGCGGGACTTATACTCCCGTACCGGTTCGATTCCGGTCTGCGGCATAAACTAAATATTATGTGGGCGTAGCTCAGCTGGATAGAGCGTTTGGCTACGGACCAAAAGGTCGGGAGTTCGAATCTTCTCGCCCACGTACAGGCGATAAGCCTTGAATGGACGCAATCTCTTTTATATAGAGGTTGCGTTTTTGTATGAAAAAATATTTTTAATATTTACACAAAAAGACATAGTAAAAGATAAGTGGATCATAGAAAAAATTCTTTAAGATGAAAATAAATAAAAGAAAAAATGATTCTAAGATAAAAAAATATATGAAATAATTTATGGAGATATCATTTTGTATCGTAAAATAGGATGGTAGAAATTTTGTATAAAAAGACAGATTGATTTATAGGACGAGAAGAGATATTATAACCTTACTTTAAATGTAACAGAAAACAGGAGGGATGTATTTGTCAAAGAAAGAAGGTTATGAAATCATTCGATTTATAGAGAGGGGAGACTGTTGCCATGCATCGCTGGATTATGTAGAAGGAATTACTTTGTATGATTGGGTGAACAAACATCAGGAGATTGATAAACAAGTCTTAGATAAGTGGCTTAAAGAATTATATCAACAATTAGTGTTCTTCCATCGGCAAAAGGGTATGCCAGAATATGGGAAATTAACACCGTATAATATCGTTGTTATGAGAAAAAATCAAATCGCATTAATGGCTAATAAAGAGTCCAATCATGTAAGATCTTTAGATAAGTTTTTTTCTATAAATAGTGTGGAACAGAATGTGGATGTGTATTGTTTCGGTAAAATCATTCAATATATTATGGCACATATTCAATGTAAGCCAAGACTTACGATATTAGAAGAATTTAAACTTCAACGACTTGTCAAAAGATGTCTAGAAACAAATCCTAAAATTCAATGTAGAGATATTTTAACAATTCACTCTAATTTTAAGCAAAATCTGAAATGGAATAAAAAGCTAGGAGTTATCATAGCAGTCATTTTTTTAATTATAGGTATATTGGGATTGGGAAGAGGGAATATATTTTCAAAAGAAGATGATAAAACTACTGAAAAAATGTATACAAAAATAGATAAGGTTCCTGTGACTGAAGATGAAAGAACGAAAGAAAAAGAGGAATTAGAAGATATATTGTCTACGGCAGGTATTGATTATTTTTTAGAAGTAGAGGATTATAAGAAATCAGTATTATGCTTAAAGAATGCAGATATTCAAGAAAAAAAAGTTCAATTTTTTCTGAAATTAGCAGAATATATGAGTGGTGATAAAACGGCAACTGATCTACAAATACTAGGAGAAAATTTGAACCAAGAGTATGTAAAAGAGCCAACGGGAGGAATCAAAGAAGTTATTGCATTACTGAGAGTTTATAATGAAATTAAGCAGGGAGAAAAGAGTTTTGAGATATTAAATTTTACTGAGAAGGATGATATTTTAGCACAAAGAGAGAGTTTATCTAGAAAATTGAGAGTAGAATTTGAGAAATATCGTGCAATAGCATTTGAAGAGACAGAGAAATGGAAAGAGGCAGGGGAGGCATATAGTGCTTTATGCAAAGAGAATCAAAAATTGGAAGAAGAGGCAGAAGAATTTCAAAAGAAATCTTTTGAAATGAACATTAGGTATTTGGAGAAAAAATGGAATGATGAATTTACAGATGAAGAGAAGAAAATTGGAGATATAAAGCAATTGATTACACAGAATCCTAATATCATAGGATATGACATTTTTCAAAATTTTATAAAAGAAAATAAAATACATGTGGAACAAGGGAAAATTTGGATTGGAGAATCTCAGCAGGCCCCATAAAAGGGAGGATGCCGGGTAATCGTTTCTACGATTCCCGGCATGTATTATGAAAAAGTTTATTCCAAAATGTATTTACATCTGTTTCTCTTTTATTTGATACTATTAGTATAGTGTAGATTCGTGAAGAAACAATGTAAAACAAATGAAAGATTTTTGAAAGAAAAGTGAACAAATTATGAACAATGGAATTGATTTTATAATAATCTTCATATGAAAATAAGAGAAAATTAAGATAACATGGTTGGAAATTCATGCAAAATGTTTTATACTATCCGTTGATGGAGGTTAATTATGAAGTATATATCATTTGCAATACCGTGTTACAATTCAGCAGAATATATGTCTCGCGCGATAGATTCCATATTAATCGGTGGCGAAGATGTTGAGATTTTGATTGTTAATGACGGTTCTAAAGACGACACATTGAAAATAGCAAAAGAATATGAATCTCAATATCCTACGATTGTAAAAGTAATTGATAAGGAAAATGGTGGGCATGGAGATGCTGTTAATGCAGGACTTCGAAATGCTTCTGGAAAATATTTTAAAGTTGTAGATAGTGATGATTGGGTAGAAGAACAGTCCTTGAAAAAGATTCTGGAGTTGATGCATGGCTGGAAAGAACATGATATGGAAGTAGATATGCTTGTATCCAATTATGTCTATGAAAAAGTAGGAGTAAAACATAAAAAGGTCATTCATTATCGGGATGTTCTTCCACAAAATGAAATATTTAGTTGGAAAGATGCTGGTCATTTTGGAATCTCTCAGTACATTTTAATGCATTCGGTAATTTATAGAACAGAATTATTAAAACTAAATCAGTTAGAATTGCCAAAGCATACTTTTTACGTAGATAATATTTACGTGTATTATCCATTGCCTTATGTAAAAAAGATGTATTATTTAGATGTGAACTTTTATCGATATTACATTGGGCGAGAAGATCAGTCAGTCAATGAAAAGGTAATGATTGGAAGATTGGATCAACAGATTTTTGTTACAAAAACAATGATTGACATGTATCAGATGAAGCAGATACCAAATAAGAGGTTGCGTAACTATATGATCAATTATCTTGCAATTATGATGACTGTTTCATCGATTCTCTGCATTCGTTCCAAGAAAGAAGAAAATCTTGAGAAGAAGAAAGAACTATGGAAATATTTGAAGAAAAGACAGTACGGAGTTTACTGGAAGATACGGTATGGAATTTTAGGGCAAACGATTAATCTTCCGGGAAAATCAGGACGTAAGATTTCTTCATTTGTCTATGTCGTAGCACGAAGATTTATAGGATTTAATTAAATCATGCATATTTTATAGCCATAACATCATACTACTTTATAAAAAGGAGGGTGTGTTATGGCTATTCATTTAAAAGAAAGTAAAACGAAAGAGAATCTTATGAAAGCTTTTGCTGGGGAGAGTCAAGCGCGCAATCGCTATACATTTGCAGCGGAAGAGGCGCGAAAACAAGGATTATATTCCATTGCAGATATTTTTGAATATACTGCTGACCAAGAAAGGGCGCATGCGGAGCGTTACTATGATCTTTTAAAAGAGTTGATGGGAGAAAATATTGAGATTTGTGGAAGCTTTCCGGTGGATTTAGGGGAGAGTATTGAACAACTCTTAGAATCAGCAAAGCACAATGAGTTTGAAGAGTATGAAAATGTATATCAGAATTTTGGAGAAATTGCGAAAGGAGAAGGATTTTTAGAAGTTGCATCTACATTTTTCCAGATTGCAGAGATAGAAAAAACACATGGAAAACGTTTTGAAAAAATTGCTGAAATGCTAAAAAATGGAGAGTATTATCAAGCGTGTGATAGTAATAACTGGGTATGTACCAATTGCGGATATATTCATGAGGGCAAAAGAACACCTTCCGTATGTCCAGTGTGCAGACACGAAAAAGGATATTTTATACCTTTAGAATTAGCAGCATATCAGGAGTAAATTGTGCAAAATCAAAAAATAGAAAATATGTTAAATTTAGCGCTTGATGCGACAGAAGAAGAGCGCGAAAAATCGTTGGAACTGGACGTAGGATATGATCCGATTGAGCGCGAGTGGGATTTGATTGTGAAATATTCTGGAGATTTGGAGCAAATAGAGGGACTTCCGGCGAAAGTTGTAAGGCTGCGAAATGAATTTGCAATTATAACGGTAAGAGAATCTTTGATAGAAAAACTAGCGGGATTTTCTCAGATTGAATATATTGAAAAGCCGAAGCGTTTATTTTTTGAATTAGAGAATGGGAAACGGGTATCTTGTATTGATGCAATACAAAATACCCGTCCATTTTTATTTGGAAAAGGTGTCATTGTAGCTGTAATAGATTCTGGGATTGAATATGCGAATGAAGATTTTAGAAAAGAAGATGGTACTACAAGAATTTTGTCTCTTTGGGATCAAAGTGTGGAAGGAACAGCACCGGAAGGATATTTTATTGGAACGGAGTTTACAGAAGAGCAGATCAACGAAGCGTTAAAAAAAGAAACGAGAGAAGAACAAATGCAAATAGTGCCAAGTATAGATTCTTCAGGTCATGGAACCGCAGTAGCTGGGATTGCTGCAGGAAATGGTCATAATAGTGTGGGAAAGCAATTGGCAGGAGTAGCGCCGGAAAGTAGTTTGGTGATTGTAAAACTAGGAAGTCCACGAAAGGACGGATTTCCAAGAACAACAGAATTGATACAGGGAATTGATTATGTGATTCGAAAAGCACAACAGTTGGGGATGCCGGTAGCAATCAATTTGAGTTTTGGAAATACTTATGGTTCTCATGATGGAACAAGTCTTTTAGAGCGGTTCATAGATGATATTTCAAACTATTGGAAAAATGTAATTTGCATTGGGAGTGGAAATGAAGGGCAAAGTGGAGGACATACTTCGGGAACGATTCAAAATCAACAAGAGGCTGTTATTGAATTAGCAGTACAGGAGGGAGAAAGAACATTAAACGTTCAAGTATGGAAAGCTTATCATGATGTAATGGATATATCGATCATTTCCCCATCGGGTACGAGAATAGGTCCGATCCAAGAGGTGTTGGGAGTTCAAAGATTTACATTAGGAGGGACAGAGATTCTTTTATATTATGGAGAACCTTCACCATTTAGCATAAATCAAGAAATCTATATAGAATTCCTTCCAAAGAATGACTATATTACAAATGGGATTTGGAGGATCGTTTTAACCCCTAAAAAAATCATCAGTGGGAATTATGCGCTTTGGCTTCCTAGTGCAAATGTATTGAATGAAGGGACACGATTTTTGTTTCCGGTCGCAACAAGAACTCTTACGATTCCGTCTACTGCTGAAAGAGCTATAAGCGTGAGCGCATATGATGCTTTGAGATTTGCATATGCAGATTTTTCGGGGAGGGGTGGAAGAGAAGGAATACCACTCGGTAAGCCGGATCTTGCGGCGCCTGGTGTGAGTGTAGTTGCTCCGACAAGAGATGGAGGATATGACACTTTTACAGGGACATCATTTGCTACGCCATTTGTGACGGGAGGCGCTGCGTTATTGATGGAATGGGGAATTGTCAAGGGGAATGATTCCTACTTATATGGGGAAAAAGTAAAAGCATATTTGCGGAGAGGAGCAAGACCGCTACCGGGATTTACAGAGTATCCGAATCCACAAGTAGGGTATGGGGCGTTGTGTGTGAGAGACAGTTTGCCATTAAAATAAATAACTGCATAAAGTCCGGGACTCCTGAAGTTCAGAAGTCCCGGATTGGATAATTCCTCTATTTTAAAAATCGACGTTTGTAAATGAGCGCTGCAATGATTAGAAGAATTGCAGCTGACATAGTAATTAACCAAAGAGAAACAGATGAAGAATCACCGGTTTGTGGAGATCCACCTTCGGTTACTTTAAAGGTTGTACTAATAGAGCCGTCTTCATACTTTAATGTAAGTGTATGCGTACCCGGTTTGAGGGTATCGAGATATTTGGCATGTAAAGTAAGGATGGTATTCTCCTTAGAGGCAATATCAAAGTTTTCTGCTGAAATCCAGTTCTTATCAATATATACGGATTTTAGTTTTGTACGCTCACCAGTGGTTGAAAATACAAGTGATTTATCGGTGTTGATTTTATATACCTGTTTTTCTCCTTTGGTGAATTTGGCATTAAAAGGTATCTTTTCAAATACTGCTTCTATGGTTACATTTTCTTTTGGCATAATGAAACAATTATTTTTGATGGTGACTTTTCCTTTTGTAACATTCCAGTTTTTGAAGCGATAGCCTTTATTTGCTTTGGCAGAAAGCTTGATTTCTGTGCCTGCTTCTGCTTCTTGGAAGTTAGCGGATGCAGATCCATTCTTCGAAGAAGAGATGTTTACAGTATATTTTGGGGCCGGCTTTACTGTAAGAGTAAAGTCTTTACTTGCTTCAGATGTTTGCGTTTTTGCAATCAATGTAAATTGGAATTTCCCGGCAGTCTTAGGAGTACCCGTAATCAGATTTCCTTTTAGAAGTAATCCTTCAGGAAGGACGTGATCTTTTTTCAGTTCCCACAGAACTTCTTCTGTACTGTTAGTTTCTAATTTCATTGAGTACGCTTCTGTTGCAACAGCATCTGCCAATATTGTGGTTTTAATTTCTAATTGCGCTGGAGTTTCTGGTTGTTCCGGCTCAACTGGCTTGTCCGGCTCAGATGGTTGCTCCGGTTCAGTCGGCTTGTCCGGCTCGATTGGTTGTTCCGGTTCGATCGGTTTGTCAGGCTCAGTCGGTTTGTCCGGTTCAATTGGTTGTTCTGGCTCAGTCGGTTTGTCGGGTTCGATCGATTGTTCGGGCTCATCGCTTTTGGCACAAATGGTCAACTGAATGAGATGAGAAACTTTTTCGGAACCATTATCTTCAGTCAGTAAGAAGTAACGCATTTCGGCGTTGGTTGGTTTTCCACTTAGAATACCGGTAGGATCCAGATGAAGGCCTTCCGGAAGTCCGAAGAAAGTTTCATCAAATTCTGATACAAACGGAAATTGCTCTTTTAATTGCTCTAAGGAAAGTTCTTTCTCTTCTGTCCATGTGATACTTCCACCCTCTACTGGTGTAAGCATAGGTTTTAAGGTGAATTCATACTCTGTATCTACGGTTGCATCGGTTAAGAGAATTAAGGTTGTTTTTTGATCAAGAGATGTCTCCGCAAGAACAGGAATATGAAATACCATGCTTAGTAAAAAAATAAATGTAAATAAGTATGCAAACTTTTTCATGAAATGAGTTTTCTTCATAGCTCATCCCTCCTTCCTAACGATAATAATACATTCCATTTTAGTTATATATATTATAATGTTAAAACTGAAAATAATCAATAAAACAAGGAATATTCAGAAATAATTAAGAAAATAAATAAAAAGATAGTGAATAATGCCGATAAAGAAAGAAAAGATGGATGCTAGTATTTCGTATCTATCTTTTCTATTAGAAGACATTTGTGGTATAATATGTGCATGGTATATAATATAAGCAATAAGAGGTGCAGAGAAAATGACAGACATAGGGGTTGTACGTGGGAGATTTCAAGTATTTCATCTAAAACATCTGGAGTATGTTTTAGCAGCAAAAATGCGTTGCAGAAAGTTGCTGATCGGAATAGAAGAGCCGGATAGAATTTTTAGAAAAGATCAAAATCCATTTACATATTATGAGCGGTTTGAAATGATCCATGATTCCTTGATTGATTTTGGAATACGGAGAGATGAATTTGAAATCGTGCCGTTTCCATCTGAACATCCGGAACGTATTTTGAATTATGTGCCACAGGGTGCAGAGTTTTATCTGAATTTGTGTGATGAAGATGATGAAAAACTTTTAGCAGAGCTTGAGAAAATGGGATTTCAAACAGAAGTATTGATAGAAAAGAATGAAGAGACAAGAGGAGTAACCAGTTCTGAAGTGCGCGAATGTATTCTGAACGGGAGGGAATGGAGAAACTTAGTTCCGAAGAAAGTATATGAATATATCATGTGCTATCATTTGGATGAACGCATGATTGCATATAAAAAATATCTAGAGGAACAGACACTTTTTGATGCGGTGGCACAACTGGAAGAAGAAGAGGAATATCGCGAAGAGATGGAAAACTTTGAAAAAGAAGAGGAAGAATTGAGAGCAGATGTATCGTCAGAGGAAACGCCATGTGAAGAAGATTCTTCAGATGAAAAATCGTAAATTTTAATAAAAATATGTGAGAAAAAAGATTGTATTTTCGTACAATCTTTTTCTTGACTTGAGGAATATCTAGTGTAATAATAGATATCACAGCACTAGATATAGTATGCTACAAAAACGAAGGGACTTGTTGAAGGAATGATTAAAAGTATTAAAAAAAGAGATGGACGAATTGTCCTTTATGATGAAAGTAAGATAGCTGCGGCTATTTTGAAAGCAATGGAAGCAGCAGGGGAAGGCGATGCAACGGATGCGGCAAGAGTTGCCAATGATGTGCAGACCGAGCTCGAGAGACTTCCGGAAGATATGCCGCCACAGATTGAACAGGTACAGGATACGGTTGAACATGCCTTGATGAAAAATGGGTTTGAAAATGCAGCGAAGAAGTTTATTCTGTATCGAGCAAAGAGAACCAATATTCGTGAGGCCAATACGACTTTGATGAAGACGATCGATGAGATTACGAATGTAGATGCGCGTATGAGCGATATGAAAAGAGATAATGCGAATATTGATGGGAATACTTCTATGGGAAGTATGCTTCAGATTGGTGCGGCAGGAGCTAAGAATTATAATGCGGCACACCTCTTGACAGAAGAGCAGTCGAAAGCATATCAAGAAGGAGATATCCACATTCACGATTTTGATTTTTATTCCTTAACGACAACATGTACACAGATAGATATTATAAAATTATTTAAGGGCGGTTTTTCTACTGGTCATGGTGTTATTCGAGAACCGCAGAGTATCCAAAGTTATGCAGCTTTGGCAGCAATTGCGATTCAGTCCAATCAGAATGACCAGCATGGCGGTCAGAGTATCCCAAATTTTGACTATGGTCTTGCAGAAGGAGTCGCAAAGACTTTTGCAAAGTTATACAAAATCCGCCTCACAGAAGCTTTGGAAGATGCATTGGAATCAGAAAATGAATCTGATGTAATACAAGAAGTGCTTGAGAAAGCAAAACAGGCAACAGGTGACAAACCGCGTTTGGAAAGAAATGAAGAGAAATTTGATAGCTATGTAATTGAAGAATTGATCGGAAGATGCGGTTTGGATTATCATACGGCAAAGCATGTAGTTTCCACAACAAGAAGACGTGCGACAAAGCAGACAGAGCATGAGACATATCAGGCAATGGAAGGATTTGTCCATAATTTAAATACAATGCACAGCCGTGCCGGTGCACAGACACCGTTTTCTTCCATTAACTATGGAACAGATACATCGCCGGAGGGCCGCATGATCATTCGCAATGTGCTCCTTGCAACGGATGCCGGACTTGGCAATGGGGAGACTTGTATATTCCCGATTCACATTTTCAAAGTAAAAGAAGGCGTGAACTACAACGAGGGAGATCCGAATTATGATTTGTTCCGCTTAAGCTGCAAAGTAAGTGCGAAGAGATTGTTCCCGAACTTTGTATTCCTGGATTCTCCGTTTAATCTGCAGTATTATAAGCCGGGACATCCGGAGACAGAAGTTGCGACTATGGGATGTCGTACACGTGTAATGGGAAATCATTGTCACCCGGACAAAGAGATTTCTTATTCAAGAGGAAATCTGTCATTTACCTCTATCAATCTTCCAAGACTTGCGATTGAGAGTAAGGGTGATGAAAAGGTATTCTATGAAAAATTAGATAAGATGCTGGAACTGGTAGCACAACAGTTGTATGATCGATTTGAAATCCAGGCGAAAAAGCATGTCTACAATTATCCGTTCTTAATGGGACAGGGAGTATGGCTGGATTCAGAAAAACTTGGACCAAACGATGAAGTAAGAGAAGTGTTAAAGCATGGAACGCTTTCCATTGGTTTTATAGGTCTTGCAGAAACGTTGACGGCTCTTTATGGACACCATCATGGGGAAAGTGAGGAAATGCAGAAAAAAGGCCTTGAAATCGTTTCCCATATGCGTGCATTTACAGATGCAGAATCAGAGAGACGGAATATGAATTATACACTTCTTGCTACGCCGGCTGAAGGACTTTCCGGACGCTTTATCCGTATGGATAAAAAACGTTATGGAGTTATTCCGGGTGTGACAGACAGAGAGTACTATACAAACAGTTTCCATATTCCGGTATGGTATGAGATTTCGGCATATGACAAGATCTACAAAGAGGCTCCATATCATGCATTGACAAATGCAGGACATATCAGTTATGTAGAATTGGATGGAGATACAGCGAAGAATGTAGAAGCATTTGAGAGTGTGATTCGTTGTATGCATGATGCGGGAATCGGTTATGGAAGTGTGAACCATCCGGTAGATCGTGATCCGGCTTGCGGATATGTAGGTGTAATTGATGAGGTTTGTCCAAGATGCGGACGTCGAGAAGGTGAACCGATCAGTGATGAAAAATTGGCAGAACTTCGAAAATTATATCCAAACATGCCGCAGTTTTATGGAATTGAGTAAGTAAAAGGAGGAACAGACAATGGAACAAAGAGGAAAATTAGGACAAGATGTTGGGTTTGAGCGTATTCGCCGTATTACAGGTTATCTTGTAGGAACAATGGATAAATGGAACGATGCTAAAAAGGCAGAAGAAAGAGATCGTGTAAAACATGGTTTAGGAGGGCACAATGCTTAATCTGGCAGGACTGGTTGGAGACAGTATTGTAGATGGACCTGGAATCCGGATGACAGTATTTTGCCAGGGATGTCCACACCATTGCCAAGGCTGCCACAATGCAGAGACATGGAGTTTTGAAGGTGGCACCCCAATGGAGGAGGAAGACGTTCTTCGAATCATTCAGTCGAATCCATTGGCGAAAGGAGTAACTTTTTCCGGGGGAGAGCCTTTTGCACAGGCAGAAGGATTTACGAAGCTTGCGAAACTTTTAAAAGAACAGAATTATGAAGTGGCAAGCTATTCCGGTTATACATTTGAAGAATTGTATGCTGGAACAAGGGCGCAGCAGGAATTGCTTCAAAATATCGATGTTTTGATCGATGGCAGATATGTAGAAGCGAAGAGAAATCTAAACCTTGTATATCGAGGCAGTTCGAATCAGCGAATCATTGATGTGAAAAAAAGTTTGGAAAAAGGCGAAGCGATAGAGATCAAATCCGGACGTTGGGTCGGTGAGTATTAGAGTATATAGAAGAAAAAGAATGTGCAGTGCACATTCTTTTTTATGTTTGCGCGCCATGGGCGCGCTCTAAC
>OLRL01001114.1_pt1 | contig 11093 bp, 13 predicted proteins | sample 1643201 | NCBI WGS metagenome assembly OLRL01 (sample SAMEA3136649, study PRJEB25190) | human gut metagenome | biome: human gut; feature: human-associated habitat; material: faeces | place: Austria | collected 2013
GCGTCAGCAGAGTATGCTATGAGATTACACCGAAGCCGGTGGCAACGATAGAGTTCGAGTAACGGATAAAATCCCGGAAATGCTGATAAAATGGGCATTTCCGGGAGTGTTTTATGCCGTTTGGCTCTAAAATGGCTCTAATTATTTGAGGAATACTGGATTTTGGGCGGGTATCATGATACCTGCTTTTTTAATACAGAGGAATTTCGCCCTCATAGTTGTCGGCTCTTTCCAACAGGGGACCGGTTGCACCCATTGTAAAAGCTATATCACTGCTTCGGATAGACAATAGTTCCATTCCAATCTTCAGATTAAGAAAATCTAATATCTGCTGATTAAGCTGAATTACACCATTCTCTGAAATATTTACCCAACAGTATGACCGCCCTTTGTATTTGACAAATTCGCCCTCTGCGGTCTGATAATTCAGTAAAGCCGGATTATCAGTAAGAATGTGTCCTAACTTTGATGGTTCTAACAATCCTTTTCTTGTCACACAAAAGCCGCCAGTGACCTTGCTTCCAGTAAAAAGATAGACTTTTCTCTCTGCTGTGGCGTTGTACTCTGTAAGAGCCTGTGTTGGGAGATGGATTGTCAAGTCATCTCGTATCAGCGATTTTCCGAAAATAAATTTACCGCCTTTATTCATCTGTGGCATATATCATCAACTCCTTTTCTTAAAAGTGGAAGTCCACTATACCACAAGAAAATTCAAATGTCACTAAGGCTCTCTAAAGTGTGGCAAGTTATTTTTCGGCATAGCGAGAATGATTAGTTGTCGGGATATATTTTTTAGAGAGAGCCTGTTGCCTCTAATTGTTTTCGGAAGCGTTATTCTCCGAGTAGTAATGGAACGCTTTTACGATATAATCAGAAGCCCCCTCTTTATATTTGTTATCAGTCATGTTTTTGATATAATTGCTTGAATATGTGTCGATAAGAACATTGATATAGGGCTTATCGAGGGATACGCTGGTGCTATTTTCCTGTATAAGCCGCAATAGTTCGTGTACAATGGATTGTATTTTAGGGGAGGAAACATCTTCTGACAAATTAGTGGTTAGTCTGCCATACAGAATATCAGATTGTTTTCCAATTTCTTTCACTTCTTCCGTTAGTTGTGTTTCCATGAGTTCAGAGAAATGCTCTAAATTATGTTTCATGGCTTCGGTGTATTTTTCAATACTGCCGAATTGGTGAATGGCAAGTTTAGCTACCTCTGCTTCATCATCTTTAATTTTTTGAATAAACATATCAAAATTTTCAATACTTCCCCAGTGCTTGATAACATCATCAGTGCTGTTATTTTTAAAATCCTCTAATGCGGTAATGTAATCAGACAGGTCAAATTCTTTAAAACTCATACATTGCTCTCCTTTCTCTAAGCGGCTAAGAAGCTGTATAAGTTTGTCTGTCCGATTGCGCTTCAGCAAAAGCAATTCTTTTTGTCTTTTGAAAGCATTGATCTTGTCAAAGTCGGGTTTTTGCAGAATTTCTTTAATCTCTTTCAGCTTAAATCCCAATTCCTTAAAAAACAGGATTTGTTGTAGCTTTTGCAAGGCTTCATCATCATATAGGCGATAGCCGGATTCGGTCAATTCGCTTGGCTTTAACAATCCAATCTCGTCATAGTATTGTAGTGTTCGTGTGCTTATGCCTGTTAATTCTGCAACTTGGCTTATGGTTCGCATTCTTATCAGCTCCTTAAATTTGTGAAGAAGCAAGACAGAGATTGCCGGCTTATATCTATTCTGCTCCTATGAGAAAAGAATACAGTATCACGTTACGTGGAAGTCAATACTTTTTGCTCAAAAATTTTTCATTCATTTTCGGGATAAATTTTTACAGATATACCCCTAACACCCTTTTTGACAATCTTACTGTCATCAAGAATACTCTGCTTAACAGCGTCTAAATCCTTTGAGAGTGCTTCAATCGCCCGTTGGTGTTCTTCTTCTGACGAGAAGCGTTCCGTATCATTCAAAAGGTTCTCCTGCAATTCCCTTGCTTTCATGTATACGCCCAACTTATGATTGAGCAGGGAGTTCTGAAAGGATATTTTGATTGTAGCGGGATTGAAGCTTCCGTCCTCATATCTCTCTGCTTCAAAGTTCATATCTAATTGTTCGTCCATTTTCAAAATCAAAGACAATACATCTGACACCGTTTCTATATCAAAATCCATGAAAACATTGATACTGATACCCAAAGCATTTGCAATTTTCATCAGTTGGTCGGGCTTTGGATTGCGAATGCCATACTCATATTTTTTTATTGTGGCGGAATTGATGCCGGAAAGCTGACCGAGCGTTTCCTGTGATATGCCGCGCAAATTCCGAAAGTGTTTAATCTTTTCCCCGGTAGTCATGCCAATACCTCCATTTTTTGTGATTTTCGTTAGTGCTTAGTTCAATTCTATCACATTAGGACACATTTGTGTATAAAAAATTAAAATAAATACTTGACGTTCACAAAAGTGTACCGTATAATAGAAACACAAAGGTCACATATGTGTACCTAAAATAAAAAAAGAAAGGACAGGACTATATGGAGAATGGAAAGAAAATGTATGTAACGGCAGAGGAAGCGGCTGAAATGCTTGGCGTATCAACGGGTTATGCCTACAAGATTATCCGGGGGCTGAATGAGGAACTGAAAGCAAAGGGCTATCGGACAATCTGCGGCAAAGTCCCGACAAAATACTTTGAAGAAAAATTCTACGGTCTGACCGTAGCCATGTAGGAAAGGAGAGATTTTATGTCAGCGACAAGGGACGGAAAGATGTGGCGTTGCCAGTTCTATTATAAGGACTGGCAGGGCGTAAGCCACAAGAAGAACAAGCGGGGATTTAAGACAAAAGCGGAAGCGGAACAGTGGGAGCGTGACTTCCTGCAACAGCAGCAGAGGAATTTAGACATCAATTTTGAAAACTTCGTACAAATCTATTATGAGGATATGGAACACCGTCTGCGTGAAAATACCATGCGTACAAAGAAATTCATTATTGACCTGAAAATCATTCCGTATTTCAAGAAAAAGAACATGAATGAGATTAAGGCTTCCGACATTCGGGCGTGGCAAAATGCACTGATGAAAAAAGGATATTCGGAAACGTATCTGAAAACGGTCAATAATCAGTTGTCGGCAATCTTCAATTATGCGGTTCGGTATTATGACTTGAAAGACAATCCTTGCCGAAAAGCCGGGAGTATCGGAAAGAGCCACGCCGGGGAAAAGGAGTTTTGGACGAAGCAGGAATTTAAGCAGTTTCTTGTGACTGTGGAGAACAAGCCGGAAACAAAAATGGCGTTTCTTCTCCTTTACTGGACGGGCATGAGGATTGGGGAATTACTTGCTATAACCTATAATGATATTGATTTAGAGAAACGTACTATTTCCGTAAACAAGTCCTATCAACGGATAGAGGGCAGGGATATTATTACACCGCCCAAAACGCCAAAGAGCAAGCGCATCATAACGATACCGCCATTTCTGACAGAGGAATTAAAGGAGTATACTTCGCACTTATACGGAATTATGGCAGACGAAAGAATGTTCCGTTTTACAAAATCCTATATGGAGCATGAGATTATCAGAGGTATCAAGGCTTCGGGAGTGAAAAGAATACGTTTGCATGATATTCGTCATTCCCACGCTTCGTTACTCGTGGAAATGGGTTTTACGCCATTAGCGATTGCGGAACGGTTAGGGCATGAGAAAATCGAAACAACATTAAATACCTATTCACATTTATATCCCAATAAGCAGGGGGAACTTGCAGATAAATTGGAGATTGAGAACAGCAGGGAGGAAGAAGAATGAGTGGAGTGCATAAATACCCAACAATCAGCTTTCGCATTTCCCCCAGAGAGAGGGAAGAAATCGAAGCAAAGATTTTAGCAAGCGGACTTTCTAAGAAAGATTATTTTGTCCGTTCCTGCATTTATAACCGGGTGTGCGTGGTTGGTAAAAAAGAACTGATTTATCAGTTGGTAGAGGAACTAAAGATAATGCAGACAAATATCCGGGAAGTGACAGAACAGTTTGAAAAGACAGAGATTGATTTAACGCCGGAGGGATTGGAAGATATGCGGAATGACTGTCTTGATATGCTGAAAGCTATCCTGTGGGTGTTGGACGGAGCAAAATATCTGTGGCAGGGAAGCACCAACGGAGAAGAAAAAAGCCCCGACAGCGGCAACTGTTAGGGCTGTGATAACTGGAAAACCTCTGTTATCAACAATCACAATATCAGTATAGCAGAGGTTTCTTCCAGTGGCAACGATTTTTCAGAAATGGAGGGCATTATGGAAGAAACAAAAATCGAATTACAGTTGATTAAATTGTCGGAGATACAGTCGCAGGAAGTTTCTTGGCTGTGGTTTCCATTTATCCCCTATGGCAAGCTGACAATTATTCAAGGCGACCCGGGCGACGGAAAGACAACATTTATTCTGAATATAGCGGCGAAACTGTCTAAGGGAGAAAATTTAGACAGTGGAATGAATTTTACAGAGCCTTTGAATGTAATCTATCAGAGTGCGGAGGACGGTCTTGCCGATACGGTAAAGCCCCGTTTAGAACAGGCAGGGGCAGACTGTGAGAAAATCTCTGTCATTGACGAAAGGATAAAATCCCTTTCTATGATAGATATACGGCTGGAAGAAGCTGTTATAAAGACAGGTGCAAAGCTGCTGATTTTAGACCCAATACAAGCCTATTTGGGCGGCGGTATGGATATGAACCGTGCGAATGAAGCAAGGGACATGACAAAGAAGTTGGCGGCATTGGCAGAGAAATACCAGTGTGCGATTGTCCTTGTCGGTCACATGAACAAGGCGGCAGGAAATAAGGCGGCGTATCGAGGAATGGGTTCGATAGATTTCTTCGCAGTCGCAAGAAGCGTTCTCTTAGTCGGCAGGGTTGAGGGAGAAGAAAATATAAGGGCTGTGGTGCAGATTAAAAACAACCTTGCTGCGTTCGGACACCCAAAAGCGTTTGCACTGTCGGAGGACGGTTTTGAGTGGCTAGGAGATTATGAGATTACCGCTGATGAAGTGTTAGGCGGCATTGCTCCAAAAGCAAATAAAATGGAACAGGCGAAGCGTCTGCTTAGGGAACTGGCAGAAACAAACAATGCCATGCAGAGCAATGAGATTTTCAATCTAGCGGACGAACAGGGCATATCAAAGCGGACACTGGAAAATGCGAAGAAAGAGTTAGGTGTCCGGGCAAAGCGGATAAACAATACATGGTATTGGGAACTGGATAAAATCAGTCTGTAACAGACAGACAAGGCAACAGCGCAACAATGCAGGGTATTAGAATTTTGCAGTCTTGGAATTGCGTTTTTGAAGATTGCAAGGTTGCAAAAATTATAGACATTGCAATGTTGCGCTGTTGGGAGAGAGCCAGAAAGCGGCGGTAACAAGGCGGCGAAAAGCCGCCCCGTCCGTAAGGACGGTATGCTGTCCAACGGACAGCTAGCCCCCGGCAGGGCGCAAAACCCGCTTGCGGGTTGCATTTTTGTTGGCGTAGCTGACAAAAGTGCTTTTGCGTTACTTTCGCAGAAAGTAACAAAGGCTGTGCGCCGTATCCGGCGCTCATTACCCGATAGGGAGAAAGGGAAATTTATTGAAGCGGACAATCAGCGTTATGACAGGGAAAGGCTCTGTCAACCACAACAGCAGAAAATTCCATGCAAAGAACACTGACCCGGAACGGAGTTGTCTGAATGTGGAATACTGCAATGAGAATATCAAAGATGTATACCATGAATTATTTGATGAAGCACTTGCCCGATACAATGAAAAGCAAACCAGAAGTGACCGCCGAATTGATGATTACTATGAGAAAATCTGTTCCGGCAAACAGGAAAAGCCGTTCCATGAGATTATTTTGCAGATAGGTAATAAGGAAGATATGGGGGCAAAGACAGAGGACGGACAGCTTGCGGCAAAAATACTTGATAAATATATGCAGGACTTCCAACAGCGCAATCCTACATTGAGAGTTTTCTCTGCTTATCTCCACATGGACGAAGCAACGCCACATCTGCATATAGATTTTATACCCTATACGACTGGAAGCAAGCGGGGACTTGATACAAGGGTATCATTAAAAAAGGCACTGGCAGAACTTGGTTTTAAAGGCGGTACAAGGAGTGAAACAGAGCGTAACCAGTGGGTAGCGGCAGAAAAGGAACGGCTTGCGGAGATTATGTTGCAACATGGTATTGAGTGGGAGAAAAAGGGAACACATGAGAAACATTTATCCGTTTTGGACTTTGAGAAAAAGGAACGTGCAAAAGAAGTTGCTGAACTGGAGCAGACAATTTCCGGCAGTAAAGAGGAATTATCCGATATTCTTCATCAGCAGATAACGGCAGGGCAGGAAACGGAGCAGATACGGAAAGAGAGCGAAGCAATCCGGCAGGAAGTATCAAAACTTTCCGCTACAAATCATCTTCTCAAAGAGCAGACGGAAACACTGACAGAAGATAAGGAAAAGTTGCTATCTGAAAATGAAAAGTTGGAAAAACAGCAGAAAAAGTTACAGCAGGAAATCAACAAAATGGTGCAGTCAAAAGAGGTTATGGAGCGCAACATTCACGCCTATGATGAAGATGTAAAATGGCAGTTGGCAGAGCCGGGGGCATTGATGAGCGCAAAGAATTATCGGGATAAAAAAGCACTTCCGCTTGTGGAGAAATTGAAAGAGGTCGTTAAAAATCTGACTATCAAATGCGTACAGCTTATGGAGCAAAGCAGGAAGCTGACTGCCAAAGTAGACGGGCAACAGAAACACATTAGCCGTTTGACGGATAAGGTTATGGAGCAGAACGATACCATAGACCGATTGCAGGAAAAAGTGTCTGATTTGGGGCGTTTGGAGCGTCATTTAGGCAGAGAGCAGGTGCAGTCGATAGTGGAACAGTCAAAGGCGTTAGAACAGGCAGAAAGGGCAATGAAACGCCCGAAACGTGCCTTTGAAATGAGCCGATAGGAAAGGGGATTGATAGGATATGACGGATATGGAGAAGAAAGTTATGATACGGCTGTGTGCTAAAATCGTAGCAGATACAGACCTTTACGAAACGGACAGGGAAGTGCAAAATCTGATAGACTGGGTATGCCTGTCAGAGCAGATAAAGGAAAACAATAATACAATCCGCAATCTGACCGGAGAATATAAAAAGATAGAGCCGGATTGCCATGAGGGAGTACGGGCGCAATTGGAGCGCATGAAAGAACTGTGCAAAGAGCGGAATAATCTGTATGAGAAGCAGAATGACTTGAAAGGGCAGAAGTGGAAGATTGAGAAGTCGTTGGAACGATAATATATGTAGGGTGTGGCGGTTGCTATGCCCTATATTTTTGTGGTAAATGGAGAGAGGGAGTGGTATAATCAAATCTGTAAATTTGGTTGAGGAGGTAAAAAAGTGAAACGCTGCATTGTAGTAACCGATATAGTCGCATAATAACTATCAGAATATGGAGGATTTCAAAATGACTATATCGGAGAACAAAATTTATCCCCGGACAGGTGATACCCAAACAGTTTATTTGAAAAACGTGATTACCAGTGACAGAATTAAAATTGGCGATTATACAATGTATAACGATTTTGTGCATGATCCATGGGAATTTGAAAAGAATAATGTATTATATCATTACCCGATTAATGGAGATCAGCTACAAATTGGCAAGTTCTGTTCTATCGCCTGTGGAGCAAAGTTTTTGTTTACCAGTGCAAATCATGCAATGTATTCACTTTCAACATATCCATTTCCAATATTTTTCGAGGAATGGGGATTAGACGTAAAAGAGATTACAAGCGCATGGGATAACAAGGGCGATATTGTAATTGGCAATGATGTTTGGATTGGCTTTGAAGCAGTTATTCTATCTGGTGTAACAATTGGTGATGGAGCGATTATTGGTACACGAGCAGTTGTTACAAAAGATGTACCGCCTTATACGATTGCTGGAGGTGTTCCTGCAAAACCAATACGAAAGCGGTTCTCGGACGATGTGATTTCTGAATTATTGAAACTTCAATGGTGGAAGTGGTCTGAAAACAGGATTAAGAAAAACATTGCGGCGATTCAATCTGGTAGAATTGGGGATTTGGAATAATTTGTAATATTATTGCGGAAATTTACTTTTCTACAATTTCTTGTCTGAAAGAAATGCAAATGATTTTTCCTTAGCAATGATTTGAACATGGTGCTAGCACCATGTAAGTTAAAACAGATAAGAGAAATGTAGTAATGTGGCAGTTTGCAGTATTAAGCGGATTGCCACATTTTTATGGAAAAATAAGCAGTTATGTGATAATATATAGGAGCAAAGATAAAAACACAACGCAAGGTAATCTTGTAGAACTGGTAGGTAGTCCAGTCGCACCATTTTGGTGTAAGTAGCCCTCCCTCCTTAGGGTCGTCCGTTCTTTGTTCAGTACAATTATTTTAAGGAGGAATTGTCATGGACAAAGTTTCAGGAAAGTTGACAGTATTTTTTGAGGAACCATTTTGGGTGGGAGTGTTTGAACGTGTATCAGATGGGAAGCTATCTGTGTGTAAGGTTACGTTTGGTGCAGAACCAAAGGACTATGAGATTTATGATTTTATTCTGAAAAATTACTATCGGCTACGATTTAGTCCGGCTGTGGCAACTGATGTAAAAGAAATAGGTCGCAATCCTAAACGGGTACAACGTGAAGTGCGGAAACAGGTACAGAATACCGGGATAGGAACAAAATCGCAACAGGCTTTGAAATTACAGCAGGAGCAGTTGAAAACTGAACGCAAGATAGTGAGTCGAAAACGGCGGGAAGTGGAGAAACAGCGGCAGTTTGAATTGAAACAGCAGAAAAGGAAAGAAAAGCATAGAGGCAGGTAATGGTATTGGAATAACTAATTTAAAGGAAGTAAAAGAATGGAGAAAAGAATACGAGATATAGTGAATAATGTCATTGAGAAGTGTATTGAACTAGAAAAGAGTGTTCTACTCGAAGATGGTAGCATAAAAGAAGAGTATCAAGAAACATTAGTAGATAGATATTTAGATATTTTAATGATGCTTGAAAAGGAAATATCAGTAGCTGATTTGGGGATTTGTATTGAGAATGAAAGTGATAAAGTAAAACGGTTCTATATTGCGTATTATCTATTAGATGAAAGAATGTTTAGACAGTTAAATAAAGAACTGGGAACCGTACCTGGGTGGAAAGCAGAAGCAAGGATACGGCTCTATATGATGTATTTAAAAGTCTTTAGAGAAGTACTGTTTCTATTGGCGAATGGTTACTCGGATTGTGCTTTGGCAAGGACGAGGACGTTATATGAATTGGGGGTATATATTAGTATTATAAATAAGAATACAGATGTTTTAGCCGAAAGATTTTGCAGACATTGTAATGTTCAAAGTTTGAAGATGGCAAAGGCAATTTCAACAGAGGAAAGAATGAATAAAATTGAAGAATTTATAGATCAGTTTAATTATGAAAAAGGATACAAAAAAGATAATGGATGGGCAAGGGTGTTGTTACCTCATATAAATGACAAAAGCAATATTCAATTTCGAGATTTGATTTCTTTGACGGATTATAATCAATATGAAAATATGTATAAAATGGCATGTAATTTTGTGCATGGAAGTTTGTTTTCTTCATTAGAAAGCTTGGATAGTGCCAAAGAACAGAGAGGAAAAACATTTTGGAATACTTCTCCGAGCGATGAAGGAATAGAAGAAGTTATACATTTTTTGAAAATATATATTGTTATGTTTGTTTCAGAATATACCCGAGGATTAAAGGATAAAACAATTTTTGAAAATATGTTGACGCTTTTTTTGCTTGGGAAAGAAATTCTTCAAGATGGCAATGAATAAAAGGTTACATGATTATAAATAGCATTGCTATATAATCAAACTTTATAAAGGGGAAAACTATGGAAGAAGATATTATCAGTGAACAAAATGAAGAACAAGAAGATACTAAAAAAAATAAATCAAAAGACCAAAGCGAATCTAAAAAAGCGATGAACGGGCTTCAGGGTGGTATAATTTGTGGATTGCTTTTAGGAATTGGAGCATGGGGAGTATACCATTACTATCAATATGCTATTTGTAAAATATTATTTTGGACTATCATTGTCCTAATGGTAATTTGTTTTGCTGCTGCTGTAAGCTGTTTTGTTGATTGGAAATCAGCGAAGAAAAGAGAAAAGTTAGAAGAAGAAGCAAAAAAAGAAGAAGAGGAATTTTCAGAAATAGATCCAAGTAAAAGGGCACTAAGGGCAGAGAAAATGTTTAAATTGAATCAAAAAGATTTAATGAGATATTATGATATGAATTTGTCTCAAACAAGGTTTCTTTCCGGGCTTGGAATTGTGATGATAATTTTGGGTATATTGATAGTAGTAGCTAGCTTAGTTTTATATGTATATTTGAATTCAGATAGGATTTTATTATTTGTAGGAAATATAAGTGGTATTATTGTTGATTTTGTAGGGGCAATTTTTATAAAAATGTATACACAAAATGTTGATGCAGCTGTAAGGTTTCATGCTAAATTTGCAGAGAGTAATAATCTTCTGCTTGCTAATTCAATTGCAAATAAAATAGAAAATGAAGAACTAAGGGAAGCAACCTTATCTGAAATTTCAAAGCAAATTGTGGCGTTGAAACAAAATAGTAATACATAGTAATGGCTCTATTTTGGCTCTAAAAATTTTGATTGGCACAAATACGAGAGCAATTTTTGAAGAATATGGATAATAAATGCTTGAAAAATGAGGGAAAAACAGTCAGTTCAAGCTATCCGCCGAGGAGTTCGAGTGATGAAACGGACTTGGAAAAGCCTTTATTTATGAGGGTTGCAAGCAAAATTGTTTAAGCGTTGGCAACGATTTGGCAACATTTCGGGTATTACTCACTGAATAACAGAATACTTCAATAACAGAAAAACCTTGCTGATTTTCAGAAATGAAGCTGAAAGTCGGCAAGGTTTTTTTGCGTATTTTATGAGAAAAATAGTAAGCGCTTAATTTTTAGGTATGATAGAAAAATCCCCGACTACTTTTCAGTAGT
>OLRL01001118.1_pt1 | contig 11048 bp, 9 predicted proteins | sample 1643201 | NCBI WGS metagenome assembly OLRL01 (sample SAMEA3136649, study PRJEB25190) | human gut metagenome | biome: human gut; feature: human-associated habitat; material: faeces | place: Austria | collected 2013
TAAGAAAAAATCTGCTACTGAAAGTACTTATACAAAATTAAAAGGATTAAAAGAAATTCCTGAAATGGGTGTTGATCCTGAAAAAGTAGAGAATACAGATCTTGATGATACCGTTAAACAGTATGAAATGGGTATCGGTGATGCAGGTGATATCACCTATAAATTTAAATATGAAAATACATCAACAGACAGTCCATATCGTTTGATGAGAGCTTTGGAGGAGAGTGGGGAGATCGCTACTTTTAAAGAAACATTAAAGGATGGAACTACAACTGAATTTGATGGTCAGGTTTCTGTTAAAAGAACTGGTGGTGGAGTTAATGGTGTTATTGAGTTTAACTTAAACATTGCACTTCAAAGTAAATTGACAATCACTGACCCAGAAATTGCATAAGGAGGCAGCTATGGAAGAAAATAAAAGAATCCCATGGGCTACGTGGGAAGTCGATGGAGTTGAGTATAAATTAAAACTCACAACAAGTGTAATTACTAAACTTGAAGAACAGTTTAAGACTAATCTTGTTAACGTCCTGGATAATGGTGTTCCAGCGTTAAAGATTATGCTTACAATTACACATGGTGCTATGCAAAAATTTCACCACGGTATCAAATATAAGGATGTAGAAGAAATGTTTGAAAAATATGTGGATGAGGGAGGATCACAAACTGCATTCATGACAGATGTGTTTTTCCCGATTTATCAAGCGTCGGGTTTTTTCTCTGGTTCAATGGCAGAAATGATGAGCGAGAAATTGGACGAAGCCAAAGAACAACTGTAACTAATATATCAGACTTAATAAATGGGATTTACCCAAATGCAGTTGACTGCGGGATAGATCCTTTTTATTTTTGGGAACTAAGTTTAGATGAAATCAAGGATATTATTGATTCTTTTAATCGAAAAGAGATAATGAAACAAAAACAACGGGCTATAGATAACTCTATTCTGGCTGACCAAATCATCAGAGGAATTGGATTATTATTTTCTCAAAAAGAAGACAATGTTGAAATTAAGCAAATATGGGATTACTATCCTGACTTATTTAAGGAAGAAAAGAAAAAAGCAGAGGAGCAAAAAGAAATAAACGAATTAGAGGAATTTAAAGAAAAAAGAAAAAGGTTCGCTTATAACCATAATAAACAGATTGGGGCTGATGACTAAGGACAGTAGAAGAATTAAAAGTAATAATCAACGCTGAAACAAAGCAGTTTAGAGATGAACTTGCAAAAGTTCAAACTCAAATGAAGTCAGCTACCCAGAATGTTACTGCGCAGACATCTAAAATCAAATCAGCTATATCAGGTATAAAATCAGCACTTGTAGGATTAGCGGTTGGAACTGGACTGTTAAAACTTGGTAAAGAGGCTTTACAGGTTGCAAGTGATCTTACTGAAGTGCAGAACGTTGTAGATGTAGCGTTTGGCTCCATGGCGTGGAAAGCTGAAAAGTTTTCTAAATCAGCACTTGAAGCATTTGGGATGAGCGAGTTAAGCGCCAAGAAAACATCGGGCACTTACATGACTATGGCTAAAAGTGCCGGTATAAATGAAAACGCAGCCAGTGATATGGCGGTCACTTTGGCAGGTTTAACAGGTGATGTCGCATCATTTTATAACATATCTCAAGATCTTGCTGATGTGCGTTTAAAATCTGTTTTTACAGGTGAGACAGAAACTTTAAAAGAGCTAGGTGTTGTAATGACTCAAACAAATCTCCAGGCTTATGCATTGTCACAAGGTATTAATAAAAATATAAGTGATATGAATCAGGCAGAGCAAACAACTTTAAGATATAACTTTGTTTTGGATAGATTAGCCTTTGTTCAAGGCGATTTCGCAAGAACAAGCAGCAGCTGGGCTAATCAAATTCGTATCCTTCAGGAACGATTTAAACAGCTTTTGGGGATTATCGGAAACGGCTTGATTGCCGCATTAACGCCTGTAGTACAGTTTTTGAATATGATTATTGGAAAACTGATTACATTTGCGAATGTTGTAAGTGCAGTTTTTGGTAGGTTATTTGGCAAGAAGTCGGCAGGACAGCAGGCATCGAATGGTTTTACTTCTGCTAGTAACGCTGCAAAAACAGCAACAGCTTCTACAGGTGGACTAAATAATGCATTAAAGGGTACAGAAGGTCAAGCCAAGAAAACGGCTAAGGCGTTAGGTTCATTGGCCGGGTTTGATGAATTAAATACAATCAGTGCGAGTGATTCTAGTTCTGGTAGTGGTGGCTCTGGCGCTGGTACCGGAGGTGGCGGATATGCCATTGATCCAATCGACTGGGGCAGTGCGTTTGAGGAGCCGGATACGAGCGGTATTGAGGCTACTGTTGATAAGGTGATGGTCTATGTCAATAGGCTTAAAGAGTTTCTCAAGACCAATGCTCCTGTCATTACAAGTCTGTTATCTGGAGTTTTAGCGGGCTTTGTTGCTTTTGAGGTGATCAAAAATTGGGCCGCATTAACGGGCCCAATAAAAAATTTATTTACTAATATAGGTGCATTATTTGCTTTATTCAAGGATGTTGGGGTAATTGAAACATTGAGTGTTATGCTTACCGGATTAAATACTCCAATGCTTGCAATTGTAGGTGTTATTACAGCTGTAACCGCAGCACTTGTTTATTTATATCAGACTAGTGAGTCTTTTAGAAATCTTGTGAATGATGCGGTAGGTGCTTTATTAGGAATACTTCAGAATTTTTATACAAGCTGCCTTTTACCAATTTTTGATACGCTGGTAATGCTTTTTAATACAGTGCTGCTCCCATTGGGGAATTTATTAACAGATGTATTTTTAACAGTAGTAGAAGCTATAGCAAGCATTGCTTTAGCATTTTGGACTAACATTCTTGCCCCGATTGCGGATTTTCTTGTCAGTGTTTTAGGAATAGCAATACAAGCTGTGTGCGATATTCTTCAGGGATGGATGCCGGCTATTAATACTGTTATTGAAACTTTATCAAAGTTATGGAATACAATGCTAAAACCTATTGTCGAATTTATAAAGACAGCGTTTATTACGATATTTGAAATTGCTGGCTCTGTTATTAAAACCGTTGCCGATATTATTCTTGGTGCATTTCAAGTGGTAGCTGATTTCTTTGTTGGAATCTTTACACTAAATATGAGTGATACATGGGAGAAGGTTTGTAAGATATTTAGCAATGCATGGGATAGTATCTGTGAAACATTTGCGCCTTTAGGTGAATGGTTTGGGCAGCAGTGGGAAAATGTTAAAACTGCATTTTCTGATGTTGCGGAATGGTTTGGAACTATATTCGATCATGCATGGGACAATATATGCGGTGCTTTCAGCAGAACTGGGGAGTTTTTCAAAGGCGTATGGAACAATATTACTGATGCATTTGGAAATATTGTGGACTGGTTCAAGGGCAAATTCAGCGATGCATGGACAGCAGTTAAAAATGTATTTAGTACAGGAGGTGCTGTATTCGATGGTATCAAAGACGGTATTCTAAATGGCTTAAAGGCTGTTGTAAATGCAATTATTAAAGGAATCAATAAAGTAATTAAAATTCCATTCGATGGTATAAACAGTGCATTAAAATCAATAAAAAAAGTAAGTATTTTAGGACTTAAACCTTTTGACTGGATTAGCACGATAAGCGTACCACAAATTCCTTTGCTAGCCGAAGGAACAGTGGTAAACAAACCAACTTTAGGTATTTTTGGTGAGGCAGGTACTGAGGCTGTAATTCCATTGAAACGTAATACCCAGGGACTTGATCTGATTGCTGAAAAATTAGCAGATAGATTATCTTTTGATGGGGATAGTGGAAATGGAGCAACTTATGTCATTAATTTTGTTTTGGAAAATGGGAAGGTACTGACCAAGATGGTAATTGATAATATTAAAGAATATGAGGTACAAACTGGTAAACCAGTGTTTGATTATTAAGAGGAGGGAGTATATGGCAAATGAAGCATTGATTAAAGTGAATGGTGTAGCTTTGTCTACACCTTCTGATATTAAAGTTGAAATTCAGGATTTGGACGGTGAAAGTGTTAGACCAGTGGCTACAGGTGTTCTAAGAAGAAATAGAATTAGATCAAATATGTTAAAAGTCACATTGACATGGAACATAACACCAACAATCGACATCATGAATATTCTCAATGCGGTAACTCCTGCTGAGTTTGACGCAGAACTATTTATTCCAACTCATGGAATCCGTGCCACTAGAAAAATGTATGCGGGAAACAAAAGTTATAATTACATTAGGACGAAAGAGGGACTTAAAGCTAAGTCCTTTTCTTTTGCATTGATTGAGGTGTAGTCATGCTAATTAAATACGGAAACTTAGATGTGACAAGTCGACTGCTTGACTATAAGATTTCAAGTTCTTTTGCGGAGGGTTATCTTATTGGTAATGTTCCAACAATCCAGCTGAATCTTAAGTTTGATAACTATGATGGAATTCTCGATAATCTTGATACTGAAGTGTATTGGGAAATTCAAGAAACTAATGCTTCAGATAAAAGATATTTTAAGATATATGATCAACCCGAAAAGTATACTAAATCGTTGAGCCTAAAACTGTATGACAATAACTATTCTCTAGATATTGCGTATGATACAAAACTTACATATCCAGTACAAATAAAAGACCAGTTGGATGAAATAGAAAGTCTAACTGGTTTTTCTATAATCAGAACTAACATTCCTGATTATGTATTGAATAAAGAAGTTGCGTGGTATGACAATACAATTGTTATAAGAAGTTATCTAGGCTGGATAGCTGAACTTTGCGGGGCTAACGTGTTTGCAAAGGAAATTAATTCGCTTGAATTTGTAAAAGTTACAAAGGATGTATTTGCAAACACAGATACCTTAACAAATTATGAAAAGAATGAAGTTTATAAAGTGACTCGTATATATGCAGAGAATGGATTGAATCCACTTGAAGCAGGTAATGAAACAGGAAATACGATGTTTCTTAATGCAAATAATCTTTATCTCGATGAACAATTGATTGTAGATTCTCTATACGAACAGTTCGATGGTTTAACATTCTATTCAGTAAAATCTGTAAAGATGATTTCTATTGATAATTTATTACCAGGTAAATTGATTAATTATAATGATGAATTCAATTTTATGGTAATTGATTTATCAAATACATTTAAGGGTGGAAATTTTCTATTATCTGATATAGATGGAACCGTAACTACCAAAAATGAAGAACGTGTTATCAAGAGAATAAACAATACAACACGCATACGAAAGCTGCAGATAACGCAAGATCAGGAATCACTTAAACTGGATGTCATCGCAAAAGAGCAAGAAGGGCTTAATGAAAAAGTCGGGCAGCTTACAATTACTAATGAAGAAATTAACACTAAGATAGAAGAAATCAATACTAAGATAGAAGAAATCAATACTAAGATAGAGGATATTGATACTTCTTTATATAGAGCTTTTATGATATCAGATGCAACTGTTTTAAATGAACAAAATAAATCAATTGTCCTGTCTTGTCAAGTTGTTAACGGGACTACTGATATTACACCTGACCAGACTGATATACAGTTTCAATGGTATAAAAATGAAGAAAAATTTAAAACTGGCAAATCAGTGACATTGACAGGCAATGATATTGATGTAAGTGCTAATTTTAAGTGTATAGTTTCTATAAGCGGAATTGAATTAGATACAGGAAGTGTAACTATAACTGATAATAATGACATTGCTAATTTAGGCAACAGTTTTCTTGATGTTACCGGTTCACAGTTAGTACAGATTTTAAATACTGACGGAACTTATAGCCCTAACTGGGAAATTAACAACATTACGATTACTCCAGCAGTTTTAGATGGATTATTAAATGTGGATTTAAGTAATTGTGATATTGTCTTTAAAAAGATAATCAACAGTTCAGAAACTGGACTTACGAATGGCGAGAATGTTAGCAATGGAATATTGAATGTAAGTAAAAATATTATGACCAAGGCTAATCCGGCGGTTACATATGTCTGTTATGTATCGTATAAAAACACAAGTATTAAACTGTTTACGTCATTTAGTTTAAATGTACTGGGTAAGGACGGTGCTGACGGTAGTGATGGAAAAGATGGAGCAGTGGGACCGCAAGGTCCAACTGGGGATGATGGTGTTAGTGTGATTAGTATCACACCTTACTTTGCAGTTAATGCCAGCAGTACGACACCACCTGACAGCGGATGGATAACTGCTCAACCGGTTAGAGCAAATGGGCAGTATCTATGGCGCAAAGATACGACAAAATTTAGTAATAATACTACCTCAACAACAATTCCATTCGTCATTACCGGAGATAAAGGCGATACTGGTCCACAAGGGCTTCAGGGACTTCAGGGTCCACAAGGTAATCAGGGAATTCAAGGACCGGCTGGACCTAAAGGAAATGATGGTTCTAGTGGAAAGACTTCGTATTTTCACATTAAATATAGCAGTGTTGCCAGTCCGACAAGCTCTAGTCAAATGACGGAAACTCCGTCGGTTTATATTGGTACTTATGTTGATTACACTGAAACCGACAGTACAGATCCAACAAAATATACATGGGCGAGATTTCAGGGAATTCAGGGAGCTCAGGGGACACAAGGAATACCGGGAACTAATGGTGTAGATGGCAAGACTTCTTATCTCCATATAAAATATTCTAATGATGGCGGGAAGTCGTTTACTGCAAACAGTGGAGAGACAGCAGGTGATTATATTGGACAGTGTGTAGACTTTAATTCTAATGATCCTACAAATGTTGACAGTTATACATGGTCTAAAATCAAAGGTGAACAAGGACCTCAGGGAATTAAGGGGGTTGCTGGAGCGGATGGAGTAAGTTCTTATTTCTATATAAGATACTCTCAAAACGCTAATGGTAACCCGATGACTGACAGTGCTGAGAATGCTGTTTATATTGGTACATGCTCAACAACATCAAATACAGCTCCGAGCTCATATGTTTCATATAAATGGAGCAAGATCAAAGGAGATACTGGAAGCAAAGGAGAACAAGGAATTCAGGGACCGAAGGGAAGCGATGGACAAACTTCGTATCTACATATTAAGTACAGTGATGACGGAAAAACTTTTACCTCAAATAATGGAGAAACACCAGGTAAATATATTGGAACATATGTGGATTTTTCTGAAGCTGACAGTGCAGTTTTTAATAAATACTCATGGGTTAAAATAGAAGGACCACAGGGCGTACAGGGACCTAAAGGAGTAGATGGGAAGCAGTATTATACATGGCTTAAATATGCGGATACACCTACAAGTGGTATGAGTGACAGCCCAACTGGAAAAGCATATATTGGTTTAGCGTATAATAAGACCACTGCAACAGAAAGCAGTAATTATTCAGATTATACATGGTCTTTAATCAAAGGTGAGAAAGGTGATACTGGAATTCAGGGACCAAAGGGTACAGATGGTAAAACAACCTATACATGGGTTAAGTATGCAACAAGTGCCAGTGGTGCTAATATGTCTGATGATCCATCGGGTAAAACATACATAGGTTTAGCTTACAACAAGACAACCCTTACGGAATCAACTTCAGCCAGTGATTATACATGGAGTTTGATTAAAGGTGATAAGGGTGACAAAGGTGACGATGGTACGGTTCATAGTGCTACTGCACCTAGTGATAAAACTAAGTTATGGTTTGATACAACTGATAATCTTCTAAAATACTGGAACGGTACTACATGGGAAGTGACTAATGATTTTGCTGGTGATATCAATGATATGAAGCAGAATATTACCACTGAATATACTTCTGCGATCAACCAGCTTAAAGAATCGCTGACTACACTGGTTGAAAAACTACAGACTTCTACTACTGACAATTCAACTTTGATAGAGCAGTTATCCAGTCAGATAGTCCAAAATGCAAGTTCAATTTCATTGATTACAAACAGTATAAGCAGTATTAATGATAATCTAACTGGTATGGCCACAAAAGAGGAAATCTCACAGTGGGCTAGATTTCAGGATGGTGTATTAGAACTAGGTGCAAGCAATAGTCCCTTTGCTGTTAAATTATCTAATACGGAATTAGGATTCTATCAAAATGGAAGCAGAATAGCATATCTGTCAAACCAACAGCTTAACATTGAATATGCCATTGTAATGACGAAATTAAATATCGGAACATTCAGCTGGAATTATGATGCTACTGATGGTCTGACATTAACTTAGGAGGTGTGTGAATGGCAACTTTTGGAACAAGTAATAAATATATAAACTACAGTGTTAACAGTCAGGAGCTGAGCTATGACATAAATTCAAACACCTCTGTTGTACGAGTTTGGATAGATGTATGGCGAACAAACACAGGTTATACTACAAATGGAACAGGTACAGTATATGCTCGTATAAACGGCGGAGTATACAGTACTGGTATAAGTACTGGACAGAAAATTACATCAACACCGATTCGTTTGGGTACATGGGATGTTACTATTAGTCATGATGCTGACGGTTCAAAAGCTATAAGCGTTACTGGTTGGATAAGTCACAGTCAGTTCAGTTCAAGCGAGCAGGGTTATACACATACATTAACTACAATTCCAAGAGTGTCAGGAGTACGATGTGATGGTGGAACTTTTGGGAGTGCGTTAACTATTTATTTTGATAGAAAATCAGATAATTTTACTCACCATCTTTATTATAGTCTAAATGGTGGTCCTGAAACTGGTATAGGTGCTGACTACAGCACATCAGCTACGTGGACACCACCACTAAGTTTGTTAAATAGTGTAACAGGTGCGGACAGTACAGCAATAATGTTTCGAGCATATACCTTTAATGGTGGAACGAACATAGGAAGCAGTACTTGTACTTGTACTGTTAAAATACCGACGAATATTGTTCCGACTTTTACAAGTATTACTGCAACACCGGTAAATCCATTTGGTTCACTCTATCTGCAAGGAAAATCCAGCATTAAATTAACAATTAACGGGGCATCAGGAGTATATGGAAGTACTATTAAAACTTACAGTATTAGTGGTAGAGATTACAGTTATAGTGGTGATAAAAATACATATACCACCGGTGTGGTTGATAAAAGCGGTGATATAACATTCACCGCAACGATTACTGATAGTCGAGGAAGAACAGCAAGTAAAACGGTTAAAGTCACGGTTACTGCGTATACACTGCCTACATTAACTTTTGAAACATACAGATGCGACAGTTCGGGAACTAAAGATATAATCAAGGGTACTTACATTTATGTTAAGCCTACATTTACTTATTGTGTTATAACTGGGAATGCAATAAAAACTAAAAGTATAAAAATCAACAATACAAGTAAATCAACTGCGTTTAACAGTGGACAAGGATATGTATTTAGTGGTTATGCGTTAAATACTACCCATGAAGTAGAAGTTTCCATTACTGATAATGTTGGAAATACAGTAACTGTAATTCACGATATAGATATTGGTAAAGTTATACTTAATATTCCCCCTCACAAAAACGGTGTCGGCTGGGGACGCTATTGCGATAAAGAAGGTGAATTTCAAATTGAGTATGACTTGAACATATTTGGAAAAATATTAAAAAATGGTGAAGAATTACCAGTATTTACGAAAAATGGAAATTATTCAGTCCCTCCAGCCCCTATTGAGAAAAAGGACATTTATTTTAAATATAGTACAGAAGAACAGTTTACGGGCGAATACTGGATAGATGGCAAAAAGATATATCAAAAATCTTACAATTTAGGTACTATTAATGCTTTTAAAAAAATAGAAAATATTGCAAATTTTGATAGAAATATAAGATATGAATTTTCAATGCGAGCGAACGATAAAATAAGTGGTATGAATGGAAATTCAAGTACTGATTTATTTGTCACTACGGGTGGAGATGTTTACATCAATACCAACGGTAATACTAGATACGATGTAGTATTGACATTATGGTACACGAAAAATTAAAGATGAAAGGACGGCATGAAATTATGATTAAAACACATGAATTAGACGTTACGGCAAGTAAATTTAGTGAACTTTTGGAATCAAATTACAAAATTATAAAACAAAATGATTACGAGCAGAATGATTATATTTTATTTAGAGAAATCGAAACTGTCGAAGAAGAAGTTAGTTATACTTCGAAATCACAGTTAACGCAGATTAAACAGATTATTAATGATGAAGGTATCAAGGAAGGCTATGTATTAGCTGTACTTAATAAAATTTAAACTGAAGGTGAGGAAAATGAAAAAAATGAATGTTTTAAATAATATGAATTACATGGACACATACAATGCGATTACTGGAGCGGTAGTCGCTTTTTTAAGCTTTATTTTTGGAGAACACTGGATTTTATTTGCTTTGTTCTTATTATTTAATGTTATTGATTGGATTACTGGCTGTATGAAATCGAAATTGGCCAATAAAACCAATTCGCAAAAAGGATGGCTAGGTGTCTTAAAGAAATTAGGCTATTGGATTATGATTCTTGTGGCTTTTGCTGCATCTGTTTTATTTATAGAGATTGGCACTACACTAGGAATTGATCTTGGCATTACAACATTAATCGGATGGTTTGTATTAGGGTCATTAGCTGTTAATGAGATTAGATCAATCATAGAAAATCTTGTAGAAGCAGGTTATAACGTACCATCCATTTTAACAAGAGGTTTAGAAGTGGCGGATAAATTAATTAATAAAGAAAGTGGGGATAATTAACATGGAATTAAATGAAACTATCGAAATGATGAATAGTAACGGTTATAAAGAGAGATTTAGAGGTGAGTATTTTCAAGCAAAAATCCGTTATGATAAATTAGATGCAATGACTGTTAAATATGAAGCTGGAACTTTAAACTTTAGACCTAGTTGTTCTTTAGAACTTTTAAAAGAGCAAAAAGGGTATATGGGTAATTATATTAGATGCTTAAAAATTCGTGCAGAAATCGAAGGAATTGATTTAAAGGAGGATAAATAATATGGCAGTATTAACAGCATCACAATTAGTGGATAAAGTAAAAGCAGTAGCAAATACAGCTACTGCTTATA
>OLRL01001128.1_pt1 | contig 10925 bp, 10 predicted proteins | sample 1643201 | NCBI WGS metagenome assembly OLRL01 (sample SAMEA3136649, study PRJEB25190) | human gut metagenome | biome: human gut; feature: human-associated habitat; material: faeces | place: Austria | collected 2013
CAAACAGGAGTATTAAAATATCTTGTTTTATTGAATAGCAGGAGGAAATTATGAAATTCCATTATCATATATTGATCAATCCATCGGCAGGCAGCGGAAATGGCTATAAAGTAGCAGAAAGAATTTTACCGGTATTAAAAAATAAGCATATTGACTATACACTTCATTATAGTGAATACAAAGGACACGATGCTGAGATTGCTGAAACTTTGGCAAAAGAAACATTGATTCCTTGGATAGAAGAAGAACAGAAAACAATCGATACTTTCCCCCTTTTGATCATCGTAGGAGGTGACGGCACCTTACATCAGGTACTTGATACTTTCTATCAGATGGAAGTAGAATTCCCAGTTGCTTATATTCCAGCAGGTTCTGGAAATGATTTTGCTCGAGGGGCAGGCCTTCCAAAAAATCCCAAAAAAGGACTTCAGCTGATTTTAGCAGCTCAATCACCAGAAAAAGTCCACATAATGGCTTATGAAGAAAAAATAAGTGAAAAAAAAGGAATAGCTGTTAATAATTTCGGTATAGGATTAGATGCAGCTATCGTCCATGCGACAAATCATTCTTCCACAAAAAAGCGATTGAACAAATACAACTTAGGATCATTTTCGTATTTATTCTCTATTCTCCGTGCTTTATTCACTCAAAAAGGATTTCCAATTCTGGTAGATGCAGGAGGAAAACAATTAAGTTTTTCAAACGCATTTTTATGTACAGCAACGAAGCATCCTTTTTTTGGCGGAGGAATCGCGATTGTTCCAACTGCTGATGCGTCTAAACCAGTCATTGATTTTGTCGTGGTCGAACGAATCAATTTCTTTAAAATCTTGTGGCTCATTCTTTTACTTATACAGAAAAAACAATTGAAATCGAAATATTTCCATCACTACACAACAAACAGATTACGTATCGTTTCAACAACACCGCAACATGGTCAAGAAGATGGAGAAGAAATGGAAAAACGACCTTTTGATATCACAATAACCACAACTAAACAGTTGTTTTGGTGTTAATAAAAGAGGTTTTGTCAGAAGCTACATCTGGAACACCGTTTATTCGGAAAAAAGGACTGTGACACGACTTTTGTCACAGTCCTTTTTTTACTATGCAGTTAATTCTTTGCCCAATTGGGTTGCCATCGATAGTTTCTTTCTTTACCCAAAATAAATTGGATCATTGAAAACACCGCAGCAAAAGCAACTAAGACACAACCATTGAACCAAAAAGATTCTGCAAATGTTTGATTGTAACTGAGTGTTTCACTGATCAAGTTATTATTTTGAACAAACCAATATGTTGGTGTGAATGCCGCTATTTTGCTAACCATTTCTGGCAAGTATTCTGCTGGTACAAACACCCCACCGATAAAGCAACTGCCTGTGATAAAAATATCTTTGATCCCACCGCTGGTTTCTGAGTTTTTTACCAATGAAGTGATACAAGCCGAAAAGCTAATGACCGGCAATAAAAACAAGAAAGTATTTAAAATATGATACCATACCGTTATATCCCACGAGGTGTGGATCACTAACAGAACCATTAGAAGTAAGAAGCCGCTGAACAACAGCAGCGAGTAACTAATCAAACTAAAGGTTACTTTGCGATTCAAGTTTCGTTTGGTAATGGGCGCACTCTGGTTTCGTTTACTGATTTCTTTGCGATTAAACGCTAGATTGATGACGCTGAAACCGCTAAAAATGGATAGAAACAACCCATAAGACAAGAAATTAAAGGTTGTGCCCGTCAACAGCTTTTTCATCCGCTGACTATATCCCGCACTTAGCTCAACTTCTCCAGTAACCGAGAGTGCCATTTGTGTCTGTTCCATAGCTGCATCGATTGTTTTATCTTCTTATTGAAACAGAATCAGTGTTTGCAAAAAGGTGTTCACTTGCTGTGTAACAACTGTTTTAGAAAAGGCATCTGGGCGACTCTGTATCTTGATCGTCGGCATCTTTCCTACTTCGACTTGTTCGGTAAAGTCTGCAGGCAGATGTAAGATAATGTTTACACGATTAAAATAAAGAGCATCATCGATTTCTTTTTGTGAGGTTCCATCCAATGTAACGACTGTTTCCTTGTCATTCAAATATTTACGAAGGCCATCGACTACAGGCGACTCTTCTTCACTAATCAAGGCGATTTTCGCATCTTGCAGAGAGGTATTTTCAACATCAATATTTTGCGCAAAAAAGAATGTGGCAACAACAGTGATAATTACACCTATCAGTAAATTCGATTTATTTGCTTTAAGCAATGTCCAAATCGTTTTATAAAGCGTCATAACGCACCCCTCTTTCCATCCAAGCATTTCCTAACGCAAAAAGGAAAATAAATCCGATCAACCATAGAAGATTGGTATAAAAACTAGCCAAATCAGTGTAGAAATAAAGTTTATACAAACTTTCGCTGATCAAGTTGACGAGATTTAATTGACCAACAATCGGAATATGAAGATCAATCCAATACTTCACTTGTTCCGACCCCATCATACCAGCAAAAAAGCTCATCGCAATCGTCACTGAAATCAAGATGCTATCCTTTTGCACCAGATTCATTTTTGGTATCAAATTACCAACCAATGTACCTAACAAAATCGCACACAACGACCCCAGAGCGGTAACAATCATCAACCATTGCCAACGTTCACCAAAGTCTACGTGATAGATAAAACGAAAGACAGCTAACATAATATAAATCTCTGTCAAAACAATCGTAAAGCTTGCTGCCAAATTAGCGATTGAAACTAACGATTGCTTTCTAGGAATCAAGGACAAGCGAATACCATTTGACGATTGATTTGCTTGCTGATCCTGTACATTGCGGACCCCCCACATCGTCCCGTAGAGAATCGCCATTCCAATCAGAGTGAAGAAATAAAAACTTTTGAAACTCATATTACGACCTGCATGAACTTCTTGAAAAGATACTTCTTGTTCAAAAGCAGTCATGATGGGCGCGAGATCAACGTTCTCCACTTCTGCCACTTTACTCGAAATTATACCAATACGCTGTAAAAATTGATCCATGACGTTTTTCATCAACGTCTGACTCATTCCTGCTTGACCCACATGGAGCGAAACAGATGAACCATCAATGAGATAAAAACCAGCCAAATCATCTGCGTTTAGCTTTTCATTCGCTTCTACTTCTGATAGTTCCTGTACTTCAAATAATGGTTTATCATTGACTTCGACTTGTTCTAAGACTGTGGTAAAATTTTCCGAAAGCGCTGTTTGATCCGCTTTGATTACAATTCCAGTATTAATCGTTTCGAGATTGCCACCTTGATCAATCTCGCCAAAGGCCGCCATAAACATCAATCCTAAAAGAATTGGAAAGGCCAATGTCCAAAACAACATGGATTTATTTCGCAGCAGTATTTTTGTGCGATATTTATAAAAATGCCAAAACATTATTTCCCCTCCTCTAGTCTCTCAAATCCTTGCCAGTAATCTCTAAAAAGACATCATTCAAGGACGCTTCTTTGGTTGCTATTTTTCCGTAACTGATCTTTTCTTCTTGTAAGATTGTAAGAATCGGCAACAATACTGTATTTAGTTCAGTAGTTGTTACTTGGAGCTGACCTTTTTTATAAGCGATTCCATCAGAAGCTATTGTTCGCTGAATCGCTGACAACACGTTTTCTGGGAGTAATGGGATGTCGATCGTCAAACGATCCGCCGTCCGTACCATATCTTTTAGAGATTCTTTGGTTCCTTTAGCAATCACCTGTCCTTGATCCATGATCACGATCTGGTCGCAAAGAATTTCTACTTCTTCCATGTAATGTGTTGTATAGACAATGGTTGCTCCTTGTCGATTCAGCTCCTTGATACTTTCTAAAATTTTATTCCGACTTTGGGGGTCTACAGCTACTGTCGGCTCATCTAAAAAAATTAACCGCGGCTTGTGGGCAATCCCACATGCGATGTTCAACCGACGTTTCAAGCCACCACTAAGTTCTCCTGGACGAAACGACACATATTTTTCTAATCCCACTAATTGAATCACCTCTTCAATCAAGGCTTTCCTTTTCTCTTTTTCGGAAACATATAAACCGCAAAAATAATCGATATTTTCTTGCACACTTAGTTCGTCAAGGACCGCAACGTCTTGAGGAACGACCCCAATCATTGCCTTGACAGCATAATTTTCAGGAGTCATTGTTGTCCCGAACAATTTAATGGTTCCTTTGTCATAATTTAACAAAGAAAGCATACAGTTGATGGCAGTCGATTTCCCACTGCCGTTTGGTCCTAACAGACCTAAGACTTCTCCTTCTTGTACTTGCAGATCAAAATGATTCAATGCTACAAAATCTCCATAGCGTTTGACTAATTTATCAATTTCGATAATCATCATGAAAAACTCCTTCCAAATTTCTTGTTGATCTGACTATAATAAAGTGCAAGAAAAGAAACTAGTGACGATTGGCTAAACCACACATGACATTTGTCACAATGAAGGAGTCTGCTATGCATAAATCTCGGCTACTCAACGAAACTAGCTTTCTACTGGTTATCTCATTGCTTTTGCTGGTAAGTCAAGGATTCGTTGCTATGCAAGTTATCTATTTATTGATCGCCGTTTTATTCACTGGTGTCAGTTATTTACTGCCTACAAAGCCAAATTGGATTTTCCAAGTTATTCTATTTCTTTTATGTGCCTTTTTACCTGATCTTGTCCTGTTTCTGCCAGCGACGATGCGAGTGATCGCCCCTGAAGAAAGCCACCTTGATTACTTGTTTTTGTTAGGTTTTTTGTTGATTTCGACGGTTGGTAATCATCCCCCCATCAAGGTCGCCTTTGTCGTAATTTTGCTGTTTTTTTCCTTTTACTTACGAAAAAAAGATCAACGAACGACCGATCTTGAGAAAAAGTACATTGTCTCCAAAGATACTCATTGGGAAAAACAACAAGAGTTATCGGAACAAAATAAAGCATTGGCCCTGTCACAAGAAACACAATTAGCCTTGCAAATTGTGGAAGAACGGAACCGAATTGCCCGAGACATCCATGACAATGTCGGTCATCTGCTGTCAAGTGCGATTTTACAAATTGGTGCGCTTGAAATGATCAATCAAGAACCATTAGAAAATTTAAGTGCCACCGTTCACACTGGGATGGATCGGATTCGTCAAAGTGTCCATGACCTCCATGAGACATCGATCTCTTTTCAACACTCCTTAGAGTTTCTGATCGCTGATTTTCCTTCTTCTGTTACGATTGAAGGAAACTTGTTTGAAGGATTGAATGAAACGCAGCAAAACTGCTTCTTAATGGTCATCAAAGAAGCCTTAACCAACAGTATCAAACATAGTCATGCCAAAACCGTTGTTTTACATTTTCGAACGTTGCCGGCCTTTTATCGCTTGCAAATCACGAATGATGGCACCAGCCCACAAAAAAATTCTGCTCCCGGTATTGGTTTGAAAACGATGCGTCAACGTGTTCAAGAACAAAAGGGACAAGTCCATATTTTCCAAGAAAACCAGCAATTTCAGTTAACGATCATTTTACCAAGGGAGGGACACCAATGATAACAGTAGTCATTATTGATGATGATCCATTTGTGACGAAATCGTTACAAACCATTTTAGAAAGCACGAAAGAGATCCGTGTGTTAGGCATTGGTCATTGTGCCAAGGATGCGCTAGTCTTATACGAAACCCATCGTCCCGATGTTTTGCTGACGGACATCCGCATGCCTAAACAAACGGGCATCGATGCTGCCAAAGAAATTTTGGCTAAATTTCCCAAAGCCATCCTTTTGCTTTTGACGACATTCAAAGATGAAGAATACATCCGCGAAGCATTTTCCATCGGTGTCAAAGGGTATTTAATCAAACAGAACTTGCAAGCGATTATTCCTTCTGTCAAATCCGCTTATAATGGACAGGCCGTATTTGGTAATGAAATCATCGAGACTTTCACTCAAATGATGAAGAATAAACCGACGATTGATAGTCATGCTTATGCTTCTTTTAGTGAACGTGAGCTTGCAATCATCAAAGAAGTAGCTGCCGGGAAAAACAATAAAGAAATTGCAGATGCCTTGTACTTGAGTGACGGCACTGTTCGCAATTACATCAGCCAATTACTAGAAAAGCTAGATTTACGGGATCGCACGCAATTGGCTATCTATTTTTATCAGCATTTGCAATAAGTCTTATCTAACACAAAAAAACCTGAATGATGCTCCTTCGCATCATTCAGGTTTTTTTCACATCTTCTATTCAATTGTCCCGCAAACCATTTCCTCACGATTGAAAGAATCAAGGATTCGCAGGGCTGCCAGGATTCGTTGGATTGTTCGGCGTGTTAGGCGGAAAAATAGGCGCCTTGTCTAACGTTTTTTCTAGTTTTGATTCTTCACGATCGTCTCGTTCTACATCAGGACTTTCATTCAATTTGAATTCTTTTTCCATCTCATCTAACTTTTTAAAGTCATTGCCAGATTCTTTTGCTAATTTCGCTAATTTATCTTCGGTTTCTTTAGCCATAAAGTAACGCCCCCCTTTTGATTTCAGCTTAGCATATCACACTGAAAAAACAAAAGAAAACGCTAACCAACGATCATTTTTAGCTATTTCTCATCTTTAAAATCAAGCATTTTTTGCCGGTATAAAATCGTAGGGAGAACTGTTCTCCATACCAATCATCGGATCTACTAACTGGTTATCGATCACTTCTGCTGTAAGAACGAAATCTTTAGAAACAGCAGGTTCTACCTCTTCTTTCTTTTCCTCTACAACCGATGAAGAGAACAGATCTGGTTCCACTGTTTCCATTACTTGGTTTTTCGTTTCATTCGTCCCACTGTCATCTTCTACAGGTAGCTTTTCTTTTACAACCCGTGGCTCTTTTGTATAGTTCCCATCTTCAAATGGATCATTTCCGACCAAAGAATCTTCATAAGCTGCTAGTTTGGTCCGGAGAGTGATATTCATTTTATCATTATCTATGATCCTTGATTTCAACGTAGTCATCCGGCTTGCTGATTCATTCGCTACACAAGTGACATAGGCTTGCTCTTCCCCTAACAAAATCAACAGTTCCTTACTGCGGGTCACTGCCGTGTAGAGCAAATTACGCTGAAGCATTCGCTGATATTGATGGACCATGGGCAAAATAACCATCTTGAATTCACTGCCTTGTGATTTATGGATTGAGCAACAATAAGAAAGAGTGATTTTATTCCATTCGTTTCTTTTATAAGTGACCTCATTTGCATCAAACTGGATAACTAATTCATCCACTTTATCTTCAGAATCTTTTGCCAAGATGATACCCGTGATTTCTCCCATATCTCCATTGAATACATTCAATTCGGGAGTATTGACTAATTGGAGGACTTTGTCTCCTATCCGATAAACGGTGTCGTTCCAATGTACTTCCTTTTTTCCAGGTTTCCCTGGATTGAATATCTCCTGCATCATTTTATTTAACGCATCGATCCCTGCAGGTCCCCGATACATTGGTGCTAATACTTGGATATCTTGTGCACGGAATCCCTTATTTTTCGCTTTTTCCACAATTTTAGAGATCAAGGGTTCAATTTGATAAGCATCACTTCGGAAATAGGAACGATCTTTTTGATTCTTTGTGAAATCTTTTGGCAGACGTCCTTCTTTGATCTCATGGGCAAGAGGAATAATACTAGAACCATCACCTTGCCGATAAATCTGATTGAGTTCCATTTTGGGAATTTGTTCGATTTCCAAAAGATCATGGAGTACTTGACCAGGACCGACAGAGGGAAGCTGATCTTTGTCTCCTACTAAGATAACTTGCATATTCGTCGGAATCGCTTTGAATAATGTGTTAGCCAGCCATGTATCGACCATAGACATCTCATCAACAATCAAAAGTCCGCCTTCTAATTCTTTCGTACTGACTGAAGGTGTTTTTTCCCGTCCATTCAGCCCCAGAAGACGATGGATCGTACTGGCAGGCAGACCTGTCGTTTCGTTCATTCGTTTAGCTGCTCGGCCAGTTGGTGCTGCAAGTAGAATAGGAAAAATTTCTTGGGTATATTTTGAAGGATCCAATTCCAGTCCGTTCAACTCTGCAAAAAGATTGACGATTCCGTTGATCACAGTAGTTTTCCCCGTACCTGGTCCTCCTGTTAAAATAAATAGAGGGGAACGGATTGCTTCAGCGATAGCTTGTTCTTGCGAAGGTCCATACTGTATGCCGAATATTTTTTCGATACGCCGAATATTCTTCTGCACTTCTTTTTCAGGATAATGGATTTCTTTTTTACGACTGAGAAGGCGCTGGATCGAATTACCGATCCCCCATTCAGAAAAGTACAAACTGTTTTCGTAAAGATTAGTCTCTTCTTGTTGTATCTTTCCTTCTTCAACAAGTTGGATAATTACAGTAGCAACCTGATCAGGCTGGATTTCAATTGGGCGACTTGTTTCTAAAATACGGATCGTTTGCTGAAGCAATGTCTCCGCCGGTACGTATGTATCTCCTGTTTGAACTGCATGCTGAAAAATCTGATGCAAGATAGCTGCTCGAATTCTTCTCGGTGAATCTGCTGCAATACCGATTTGTTCGGCTAGATTATCTGCACGTTTGAACCCGATTCCTTCTATGTCTTCGACTAGCTGGTACGGATTTTCTTCGATGATATCCAAAGACTCGTTCTTATAGGCCTGGTAGATACTGAAAGCTAACTGACTACCGAACCCGTAACGATTCAGTCCCATGATCACTTGATCCATCCCGTGGTTTAGCCGAATCGTCTCAGCAAGCATTTCTCTTTTTGGCTTCGTCAAACCGGAGATTTGTTTTAATACCGAAGGATCAGCAATGATTTTTTCGATAGCATCTTCTCCCAGCAATTCTACAATTTTTTCTGCTGTTTTCTTCCCGATTCCTGGGAATTTTTCGCTGGAAAGATACGCTACGATCCCATTTGCAGTTGTTGGCTTTTCTTGCTCATATCTTTCGAGTTTAAGCTGCCTTCCGTATTTAGGATGATCCACTAATTCTCCATAAAAACGATAAGTCTCATTTTCTTGAATATCGCCGAAACTTCCGGTGACTACAATCTCTTTTTCACGGTAATCAGCTGTGGTTTCACTGATGTGTACCAAAAGCACTTTGTAAAAATTACTAGGATTTTGAAAAAAAATCGCGGCAACTGTACCAACGAAATAAGGCATTTCTTCTGGCTGCATCGGAAGCCGCCTCCTTCTTCTATAGTAAAGGTTCTGGTGCTGTTTCAGTTCCTAAAAAATCTGTTTGGTTCCATACTTTCAGTTCATATGGCAATAATCTGCAAGGCTCTTCAGTCTCTAAAATCGTCAAACTACTATTGAACAATCCACCCATTTCACGCAACTCACTTAGCTCTTTTCCTGTCATCCATTGAATGGCTGCAGTTAAAGAAGCTCCATGTCCTACGAATAAAAGTGGGCCATCTTTATGTTGGGCAACCGCATCTGCTACAACAGTTTCGATACGTGTGATTGCCGATTCAATCGTTTCTCCGTGAAAAGGAGAAGGATCATACAGATCTAAATGATTACGCAAATTCGGCAGATTATCCGGATATTTCTGGTACATTTCATCGATCGACTGACCTTCTAAAGTACCCAGCCCTAGTTCTCTTAGCTTATCTGTATAAAAAATCTCTACCGGACGAGCAAGCTCTTTGTTGATACCTTCTGCTGTATCACGTGCTCGCTTTGCTGTACTGGAATAAATTGCTTTAAAAGGAACATATTTTACCTTTTTCCCAAATGCTTTGATTTCTTCGTAACTTTGTGGCAAAAGCGGAGAATCGCCATTGCTCCCTTGAAAACGTCTTTCCTGATTCCATTGTGTCTTCCCATGTCGGGTAAAATATAGTTCCATACGCAGCAAACTCCTGTCTTTCTTTTATTTTACTCTATAATAAACTGTCTAATCCAGCTTGTCATTTTCATAGTGATGCGTCAATTCTAAATTAGGGAATCCTTGCTGGCGAAGTGCTTCATACACTATCATTGCAGCTGTATTCGATAAATTCAATGAGCGGACATGCTCATCATTCATAGGGATGCGTAAACACTTTTCTTCGTTTTCACGCATAAATGTTTCTGGCAAACCGGTTGTTTCTTTTCCAAATAAAAAGAAGTGCTCTTCTCCATCAGCAAAATTTTCGTCACTATATACTTTATGGGCAAATTTTGAGATCAAATGTAGTTTACGATTACCTAAAAATGTTAAAAAAGCTTCTAAATTACTGTGGTAAGTAATATTTACATCATTCCAATAATCCAACCCTGCCCGTTTTAGATGTTTGTCATCAGTTGAAAAACCTAGTGGCTCGATTAAATGAAGCGGAGTATTCGTGGCTGCACACGTACGGGCAATATTTCCAGTGTTTGCAGGGATTAATGGTTCAAATAAAACGATATGATTCATCAGGATCATTCCTCTCATATTTATGTTCGTTTCTATTTTCTGACAATTTGATTTTTGCATAAAAAAAAACGTATCAACTCGGTGTCAGTCACTGCGAGTCGTTACGTTAGTGAAGCTCTTCTCACTAACTTTTATCAGAACAGGAACCTGATAAAAACCAATGAAAAAACAACTTGTTGCTAATATAACACCCTCAACTTTTTTTTGCAACCTCTACTCATTAAAAACTGCTAGAAAAACGTTTTCTCTTAGTTCCTTTTAATAATTCTATGTCAATTGTAATCTTCTTCAAAGGATTCTTATATAAGTCTGCTTTGATTCGCTCTTCTCCCTGCCACTCTAAAGGTGACATGGCCAAAAGATCTTTTTGATTTTCCTCTGGTATCTCAAATTCATAGGTTACACGCTGACGTTCAGTTAATTTCATTGCTTCAGCAAACTTGGCTACTACACGTTCATTGGAATAACTCTGTTTTTCAGGTTGATTCGGATAA
>OLRL01001161.1_pt1 | contig 10633 bp, 11 predicted proteins | sample 1643201 | NCBI WGS metagenome assembly OLRL01 (sample SAMEA3136649, study PRJEB25190) | human gut metagenome | biome: human gut; feature: human-associated habitat; material: faeces | place: Austria | collected 2013
AGAAACCTCGGAAACCCTTGTAAAATGGGCATCCGAGGTTTTCTGTCCGTTATTCAAACTCAATCGTTGCTGGTGGTTTTCCCGTACAATCATACAGCACTCGATTCACATGTTTTACTTCATTTACAATTCTGGTCGTTACTTTTCCAAGCACTTCCCATGGAAGTTCAGCAGCTTCCGCCGTCATAAAATCGCTTGTCATAACAGCTCTTAATGCCACCGCATAATCATAAGTTCTGAAGTCTCCCATAACACCGACTGAACGCATATTTGTCAAAGCTGCAAAATACTGTCCAATATTCTTGAAAATACCTGCTTTTTCAATCTCTTCACGATAAATCGCATCTGCATCCTGCACAATTTTTACTTTCTCAGCCGTAACCTCACCTACGATACGAACTGCAAGTCCCGGTCCTGGGAATGGTTGTCTAAATACAAGATGTTCCGGAATACCAAGTTCTAGTCCTGCTTTTCTTACTTCATCTTTAAACAGATCGCGAAGTGGTTCAATGATCTCCTTAAAATCTACATAATCAGGAAGCCCACCTACATTATGATGACTCTTAATTACTGCTGATTTTCCGAGACCGCTTTCGATAACATCTGGGTAGATTGTTCCTTGCACAAGGAAATCAACTGCTCCGATTTTTTTCGCTTCTTCTTCAAATACACGGATAAATTCTTCACCGATAATTTTACGTTTCTCTTCCGGTTCTTCTTTTCCAGCTAACTTTTCATAAAATCTTTCCTGTGCATTGACACGGATAAAGTTTAAGTCATAGTTTCCATTTGGACCAAAAACTGCTTCTACTTCATCCCCTTCATTTTTACGAAGAAGACCATGGTCAACAAATACGCAAGTAAGTTGTTTTCCAACTGCTTTTGACAAAAGTACTGCCGCTACAGATGAATCTACTCCACCGGAAAGGGCGCAAAGTACTTTTCCGTCTCCTACTTTCTCACGAATTGCTTCGATGGATTTTTCTACGAAAGAATCCATTTTCCAATCTCCTGAGCATTCACACACATTATATAAGAAATTGTGCAACATTTTTGTTCCTTCTTGTGTATGCAATACTTCCGGATGGAATTGAACAGCATATAATTTATTCCTCTCATCTTCCATCGCTGCCACAGGGCAAACCGGTGTTGTTGCTGTGATTTTAAATCCTTCCGGTGCCTTTGCAATATAATCTGTATGGCTCATCCAACAAATCGTAGATTCCGCTACATTTTCAAATAATTTTGAAGAAGGGTCAACCATAATTTCTGTTTTACCGTACTCACTAACAGGTGCTGTTGCCACTTCTCCACCTAATAAATATGCCATAAGCTGAGAACCATAGCAGATTCCAAGCACTGGGATTCCAAGTTCAAGAATCGCTCTCTCATAACGTGGTGATGTTTCGTCATACACGCTATTCGGTCCGCCGGTGAAAATGATTCCTTTCGGATTCATTTCTTTTATCTTTTCAAGACTTAGAGTATATGGATGCACCTCACAATATACGTTGCATTCTCTCACTCGTCTTGCAATTAACTGGTTGTACTGTCCTCCAAAGTCAAGAACGATTACTGTTTCATTATTCAAAAAGATTCCTCCCTACCGTCATTTTTTAAAGTATTATTATATGATAAAGTTTTTTTATTTACAAGAATTTTTTTCGCAGATATCGACAAATTTTCTAAAAAGCTGTTCCTGATCTTTTCTTCCGGCCTCGGTTAATGCTTCCGGATGCCATTGTACTCCAAACATCCAGTTTCCATCTTTATTCTCAATTGCTTCTATGACTCCATCAGATGTTTTCGCAGTAATCCAAAATTTATCAGAAACTTTTTTCACTGCTTGGTGATGATGGGAGTTTACATATATCTTTCTTTCATTTAAACATCTTCTCAAAAATGAATCTTCTTCGATTTCAACCAAGTGCGTTCCTTCTGAACGAGGGGCTCGTTGCGCATGTTGAATAATTCCCTCTTTTTCCGATGGAAGATCTTGATATAATGTTCCCCCAAACGCAATATTCATCACCTGCATTCCTCTGCAGATTCCAAAAATTGGTTTTCCTAACTTTTCAGCAATTCTGGCAGCTTCGATATGAATCTTATCTGTCCACCCGAGGAAATATCCCATGTTGGGATGTGATTCTTCCCCATAAAAATAAGGCGCCACATCATCTCCTCCCGGAAGCAGCAAACCATCTGTCAATTCCAGAAATTGTTCTAGCATTTTTTCGTCATATTCCAATACCGGCGGAAATATAAGTGGAATCCCGCCTCCTTTTTTAACAGATTCAACATAGGCTTGATTCAAATACGTTCGATATTGTCCGTTTTGAAGTTCCGGTTCATTTACAAATTCTACATCTCCTATAATTCCGATTATCGGTCGTTTCATTTTTCTTCCTCTTTCATTCCTTCTTATATAGTTCGGATTGTTTTCCATTTTCCTCTGCAGTACTGAAGCACAAAGAAAATCACACGTACAACCCAGTCAATCACCATTGCAACCCAAACGCCGAATACTCCCATTCCAAAATATTTTCCTAAAATATAACTGAATCCAATTCGGAAAATCCACATACACGGAATGGAAATCAGCATACAAGTCTTAGCATCTCCCGCCGCACGCAGTGTGGATGGCAACGTGAATGCAGGTGTCCAAATCAATACACAACTCACACTATGGAAAATCATGATTTCTTCCGCAACCTTAGCTGTTTCCGGAGATAAATTGTACACATCCATAATAAATGGCAATGCCACACAAATCACTATTGTTGTTACAAACATACTGATGTACGAAATGGCAAGCAATTTTTTTGTATAATACGAAACTTGTTCATAATCCTTTGCACCTACGCAGCGTGAAATCACGGTTGTAACAGCCAAGGAAAGCGCCATTCCCGGCAAGATTTGAAATGATGCCAACACATTACAAACAGCATTTGCCGCAATCGCATATGTTCCAAATGTGGATACTAGACTTAAAACAAGAACTTTTCCAAGTTGAAACATGCTGTTTTCTAATCCATTTGGAATTCCAATTTTCAGGATTTTTTTTATAGTCTCTTTCTCCGGTCGGTATCGAAGTGTTTTTTGTAAATGAAGAACCTGCTTTTCATTCAACAATAATACAGTAATTAAAATTGCCGCCGTCATGCGTGAAACAAGCGTAGGAATCGCAACGCCTTCTACTCCGCAATGAAATCCGTAAATTAAAATTGCATTTCCGACCACATTGATTGCATTCATGATCAGTGAAACAGTCATTGTAATTTTAGAGTTTCCCATTGTCCGAAAAATCGCCGCTCCACCATTGTAAAGTGCGATAAATGGCACAGATGCTGTTACGATCAGAAGGTACGTATTGGCATACTCCATTACGTCGGGTTCAATCTGACCAAACACTCCTTGCAAAATCATATTTTTCCCTAAATAAACAAGTCCCATTACACCTACTGCAAGAATCGTAACAAACCATATCAACTGATTTGCTGCTTTATCTGCTTCCTCCAGATTCTTTCGGCCTAAATATTGACCGGCAACAACTGCTCCTCCGGTTGCAAGTGCACCAAATAAGTTAATTATAAGAAGCATAACCTGATCCACCAAAGATACCCCGGATACCGCTGCTTCTCCGACACTCGCTATCATGATTGAATCCGCCATTCCGACAAGCACTGCCAAAAATTGTTCGATGATCAACGGCAAAATCAATGCCATCAATGCTTTATTATCAAATAAATAGTGACTTTTCTCTTGTTTTACGTTCATTTTCTCACTCCTTCATGCAATTTATTATAAAACCACGGCGAAAAACTTACAATATTTTCGTTCATGTATTTCAATTTATACACAAAAGAGCTATTGTGAATTTATCTGATTTTCTCTAACAGTATTTCTTTTTCATCTGGAAGGGTTCCCAATAATTTTATAATATTGGTTGCATGTGTCGTATCAAATTCTGTTCTTTTTTTCACATCGAGATTCTCTAAAAGGATTCTCACTTCGGATAATTTTTCTTTTACACCGGCTTGCACAAACATTCCTTCTTGTTCCATTTTTGCAAGTTCCGTACTCGCAAATACTGTTAGATTCATAGTAATGATCTTACGTGCTTCAAACTGATTCAACATCTCCGCTGTCTTTTTTGCATTTTCTTCTGACTTTCCTTCTCCCGCAATTCCATACATTACAATTGCATGAAACGGCAATTTTGCCTTATTCAGTTTTTTTCCTACTTCAATCGCTGTTTTTACTGTATGTCCTTTGTGAATCATTTTTAAAACTTCATCACTTCCCGACTCGAATCCTACATATAACAAACGAAGACCTGCTTCATGCAGTTTTTTTAGTTCTTCTATACTATATTGTTTGATCGTACGAACTGCTGCATACATAGCTACACAGCCACAATATGGATAATATTTTTGAATCAAATTTAAAATCCTCATCATTTTTTCATAACCAACCGAAAGAGGATCTGCCCCTGTTAAAAATACTCGTTCCGTATAAAGATCCCCATTCATCAATTCAAATTCTATTTCCCGAAGCGGCACTTCTTCGTATTCCTCATCTTTATACATCGAGCAAAAAGCGCACTGATTAAATGAACATCCTCTTGTTACCGGAACTAAAACAGTTGTAATTTCCGTTTGCGGGTAAAAAATATTTCTTGTTTCGCTCATACTGCTGCCTCCTTTTTAACTAGTCCCACTTCCTTCTATCTAGTTAAATTATACTTCCTTTAAAAAGGAAATGGAAGTGCCTCTTGTTCATTGCTGCACTTCCATTTTATACTACTGATTAACTTCTCCCATTGTTGGAATTGATGTCTGCGCACCTTTTCTCGTCACTACAATAGAAGATACTTTTTGTCCTAACTCAATTGCTTCTTTATATTCTTTTCCTTGACTAAGTGCCAATGCGAATGCTGCTGTAAAACTATCTCCTGCCGCAGTTGTATCTACTGCTTTTACTTTATGAGATGGAAAAAACTCCTCTGTTTCATTTGTAACAAATAAACATCCATCACCGCCCAATGTTACAATGACATTTTTTACCCCTTTTCCAATCATCATCCTTGCACCTTGTACAAGTTCTTCTCTCGTTTCCATTTTTAGTCCTGTTAGAATTACAAGTTCTGTCTCATTCGGCTTAATGTAATCAATTCCTTTCCAAAAATGGTCTGGAATATTTGAAATCGCTGGCGCCGGATCAACGATTACAGTTTTTCCTTCTTCTACCGCAAACTCTTTTACATATTCCACTACATCCAAAGGAATCTCTAGCTGCATGATCACAATATCACATTCTCTAAGAATGTCCATATGATCATCAATTAACTCCTTTGTAACAAGTCCATTCGTTCCAGCAATCAGAATAATTGAATTCTCTCCATGATCGTCTACTGTAATATATGCCTGTCCTGTTACTCCTTCTTCCATTCTCTGAATCCCAGAAACATTTACATTGACACTTTTTAGATTTTCAAGTAGTGCGTCTCCAGATGAATCCCGTCCAACCGCGCCAATCATAGTAATGTCTCCGCCTAGTTTCCCTACTGCATACGCTTGATTTGCACCCTTTCCTCCTGGTATAAGCGTAACGTTTCTTCCCGAAATAGTTTCTCCTCCCTTTGGCATATGCGGAGTTTCAATGACAATATCCATATTCAAACTTCCTACTACTGCAATTTTTTTCATTGTTTTATATTCTCCCTTCTTTTTTCTTCACATTTTAAATATATTTCTTCTTCATAAATATCAACCGTTTTTCGATCCGGCAATGCAGGTTGTACCCCATATCTCGTCACACTAAGCCCTGATGCATAAATTGCAAATTCAATTGCATGAAGTAAATCTTTTCCTTCACTCAAATATACAGCCATAGCACTAATAAAAGAGTCTGCTCCTCCAGTTGTGTCAACAGCTTCAAAACCTGTTCCTTGAAAATATACGGCATGCTGATGATTTTTTAGATAGCACCCTCTTTTCCCCAATGTGATGATCACATTCTGTATTCCTCGTTCCAAAAGAATTTCTGCTTTCTCTTCCAAACACTTTTCCCCCGGAACAATCGCATGAAGTTCTTTTTCATTTGGTACAAAATATGAAATTGCTGATAACATTTCTTCTGTTAATGCTTCTGTTAACGAAGGTTTCAAAATTACTTCCACATGATGACGTTTGCACATTTTCAGCGTATATTCTACTACTTCTTCTGGTATTTCCAAGGAAAGTAGACAGTAGTCAGCTCTTTCAAACAGATAACTGCAACGTTTTATTTGATTCGCATTTAAATTTTGATTTGCTCCTTGATAAACGACAATCGAGCTTTCCCCATGTTCATCTACATTAATATAGGCTTTTCCACTTGGAAGAGTTGTATCAAACAGCACCCCATCCATATGTACACGATTCTCCATCAAGTCCGAATAAATCTGCTTTCCATCCATATCTTTTCCCAGACAACCTATCATATAAGCTTGGCCACCCAGTTTTCCAACTCCAACTGCTTGGTTCGCTCCTTTTCCTCCAGAATGAACCGATATTTTCCTGGCATTTTGAGTTTCACCTGCAACCGGAATCTTTTTCCCCTCTATCGTCACATCCATATTCATACTGCCAACGACCAAAATAGCTTTTCCTTTTTTCCCTTGCAGAGGTTCTGCAACGCTCCCCCGCATTTGAACTGTAGGCTGTAAACACTTTACTATTTCTATCATTTTCTCTTCCCTAATCATTTCTAAAAGATAGTCTATAGCTGTTTCTGCCATCATCTCACTCGGCAAACAAATCGCTGTAATTCCACAACCTAAAAATGAAAGAATAGAATGATTTCCAATCGATATAATAGAAAGATCCTCTGGGACTTTTGTTCTGCTTCGCTCCATTACCTGATATACACAGCAAGCTATCTCCGGACTACCGCATACCACTCCGGTGACATTTCCACTCAACACTTGTGAAACGCCATATTGTATGATTTCCTCCAGTGACCTTCCTTCATATATCCATATCGGCTTTTCTTTGATCCCGGCATTTCGTAATGCATTTGTATATCCATGGACTATGCTTGCATCTCCTTCCAGAAAGATACAGCCTATTTCTTGATGACCTACCCTTATAAGCTGATTCGCTGCCATCTTGGAAGCTTCAGACAGTCGATAATATAGAACCATTTTCTCCTGCTCATCAAACTCCTTCGTCTCATTAATATATACAATCTGCCTATCACTCTTTCCGATTGTAATGTGTTTTGAGGAATCCAACAAAAGCCCTGAAACTCTCTTCTGCAACAGTTCTTTCGCAAGCAACTCTACTTCATCTTCAGAATTTGCATAATTTACAACTATTCCATACCCGTTTTCTCTAGCAACTTTCTCTGCTGTAAGTACAATATTATCTCGTTCTCGATTTTTCCTCTGTATTACCAAACCTATGAATCGATTTTTAATTCCTTCTTTTTCAAGAAAGCGAAAATAGGGAACATAATTCTCCCTGTCTATGATTTGAAGAACTTTTTGCTTTGTCTCTTCACTGATATCCTTATCCTTGCCATTCATTACCTTCGATACAGTAGAAACAGATACTCCGGCAAGTTTGGCAATATCGCGTATATTCATGCGTCTCTCCTTTCTTTCAGCCCACAAAATTTCTTCAAACATCTTGTTGACTGAATCTTACCACTCTTTCTTTGATGTCACAATCCATTCTTCCAACGAAACTGTTTTCCGACGTTATAAACAATATAACATATTTACTAAACAATGTTTAGTGTCTCTTTTTTATAAAAAATACCAATAGAAAAACGCTGGACTTCCAGCGTTTATTCTTCATTCTTACATTTCTGTTTCTTGCTGATGGAGATATTTCTCACGAGTCGCCATTCCTCCTCTGATATGGCGTTCTGCTTTATTCATATCAAGCACTTTTCTTGCTTGAGTGGCAAGAGTTGGGTTAATCTGTTCTAAGCGTTCTGTTACATCTTTATGTATCGTACTCTTTGACACTCCGAACTGTTTTGCCGTCTGTCGAACCGTTGCCTGATTTTCAATAATATAATATGCGATTTCTACAGCCCTCTCCTCGATATAATCTTTCACAATATTCCCCTATAAACATCGTTTTTACAACATATGCGAGGAATTTGTATGATATGAATCCAAATTGATACCCTTTCCATGCCCCTATCGCACTCCTGTATGCACTAACACATACCTTTGTCCCACTACTTTTAACCCAATCCCAATAAATAACTCTATCAGCTTTTTAAAACCTTGAAATCGTTTCAGATTATTAGCCTGTCCTCCACTGAAAATATAGTGTAATCTGAATTTTTACCTGCCTTTTATAAAGACCTAATCACCGCACCGTTTTTCTTGGCATTCATATAAACATTCTGAAACTGCTTTTTCATATTTGTTCCAATAGCAATGTTATATGGAATAACTAATCCATCCGAGATGATTACATCACGAAATGGTATAAACGTTGCTTTCATAAATAACGGCAATGGAGCACCAAAGAACATTTCTTCCCAACTGGAAATGATTCCTCTCACCTGATATACCTTTTCATCCTCCGAGATAAAAATAGTCCCCTTTTTCAAATGCCGTTCCATAATAAAATTTCCTTGAACTCGCCGCTTCCACCCAGCAATAATCGCCTTGTGTTCCTCCGCCATATTTTCCCCTCGCTCTTCTAAATATCGGTCTATAAGTGTTACGTTCTCCCACAATACATTTGCAATTTCTTTTATCTCTTTCGGATTCAAACTTTTAATATTTGTTATGTTCTTAACCCTTTTATTAACTTTACATTTCTCGTTCACATAATCAAGCAGCGGAAACCATAATTCATAAAACAATTTTCCGTCTTTCTCTGAAAGCGTCATCTCTTTTATCCTCCTGTTATCTATCTAAACCGAAACCCATATTCTTTTTTCAGTCTCTCATATATCTCAAACGCCACCGGACAGACTTCCACTACATTCAGCACACTATACAGACTCTGCAATCTATCCGGTTGATTCGTATAAGGATATTTTTTACAGCTCTCCGGTCTGCATTCTCCTAATTTACAGTTCCCATCATATTGCAAAAAATCGCATGGCTTATTCTTCGTCTCATATGTATCTTCCACTTCATTTTTAATCAGATATCTCTCAACAAACTGCTCTTTTGTCAAATCCAAAAATTCCGCATCTCTTTCCAAATCTTCACTCGGAATACTTCCATGATACATTTTGCAGCAATTTCTGCATCTACTGCAATCATAATTTGAAAACAATTCATCGTGAAGTCTTTTAAACTGTTCGTCTAGTTCTTTTTCATCCGCATGGCATTTTAAAAATGTGCGAAATTCAAGATTTTCATTTTCTTTTTTCTTTGCTTCAAATCTCACTTTCCTTGGTGCAATCATCATTTTCTCCTTCCATTTCCTTTCACTTCTGTAATACCAAATGCAATTTTCAACAGTTCCGCCGCTACCTGATGGTCTTTAATGCGCATCAGATTGTCCCACACATCTTCTTTCCCCAGAAAGTTCATGCCACCATGCCACACCAATTCTTCATCAATAACAGCGAATCTCTCCTCCTCTTCTTGTGCCACAACATTGATGTCCACCTGTTGCATCTCTCGAATTAATTCACAACACATATCTACATTACTATAGACAACTTTCTCAGATTCCGTTGTGCCTTTTTAATTATAGTTCATCGACCTTCTTATATCGTTTCCCTTTTGTTGCCCCATCATCCACAAGCTTTTCAGCAACAATCAATGCCCGAAGCAATTCTTTTGTCCTTGTTTCTTTTACCTCTAACACATTCATCAAATCGCTTGCTTTGTACCATACATCAGGCTGCATAAAAGTAAGGATTTTTTCATACTGCTCTTGCCGCTTTTTCGTCACTCTTTTTCCGTCGCTTTTTTTCGTCGCTTTTTTTCGTCGCTTTTTTTGCAAAAGAAAGCGTCAAAATTGTTCTGTCTGGATCAAATCTTTCTTCAATCTCTGGCTCTACAAATCCCTCGTCATTCCATACATTAAAAATATTAGGAACGCCACTTCCTGCACGTTCACCTATATTAATCAAGTTAAACATTTTCATGAGCGATTTATTTCGGGGATCAGATTCTCCGCCCAAACGCATTTGCTTTTTACCTGTTCGCACATAACCTGGATTCGCAAAAGTAATTTTATCTGCCTCTTTTCTAATCACCACACCCCGAACCCCATGATAATCTGCATTAATCAAACAATTTGCCAAAGCCTCGCGTAGTGCTTTATGAACTGGTGTATCATCTACACGTTCTCCTCCAACCATTTTAAATGGCACTTTAACATCCTTGATTATCTTATTATAAACTCTGAAATAAAAGTCACAAACATTGCCAGACCATTCGCCCGAGCTAGATTGTAGCCTATCAGTCCACCGAATTGCAGAATCCATTTCTTCTCTATAATCTAAAAAATACTCAGGAAAATGCCGAACAATATCGTATTCATTTCCAAACATAAGCATACCCGCTGCTGTTGGATGCAATTTCCCATCTTCTTCGGAAACAGCCGCCGCTCCAATACTTCTTAAATACTCATGATCGTTCAGTCGTTCAAAAGGATGC
>OLRL01001165.1_pt1 | contig 10587 bp, 9 predicted proteins | sample 1643201 | NCBI WGS metagenome assembly OLRL01 (sample SAMEA3136649, study PRJEB25190) | human gut metagenome | biome: human gut; feature: human-associated habitat; material: faeces | place: Austria | collected 2013
GATTTGAAAGGAAAGCCGGTTGTGGTGCTCAGTAATAACGATGGCTGCGTTATCGCAAGAAGTGCCGAGGCAAAGCCCTGGATCAAAATGGGCACGCCGTGGTTTCAGATGAAAAACGGGAGGTATCCGGAAAAAATACACGCGTTCTCAAGCAACTATGAACTTTATGCCTCATTGTCCGCGCGCGTCATGAACTGCCTGGAGGAACTGGCCCCCAAGGTGGAACAATATTCGATTGACGAGATGTTCCTCGACCTGACCGGTGTAGAGCACTGTATGGACCTGGAGGACTTTGGCCGGCAGCTGCGCCAGCATGTGTATGACTGTACACGTCTGACTATCGGCGTGGGTGCCGGGCCGACGAAAACGCTGGCAAAATCAGCCCAGTGGGCCTCGAAGGAGTGGAAACAGTTTCGTGGCGTGCTCGCCCTGACCCGGGGAAATCCTCAGCGAACGCGGAAACTGCTTTCACTGCAGCCGGTCGAAGAGATCTGGGGCGTGGGAAACCGTATTGCACGCAAGCTCAATGTCCTTGGCATCAGGACCGCGCTCGATCTGGCCCTGACGAGCCCGGCCTTCATCCGGAAAAATTTCTCCGTCGTTCTCGAGCGAACAGTACGCGAACTGAACGGGGAAAGCTGTATGTCGCTCGAGGAAGCCCCGCCTACGAAACAACAGATTGTCTGCAGCCGCAGTTTTGGCGAGAAGGTCACTGAATACGATTCGCTCCGACAGGCTATCTGTCAATACGCGGAGCGGGCTTCTGAAAAACTGCGTAAAGAGCACCAGTATTGCCGGCATATCTCCGTTTTCATCAAAACGTCTCCGTTCGCCGCTAAAGAGCCTTACTACGGGAACGTGGCCACAGAGAAACTGCTTACACCCACTCAGGACACCCGGGACGTCATTGCTGCCGCCACAAAGGCTCTGGAGCGTATCTGGAAAGATGGCCACCGGTATGCTAAAGCCGGTGTGATGCTAAATGACTTCACCGGCTCCGGTGTTTCGCAGCTGCAGTTGTTCGACGAACGTCCACCACGTCCTCACAGCGCTGAGCTGATGAAGGTTCTCGATGGTATTAATCATTCCGGTCTGGGGCAAGTCTGGTTTTCCGGACGAGGGACTGCGCCACCCTGGCAAATGAAACGCGATATGCTCTCCCCTGCGTACACGACACGCTGGAAAGATATCCCCATTGCGAGGATCAGTTAAATTTCGCCTTTCAGAAAGAGCCAGTAGTGCTCGCCGCAGCCGAACGACAGGGCGAAGCCCGCGAGTGAGCGAGGAAGCACCAGGGAACTGCACGGACAAATTCTGCTTACGCTCGAATTCTAATGGTTAGCTCCTTAAGGTTTATCCACTTATCCACGGACATATTTTTATAAGATCTTTTTAATAGGTTGTTAGGTTTACCTTTTTAGAACGCCCCTCAGCCCTTTATTCATGCGGGTTTGAGAAGGATCTTTGTGACAAATTGCCCTTTCAGGGTGACAAATCACCCTCAAAACCCCGGTTTAACTGTGACAGATTGCCCTTAACCCTGTGACAAATTGCCCTCAGAAGCTGCTGTATTTCACAAAGTTACCCCTACCTGTTGACTCTTTTTTATTTAGTGTGACAATCTTAAAATCTGTCACACTTTACACGGATCTGTCATGACGGAAGTTGCGGTTATCAACCATAAAAAACGTAAGAATAGCCCGCGAATTGTTCAGTCAAACGAACTGACTGAGGCGGCATACAGTCTGTCCCGCGATCAAAAGCGTATGCTTTATCTCTTTGTGGACCAGATCAGAAAATCTGACGGTACGCTGCAGGAGCATGATGGGATCTGTGAAATTCAGGTCGCCAAGTATGCGGAAACCTTCGGCCTGACCTCCGCCGAAGCCAGTAAAGATATCCGTCAGGCACTGAAGGGGTTCGCGGGTAAGGAAGTGGTCTTTTATCGCCCTGAAGAAGATGCAGGTGAAGAAAAGGGATATGAATCCTTTCCCTGGTTCATCAAACGTGCCCACAGCCCTTCCAGAGGACTGTACAGTGTACATATCAACCCTTACCTCATCCCTTTCTTCATTGGTCTTCAGAACCGTTTTACACAGTTCCGGCTCAGTGAAACGAAAGAGATCACCAATCCTTATGCCATGCGTCTGTACGAGTCGCTATGCCAGTACCGTAAGCCGGATGGCTCTGGCGTTGTATCCTTGAAAATTGACTGGATCATGGAGCGCTACCAGCTCCCACAAAGCTATCAGCGCATGCCAGACTTCCGCCGTCGTTTCCTGCAGGCGAGTGTCGATGAAATCAACAGCAGAACGCCAATGCGGCTATCGTATATCGAGAAAAAGAAAGGCCGTCAGACTACTCATATAGTCTTTTCCTTCAGTGACATAACATCAATCACCCCAGGATGAATCTGAGGGTTAGATGTCACAAACACGAGGGTGGTTCGTCACACTTTGATTCTAAAGTTAAGGGTAATTTGTCACAGATGCTACCATCACACCCGAACCGTACTGGAATTATGGTTCGCACCAGCTCAGAATATTATTTTTTACCGCTGATTAATGGCAATTTGTCACAGTTAGCTAAGGGTAACTTGTCACTCATTCCTTTGAGCACTGAGTGTCATTTGTCACAGATAACATAGCAGCATCCCCTATCCTGAAATTCTGCTTGAGGGCTAATTGTCACACTTTGCCTGAAATAAGTCGGTCTCAGCGCTATCTCTGAATTTTTCCTGCGGTGAAAATGTGTCTGAGCAGAACGTTATTAAATGTTTTATCTGAAGCCGCAGGCCAACCCGGAGGATCGGTTAACAGCACCCCTTCCTGCTCCATCCAGCGGTGCGTGTTCTGTTTGCGCTCGATGTAGTCCCTGGACTCATACCCCATCGTTTCAATGATGAAGGTCGTCACTGAACTTTCTTTGGCTGGAGCTACGTTCAGGATAAAATCGGGGTGGATGTCTTCTTCCTCACCGTCCTTGATGCTTTTTGTCGTGAACAAGGGTTTGCTGAGACTGATCGCATCCGGATGATTTGGTTGACGGCCGGCATAACTGCTGGCGTTGATGATCACCTTCAGGGTGTCACGCTCCTTGTTACTGTCGACAGGTACTGGATTATCAAGCGTGTAGGCGGCATGGGCGTAGCCTTCATGGCAATAAACGTTACCATCTCCCCGCCTCCGGTATTCCAGAATTGTCCAGTAAGGGGCGCGGCTGCCGACATTGTATGTGTTTTCACCATTGATACTGACCCGTGCCTCCGGCCGGTGCACGAAGTTTTTCCCACGAACGCTGAAGATCACCTCTTCCCGGCTGACGTCTGTTGCTATCCCGATGACATACACACACGGTTCTTTTTTCTGGCTGTTGATACCCAGCGTCGTTTCCAGATCTGAAAGCATGCAACCAATACGCTCGATACTTAACCAGGGTACACAGCTGAATAACTTGCTCAGAGGTGTGCCGTTGCTCATTGAGTGGTCTTCCAGCACGTCTTTAAGCCTGCTTATTGCGCCCGTAAGCCCAGGGCTTTGGTACTCAGGAACCAGTTCAAGTTGGTTCAGGCCCGCAGCCTGGACAAGCGTCAGTAATTTACGCCCCAGAGCCGGAACGGGTTTCAGCATTTTACGCTTGCGCTTACGTGGTACTACCGGTCCTTCCACGGGGGCAGCTCTGGCATCTTTCTTCTTGTCCGGGAGCCAGTCATCGCCACCAACTGGATTCAGTGGGCTTGTTTTACCTTCAACAACCGTGTTGTCAGCATCCTTCTCTTTTTTCAGACGAAACAGCGGACACTTTTCGTCATGCGGCCTTGTGGTCTTTACATGACGTAATTTGGCTACGTTTACTTCACAATTAAATGGGCCTTCAGCTTCAGGGGCCGGGCCAACACAGTCGCACTTGATCCACAGTTCCTTTCTGTCCATCTCGTCAAGAACCATATTCACAATGCGCAAATCTGCCTGACCTGGTTTACGCCCATTACTGAATACGTGAAGCAGGGCTTCTTTTTCCGCCAGGTTCAGTTTCCTCTCAAACCGCCCTCTGGGATTTTTTTTCCAGACCAGTTCCATATCTTTCTCCTGATAGCGAAACCTTTCAAATAATGAGGCTAAAACGAAACTCAAAAGAAATACAAAAATAATACAAAAGGAACTCAAATGAAGTACATGAACTGAGATTACACTTATCTCTTTCGCGTCTTTATTCGACGATATTTTCCTTGCAAAAGAAATACAACAAGAATACGAATGAATTACATTTGTAAGTCATTTTAATTTTGAAACTGCTGCTGAAGTCCGTCCAGAATCTGTTTATCTATACCTGCCAGAAACCCGTGCATGAGCTCCTCGAGTTGATTTACATGATGGTACTCAATTAAGTGGTGTTTCCCTTTCTTATCCCGGCCATTTCTATGAACAATGTCGTGTCGAATGATCACTGAACGCGCTATATCATTCAATATATCGGGCGGGAAACTGACAAGGAGACATTCCTGATAGAGTTTTGTCACTGTCGGAATATGATGAAACGACAGGCTGAACAATTCCTTCTCGATAGTCTGGTCCAGCGAATCTAAAAGACTGAAGACCTCTGAAAGTGGCTTTTTAGAGCTATTCTGGAATTTCTCGTAGCTCTCAACGAAACGTCGCTTTACCGAAGGATGCTTTACTGCCCGTATGAAGATATCTGCAAGGTAAGCTTCCATGACAGTAATGATGCCGGAGTAACACATTCTCAACAGCACAGGATTTTCTGGTGCAGAGGTGACCAGCGCACTTAACTCAGAAAGGCTCTGTCTGACATGTCTAAGCGGTTGAGTGGCTCCTGCATGTTTTTCTTCCAGATCGTCAAAATCATCAGTCCATCCGGCAGAAATTAGCCATTTCAGGTCCAGTTCGCATACAGCGTCATCCTCAGTGATTAGCAGGATCGCTAAAGAATAAAAGTCTTGTTGTGTACACGGGAAATTAAAGTTCGAATCACAAACCCAAGAGCAATCACCGTCAACCGAGCTGACCATCAGGGAAAGCACAGGATCACCGGTTTCAATCCACGTCATTAGTTGGGAAAAATCACTCTCGTTACTTGGCCAACATGCCGCCTTATTTAACCGCTCAAGCCAGTCATCCAGCACCGCATTTTCGAGAACCGGGATGACATGCTTCAGCCAGGTGATTCTGTACTGAAGATAATTTTCTCCGTGGGGATGCTTTTCGCTTTCAAGTTCGGCCAGCTCCGCAATTGAATCCGCTTTCCAGGACTCAATGGCAGTCGAAAAATCCCGCTCAAGAGCTGCCCGGTCATATCCGTTCAACTGTAACCGTCGGCGCATCTGTGCCACGGTCGTCCGATAGCCGATAAACGTGTCTTCTGACCAAATCCCGTCTTCTTCTTTGACAATCTCCCTGACACGATCCCCCTCCTGAAAATACCACTGATAATAGTCATCCTGCGTACCGTACAGAGTGAAGTTACCGATAGAGATATCTGTCCACGTTGACATAAAACACCCTTAATGTAATACATTTGAAATTCATTTAGATTTCAATTGTGTGTTTTCATCTACCTTAAACGAATTGCATTAAACATATATTAGTAATTCAATTGTATTTCAAATGAATTACTTTCAACGTAATTCAATCGCCATGATAGCGGCTGTCACCATCGCAAAATTCACATCCTCTGTAACGACTAAACTGCGGAACACTATTGCTAAAGTGGTCGCAGCATCCACACGCATGAAGCTCCGTGTAGTAAGCGAGACACTGGGTGCAAAGATAACCATCACCGTGTTTACAGACACTGTCAGGTACCATGCAATTAGTGCAACCTGCAGGCAGTACGGAGAACATCTGCTCATCGACGCTCCGGAAAGTTTCCTCATCCAGAAGCTCCATTCGATCTACAGTCTCGCTGCAGCTGTCGCAGGTAAAGGATTCATCACCTTCAGGTAAGGACTGTCGTTCGTCACAATTTGGACAAATAAATAAAATATGGCGGGACTGACTGGTACAGACACGACACCGCGTAATGAGCAGCGTTCGTTCCTCGCTTCCGGTAATGTGAGATTCAGTAACCACCGCCTTTTGTTTGCAGGACTCACAGACCCCTATCTGGTTACCTGATTTGGCCAGCGCATCCAGTTCCTCTTTAACCTGCCGAAGCCGAACGGCAGCATAGAACTCACTTCCCCTGAGCAGGCGGGTTTCACCGTACGCCAGCTGCCAGCTGTAGCTGTCTTTAGCGCCGAAGGTGGACTGCCATTCATCCCGCATGAGACGGTTGAGGGCAAACCAGGCATCTGCCTGCTCTTTCTGAATTTGATGCTGTTCCGCATCGGTAAAGGAGGGGTGATAGAAGTGAACCACGCGATTTCGGTGTTTCCGGACTTTGTCAAAAACGTTATGGGTTGTATCACTCAGTGGTTTTTGGAGAACATCCCGGAGGAGGGTACGAATTTCGTCATAAGTAATAGACTGAAAATCCCCGTCCAGGTAAGTCTGTTTTTTGGGGGGAGTCTTTCGGCTGCAGACAAGACTCCAGTGCTCATGGGCCAGAGGAACCTTCAGCAGAATTTCAACTGCAGTCCAGAAGCTGACAATGGAGAACTTTGGCTTTGCTGCTTCCAGCTCCTCCCGCGCCTTGTCCAGAAATTCCAGACCGTTGTTAATCAGGGCCTGAACGTCCGGACTGAGTTCAGGGGGCCGGGGTTCCAGGTCTGCGTCATCATCATCAAACATATGCCTTTCCTTGCTTTAGTTATTCCCGCGCAGCAGCTGCAGCGCGTCACGTGCATCGAGGGTGAACCGCAGCTGCTGACTGGCAGCCACGTCGAGCGCAAATATCTTCGTATAAACCTCGGTACTCTCAAACTTCTCATGACCCAGCAGACCCTGAAGTACCTTCGGGTGAACGTGGCCATATAAAAGGTGCATTGCAAAACTGTGCCGGAAGGTATGGGGGCTGACGTCGATGCTCAGTCTGACGCCGTCACGATCCGCGGCATCAGTAGCCCGGACCAGCCAGTTACGCACCGTCCGGTCGGACACATTCCACACCGGCTGCGCGCGACGTTCGCCTGTAATCGGATCATCTTCAAACTGCTCCTTCGTGCTGGCGAACAGCCGGCGCATCTCATCGACATAAGCCGGGTCCGATAACGGCACCACCCGGTTGGCGCTTTTTCCCTTACGCGGACGGCCGCCGCCGGCCCGCCGCTGTTTGGCGGTGCGCAGAACGACATGCGGAATGCTCTCGTTAAGGTGAAAGTCACGCCGTCTCAGGGCAAGGCCTTCGTTCAGGCGTGCCCCGGTATTCCATAACGTATTGAAAAAGGCGTGCTGACCCCAGTCCTGAACAAAGTGCAGCAGTCCGGCCACTTCCGGCGCCAGCAGATATTTTGGCAGCTCGGTATAGTGCCGTGCCATTTCGCGTAGCGAAAGCGCGCGGCCGTAATCCAGGCCAGCCGGCTGGCCTGTCGCCGGCAGGGCAGGGGAGACATTAATAAAAGAGGGCAGATTCATGGTGTCCCCGTTGGTCCGCTTACGCTACGTAAATTCTGTCGGGTCACACCCCTGGAACCCTGCCATTTTTCACGCAGCGCAATCTGATGAAGTTTTGCTGTCATTTTCGTTGCTCGCGACCGCCACTGCCACGGAAAAAACCCGCAGAGCGGTGCGCGCTGAATTTCCGCTTTCTGGATATATACCATAAATCAGAAACAAATATTTCAGCGCGAGGAGGAATTGGGATCAGAAAAGGATCGAAAATGGATCGTTTTTGCCTGGATGATGGGGTCTGAAGGAGAGGGAAGGGCTGTATGTTGTGTTCTGTGACAAACTGCCCTCAGCAGGGTGACCTTTCCTCAAATAGCGGAAATCGGAATGCAGATTTTGCAGGGAATGCAGGAAGTACAAAAATTGCACTTCTTTAAGATTTTGTGTATTCTTAAGTCATGGAAATCTTAAACACCCGAGACGAGGCGACTATGACAAACATCAGTTATGCACCTAATAAAGCCCGTGCTCACCTCAAAAACCGTGAGCAAACTGAAATCCAGCTGCTGCAGACCCGCATTCAGAATGTGGGAAGCAAGTTCGTTGAAGCACTGCATGAACTGCCCCACGAGAAGTTACTGGAACTGCTCACGCTGCAGGATGAAACGTTCTGGGCTGAATTAAAGAATCAGGCTCAGCTGCAGACATTAATTAATACCATGACACCTGAAAAACAGGCCCAGGAAGATCTTGCTGAAGCGAGAGAAGTATTTCTTAAGTCGCTGGAGAATTCAGGTGGAGTGCATAAATCAACGGCAGTTATAAAAATACTGGCAACCACGCCGCCAACCCTGCATAAAAGAGGAAACCGTGGTGAAGTTATTCAGATTAAATGGGGTTCTGAAAACCTTTACCCGGTATTTCAGTTTTGCACACGTGAGAATAATTCAGAAGGTGGTATGCTGGCCGGCATCCCGGAATTATTATCCCTGATTAAACACAAGGTCAGTGCTGTGCGGAAATGTCACTTCTTTACCCGTAAAGTTGATATTCCGGGAACTGAAACACATGTCTCTATTGTTGACGCGCTGCGCCGTGGCGCTACGCCTGAAGAGATGACCCACTTCAGAATCCTGGCAGAAAACTTTGGTACCAACCATACCATGTAAAAAAATGGGCCTTTTGGCCCATTTTTAATCTCAGAGAGTAAGAATACCCAGCTTTGATTTTAAGATCGCCTGCGTACTTTGTCCGTTGAGACTGAACTGGATTAACGGAGTGACTGAGATGTTCTTCAGCATTCCGTTTCCATCAACGGCGTCAGACCACAACGCGATACAGGTTTTGCCGGTGTGTTGAGACAAATATTCAATACCATCAGCATAATGAGAAAGCACTTCTGCCAGCCACTGAGTATCCTCATAGACAGCTTTAGAGCCCATCAAATAACCTAACGGAGTTTTCAGATGGGGCGCCAGGGCAGCTAAATCAATAATCTTGATTGTGCGTGCTGCCTGAATTACCGCCATACAGTTTTTCTCAAGATCCTCAGTTTCAACAAGCGGAGCATCCTGATAAAACTCTTTCAGCCCTGTAAATGCCGTGGTGGCCAGATACAATACACCTTTGGATTTGCTACGCAGTGAAAAGCGGGTTTCTGATTCAGAGTTGAAATAGATACCATTTCCACCGTAATACTGGTCCTGCACCTTGTAAAAATCAGGTTCAATAGTTAATTCTTTGAAAATTTCACTATCAGAGATTTCTGCGCCGGCTAAGATTTGAGCTACTACATTATGTAGGTCCTCTGTAAATTGGTTCATGGATGATTCCTTCTGTAAAGTTTATATATCGAATTCTTTGAGTTTCCATGTGGAATTCCTCTCAGATTTACGTGTGTGTTGCGCCTGTTATCCAGACGTAACGTGAGGTAGTTGCCCGTTAAGCTGACAACTGAGTTGATAATACATCACCTGGCGCTGGATGTATTAGAACGATCGGTAAAGAATGAACTAAATGATATAACCAACTAATTTTGGTAGGTTTCCGTGTAATACCGGCTGAAGAATTGAACATTTAATTAGCTTTTAAGTGAAATTACGCCGAATACAAATGAACTACTTTTGTAATTCATTTGTATTCGGTGCCGATGATATGCATTTACAGTCTTTACCGGTTCTGGCTGGCGTTGTTACTCATTCGATTGAGTGAGAAATCCTGACCGTCCTGGTTGTTACCGCATCAAAATATCTCCCACAGGTATCAGCCTCCTTTCGACATCAGTTTGCACGTTGATTTGACAAATGTTGAACTATAGTTCAATTTATCATTATAAAATCAGTTGGGAGTCTAAGATGAAGCTCAGTGTCAGATTGATTGAAGGGTTTAAAAAAACATATCTTCCTCTGCAGTTCAGAGCCTTCTGGGATGATGAGGGATTTTGCTATTTAAAAGTTCAGATCGTTGACGGGAAGATAATTTTTTTCTGTGCTCAGTTGTTAAATTATTATAACACTTCAATTACCAATGCTGTTGAGAGTGTACGGGCATCAGCTGTGAATGCACTCATTAATGACGGTGCAATTAAAATACAGAATCAGCAAGGGATTTTTGATTTATTTAAATCACAGGAACGTAAAAGTAAAGAAGTGATATCAATTCTGTTTGAGTATGTTCGTGAGAATTCTGTATGGATAGAACATTACGAATCTCAAATCAGCATAACTCAGGATGACCGATATAGTCTGGTTCACTTCAACCAGTACCAGGAACCTAACTGGTCTTTTATTTCTAAAGAAAAACTTGAAGAGACATATCCTGAATTTGATTTTCATGTTTCCAGAAAGTCTCTTGAAAACTGGAGTAATGCCCGATTATCAACTCAGACGATTAAAAAATTATTAAAAGAAAAAAACTGGACCATGAAGGAAGTTGCTGCTCGCTGGAATCGTTCGGAATCATGGATGAGTAAAGTTGTTAATGATGAGGAAAGGGAACTCTACTGGGAAGACGCTTTTAAAGGACTCCCTTCAAAAATACACGAAAAATGAAGACAGAATCGCCAGTTCTTAATGTTAAAATC
>OLRL01001167.1_pt1 | contig 10578 bp, 9 predicted proteins | sample 1643201 | NCBI WGS metagenome assembly OLRL01 (sample SAMEA3136649, study PRJEB25190) | human gut metagenome | biome: human gut; feature: human-associated habitat; material: faeces | place: Austria | collected 2013
TATGACGCTGTATACCTTTGTCAGGCAGGCTTTCTAACTGTTCTGTCCACTGGCCGATTTTCTGCCGTGAGGCCTGGTTTTTGGAACGGATATTTTCCTGTACAGTCTGTATACGGGTGATGGAATCCTTTTGCTTTCGGATATCCTGCGCCAATGCTGCAGTCTGCTGTTCCAGGGAATCCAGAGAGCAGCGGAGGGATACGATATCGGATTCCAATGCCCCTAACTGTTCTGCCCGGCTGTCATAGAATCGTCCCTTTCTGTCAGCCAGTTTTCTTTCAATATCCTCTATCTTTTTCCGGATGCTTTTATTTGTCTCATTGATGGAGTGAATCTCTTCATTTATCCGGTATCTGCCAGAACTTTCTTTCTTTTTGGATGCATAGGAGCCCAGGTGTATCCCGGAGACGGTGTCCTTTCCCTGTTCCTGATAGGAGCGGCAATCCACGCGTTCCGGACGCCCTGCCTGTTCCAGAGCGCGGTTGACGTGTCCCTCCCAGGCAGACCGGTATTCCAGGAGTGCTTCTGTAGAGTTCCAGCGCTCCATCTGTGCATCCCGCCTTCCATAAGGGGTAGACCGGGGATTCTTCGAGATTCTGACCAGGTTTCGGGAAAAAGCTTCCGATGGCGTCAACCATACTTTCTCTTTTCCTTCCCAGTACTGATACTCTTTTGCCCATCCCTGGGATTTGGCAGCCCGGAATTCTTCCGCAGTCATATTCTTTACTACATTCCCTTTTTTGCATACATATTCTTTCTGGGATTTGGCTGCCCATTTCCCGTTTTTGTCTATCGGGCGCACAGTGAGCAGGATGTGTACGTGTGGGTTCTGAAAGACCATCTCTTCCATATCAGCGGCAGGCTTCCCATCTTTGGTTATCGGGATGCCGCGGCTGTCTGTGACCGGAGGATTGTGGATATTGATGTCTGCAATCATACCGTCTGAAACAAAGGTATCCTGGACAAATCCCTGTACCAGGCGGATGTTTTCCTCCATAGACAGTTCAATAGGGAGGGCGGCTTCGATTTCCCTTGCCAGCCTGGCAGTCCTTCCCTTTTCTGCATGTTCCACAGAATTCCACAAGACCGCCCGGTCTTTGTATTCGGGTGGTGCATTTGGCGGAAGGTACACTTCGCTGTACTCCACCCATTTTTTCCTGGTGTAGTCATCTATCGTCCCTGTATAGTCATTGTTTATCTTTTCGGCTGCCCGGTAAGCGGCGGCGGAGACAACGCTGCGGCCCTCAGAACGGCCGATTACCTGCATATTGAATTGGAATATCGCCATATATCCCACCTCCTGATTTTTTCTTTTAATATGCAGGATGGGAAAAAATATAAAAGCCACTACTTTGTTTTTTATCCTTGCGTTTATTCTTCATATTAAACAGGTAAGAAAATAAAAGAGGAGGAAGGGTTATGAAAAAAGATAAGAAAAAATTTTTGCGCGTTTCCATATCCTATCAGGGGACAATGCCGGTCACAGATGGACACCTGGGGACCTGTATGGATGACTGTATGAGGCTCACGCTCTCTATAGATGGATGTGCGGATATCCTGGCTTATGCGGTAGTAAACTTTCCGGAGATAGATGGCAGGAAAGTGCTGTTCATCCATAGGATTTTTTCTTGCCAGGATGAGAAAACAGCGGAGAGGACACTGCTGGAGGCGGCTGTGGATATTGCAGTACAGAGAGGATATACCTGCGTCTATGCGGATAAGGGGAAGACGGCGGAACGGCTCCTTAAAAGGGGCGGGTTTCAGGAGACGGACGGAAACCTGCTGATGAAAAAGGTGGTGTAAGAGATGCGGATGGATTTTTGGAAGTGGGTGAACCGTATTTTTTTCAGCGGCATATGGCTGCAGCCGATTGCGTTCGTAGCCCTTATCTATTTTTTTAAAACTGTGCTTCAAGGTGATATCTCTTCTCTGCTCCTGTTTGTCCTTTCGTTCATCCCGACCGTTTATGTATGGTCAGAAAACCAGCGGAGAGCAGCATCCGGCCAGGTTTATTTTGGGATTGAGGATACATTCCAGAACCGTCCTACCGAGTACTCCAGCCCACTTAAAATGCAGGCAATGTATCCCCGGGTGGATGAAAGGTTCCTTTTTGACTTTCCCCAGGGGGTTGTCCTGGGGAAGATAGAGGACAGGAAGCAGACAAGATATCTGTGTAAGCCTATGGATAAAGGGCATTACCGGGATGGGCACGTCCTTATCTTTGGAGGCTCCGGTTCGGGGAAATCCTCTGCCGTCATCATCCCTACTTTGCTCTCTACCTGCGGCATCGGCATCTTTTGTGTGGATATTAAAGGCGAGTTATGGAGGAAGACACGGCGGATGGATGATGAAAATGTTATTATCATTGATTTTCAGGACAGAGGGAGATATGGCTGGGATGCCCTGTATGCACTGAACAGCAGGCAGGATATCCGGGACCAGGATATCCGGGAGTGTATGGAAGAGATAGCAGACAGCCTGATTCCTATCGCGGCAAAAGACAGTTCCGAGTTCTGGAAACAGTCCGCACGTTCCCTCCTGACCGGTGAGCTGTGTGGCCTGTACAAACAGAGCCGGATAAAAAACTTGTCAGAGATGATAAATGAAATCTTGTCCAGGGATACCCGGGAACTGGTAACGGAACTGATGGATGGTGCAAGGCCAAAGGCAGTAGAGGTCAAATACCTTTCCTCTTTCCGTAACCTGGCAGAGGAAACGCTGTCCGGTGTGGTACAGCAGATGGAGGAATCCTTGAAGGTCTTTGTAGATGAGGATATCCGCTACGCATTTGAGGAGAATCCTCGGAAAGCCAATCCCTGGATGCTGGAAGAGAAAAAAGAAATCTTCCTGGCAGTGAGGGAAGAGAAGCTGGAGGCCTATTATAATATCATCAACCTGATGATAGCCCAGGTGTTTGCCGGACTTATCAAAAGGCCAGAGGGGGCAGAGCCGGTACTGGTCATCATCGACGAGCTGGCGAGGTTCTGCGCAAGGGGACAGATTCCATACCTGCATAATGGCATCCTGCTGACCGGGCGCAGCCGGAATGTGACACTTATGCTGGTGACCCAGAGCTGTGAGGCACTATATAACGCCTATACCAAAAATGATGTCCAGAGTATGATTGCCAACTGTTCCTATCTGGCCTGCCTGGATGTCCGGTCACAGGAAACTGCCAAGACCATCTGCTCTCTTGCCGGGAATTATAAGGAGAGAGAAAAGACCTGGTCAGGTTCCGGGAAGAACCGGAGTGTCAGCGTTTCTTACCGGGAAAGGCCGATACTGGAGATGTCAGATTTGAACAGACTGGTGCAGATGGATGAGATTGTCCTGATATCTGCGGAATTTTTTTATAACCGGGTAAAGAAATGTCCCTATTTCAGGGATGTTGTCCTGTCGCCTTTGTCTTTAAAAGCGCAGAGGTATAACCGGGAGGCTCTGGGAATCGAAGGGGAAGAACTCCCCGTCCTGCTAGTGCCGGAGGAGAAAAAGGAAGGTCAGTTAGACTGCCTGCGGAAAATCTGCCGAGAGAAGAGCTTGGAAATTTATGGGCGTATAAAAGAAGGACTGATTATCTTAATCAATACTTATCAGATGGAGGATACAAAAAATGGAAAAAAACGAGATGGAAAATATAAGAGATGAGGTGCAGAAGCACCTTGGGAATGATTATAAGGTAGAACTGGTGGAAGTACCGAAAACAGGGGGGATGCAGACCGGGATTTCTTGCCGGTTTAAGGGGGATGATTATGCGGCAATCCTTTACCCAGGACAATATCAGGAGCTTATGGGTTCCAAAACGGGGACAGAGCAGATAGGACGTTATCTTGCTGAAGAAATAGAAAAGCAGAGGGGAAATCTCCCTGAAATCCCCAAAACACCGGAAGAATTCCGGAGTGGTCTATACATCAAGCTGGTGAATGCGGATGCAAACCAAGAATTGCTAAAAAATGCAGTTTATGATTCTTTGGCGGATATGGCGGCAATGGTCCGGTGTCAAGTGCCGAGCATGAAAGAGGAGGAAAAGCTATCGTTTGCGGTCACGGATTTCAATATAGGGGCGTTCCAAATGACCCGCGGAGAAATCCTGGAACAGGCATACCAGAATACGGCCTCCCAGGAGATATATCTCAAAGCTATGAATGATGTAATGAGTGAAATGATGAATCCTGAGATGGATGGCCACTTTTTAGAGGAATCCCCACTGTATGTCCTAAGTAATAAGGATAAACTGGATGGAGCAAACGTGATGGCCTGTCCTGAAATCCTGCATAGAGTCAAGGAACAGTTGGGCGAGCCATTTTACGTACTGCCAAGCTCTACTCATGAGCTATTGCTTATGCCGAAAAGATATGAAGAGAAAATCCCTGTTCCAGCTCTGGAACAGATGGTCAGTAGTGTAAACAAGTCAGATGCGGTAAGGCCAGAGGAGCTGCTGTCCAATAAAGTATACTACTATGATGGGAAAAAACTGACCGTGGCCAGTGAAAAGAAGAAAACAATCAGTGATACAGCAGAGAAAATCATAAAAGGGAAATTTACCAGATAGGATGGGAGGAGATAAAATGGAACAAACAGAAAAGATGATACAGCTTTTTCTTTTTATGAAAAAAGAGCAGAAGTATCACGATATCGTATTTGAGGATGGAATAATCCTTGAATATGTGGAAGGATAGCATCCGGCAGGTCTGCCCTTGGCTGAGAAGGGCAGACTTTGAAAAAGGGAGGAGAACATGGAACATATAAAAGAACAGATGGAGGAAATAGAACGGTTGGAACAAGAACAAAAGCTGCACAGACAACAGCTGGAAGAGAACCGCAAAAGGGCGTTGTCCAAGAAAGAACAGACAAAAAAGCTTGTGCAGTTGGGAAGCATCTTGGAAGAGATGCTGCCGGGAATCAGGAACCAGGAAGAGCCGGAAATCCGGGCTTTTTTAGGGTCAAAATTATTTTCAAATCATACATAAAAAGAGCACTGGATGAGAAAAGTCCAGTGCTCTTGCTGTCATTTTGGAAATTTATTCTTTACATTGCTGATTGCTGTGATATAGTTCATGTCGACATCATAAAACTTTGCCAGTTCAATCAGTGTTTCAATGGGAATACGGATTTTTCCATTTTCGTAATCGGAATATGTGGTCTGTGCAACGTGGAGGGCTGAAGCCACAGCACTTTGATTTAAGTCCATATCTTCACGCAATCCTCGTATCCGGTCTGTGTAGTTTGGTTCCCTCATTTTTGCCACTCCTTTTGATGGTATCTTAGCGAAAAAATGAGAAAATAATTGATTTTTAACGGATATACCGTTAAAATTAAAGGAGACATCCATTTTTATATAGTTTTGGAAATTTAAAATAACAGAACCAAAAAATGGTGTTATAATGAAATTAGTAAAGATATTATGGTGATATTTAGAAGGAGTGATAGGAAAAAGAAAAAGGAGGAAAAAACTTAATTTGGATGTAGGTTACAACGTCCATAAAAAAATGAAAGGAGGAGTTACTGGAAGTATTGTAACCAGGTGACTTCCGGTGACTGGAAGTTATGAAAAACAAGAAAAAAACAAACTATTTACACGTCCTGCTGGCGTTCATCCTTGCAGCCCTAGTTTTATGCCCGGTCAGCGCATCAGCAGCATCCAAGAAGACCCCAGGCAAGGTCTCCTTACAGAAGATTTCTTCTTCTGCTTACAACAAAATCACTATTAACTGGAAGAAGACATCCAATGCGACCCATTACAAGATTTACTACAAGCCGTATGGTGGAAAGAAGTGGACCGGGCTTGCTACGGTAAGCGGTAACACGACCAGCTACACCCATACCGCATCTAAGAGCAAACCGATTGTTGTTGGACAGAAATATACTTATACCGTTAAAGGGTATAACAGCAAGTATAAGACCAACGGTAAATATAACGCAAAGGGCCTGACTACTTATACAAAGCCGACCACGGTGCAGCTAAAGAAAGCATCTTTAAGCTCAGACAAGACATCGGTTACCGTAACCTGGAATAAGATTGGAAGTGGAGACCGGTATGTGGTGTTCCGTAAGACCCCGGGTTCTAGCTGGACACGTCTTGCGACCCTGACAGACAAAAACATCACAAGCTATACCGATAAGAATCCGGTACTTGGTAAGACAAATACATATACCGTTCGCAGTTATTATTCCAAGACTAAGGTATATGGCAATTACAATTCCAGGGGCGTATCTGTAAACGTTCCAAAGCCGGTCGTTCCGGGACAGCCAAAACTGAAAAAAGCCACAGCGGAGTCCTATGACCGGGTAAAACTGACCTGGAACAAGGCTTCCAATGCTACCGCTTATCGTATTTACTACAAAACAAACGGTGGCTCCTGGAAATCCGCTGGTGACGTAGATGCGAACACTACAAGCTTTATCCACAGTGGACTGAAGGAGAATACAAGATACACATACACAGTTAAGGCTTACAACAAAAATTCCAAGAAGTGGGGCAGCTACGACAAAAAGGGCCTGACTGTCACAACACCGAAGATTGCGACCCCGTCCCAGCCGAAGCTGAAATCTATTTCCGCACCGGCACACGACAAGGTAAAGATTACCTGGGGCAAGTCATCTAACGCAGAAGGATACCGTATTTACTATAGAAAGCTTGGAGGCTCCTGGGTGGAGGTTACCGATGTGAATGCCAACACCACCAGTTATGTATGCAGCGGTCTGGATGCAGACACACCATACACCTTTACCGTGCGTGCGTTCAACCACGGCAAATGGAGTACTTATGACAAGTATGGTTTAACTGTCAGAACCCCACAGAAACCAAGTGGAGAGGTCAAGGTATACCACGTTGAGTTAGACAGAGATTTCATCTATATGAACGTAGGAGAAAGCTACACCTTAAACGCAACCGTATATCCGGCTAATGCGACCAACAAGAAGCTGAAATGGGAAAGTGCTGATACCAGCATTGCTACCGTTGACAGCAATGGAAGGGTTTCAGGCGTTGGCGAAGGTACGACTATGGTGTACGCAAGAGCAACGGATGGCTCTGGACAGGTAGCATCTTGTGAAGTAGATGTATATGCTCCAGCTACCCCAACCCCAACACCGGACAAGGAGTATACGGTTACTTTTGATTCCCAGGGTGGAAGCCACGTAAGCTCCCAGACCGTGAAAGAGGGTACTACAATTTCCCTTCCGACACCAACCCGTGACGGATACAAGTTCCTTGGATGGTATACAGAGGCCGATGGTGGCAACAAGGTGACAAGTTTGACCGTGACCAAGAATGTCACACTGTATGCGCATTGGGAGAAGGAACAGGGAAGCGTTGTTGAGAATGTGACACTGGTCGGAAATGATTCAGCGATTCTTTCTGTATGGTATGATGAAGTTTCCGCTCCAGTTGATTTTTCAAAGGTAGAATATGAGGACCAAGATAAAAACGACACCTTTGGAGTATTAGGTGTAAAGAAAAATGCCAAGCAGTACGCTAAAATGACAATTAATGGCCAAAAGCGTGGCACTGAAAAAGTCTTCGCTAAATATAACGGTAAAGTTATTAAAACTTGGAACGTAACCGTTACCTCTGACTGGACGGAGTATCTGGAATATGTTTCCTGGAGAAAAGGTGTGGAGGCGCAGATTTGGAACAGCTCTATGAGCGTAACACAGAAACTGGATGCGGCAGAGCATTATATCAAGACAAACTTTGAGTACACTTATGAAGAGGGCGCATCTATCATCACCGCATATAAAACTAAGAAGGTTGACTGCCTTGGTGCATCAGAACTTTTCGGACATATGGCTCAGGACTTAAACTTAAGAGTCGGATACGTAAGAGCAAGTACCGGAGAGATTTATGATTATATCGGTGAAGCAATTGGAGGTCATGTCTACAATGCCGTTATGCTGAACGGAAAATGGGAATTTTACGACGCCCAGCCACCACACTAAAATTTCATAATTTATGTCACAAAACAGAGCCCCTCGAAAGAGGGGCTCTTGCTTGTTAGTTAAGAATTTATTATGATTACAAAAGAATAATTATTATATTATATATTGAAAGTTTAATATTCAACGCTTTTTTGTTCCAATAATTTGAAATTACAACATCTATTAACCAATCTTTCATCTATTCTATCAGAGCAAATTCTATACAATCTATTCGCTTTGCTTTTTAATACTTCTTCTATATTGTTAATAATATCCATTTCTTTTTGCAAAAGATATATATATGAGTTTTTTTCATTTTCAGAATTAAAATTTCTGAAAGTCTCTATTTGATTGTATTGTAACATAGTCAGACATTTATCTGGTACAGGAATCATATTATTAAGATTGATTACTGCATATAACTCTCCCGACTCTTGGTTTTGAAGTTTATGAAAATCAAGCTTATTCGACATACGTTGATGTTTTCGCTTCGCAGAAGAAATTGGAACATAATATTTAAATTTTTCTATTTCAAGCACCATTCCTACATGCAATTTAATTCTATTACCATATTCGACAAATCCAACTTTTTCATCAAATTGACTTAAATAGTTTACATATTCTTTATCAACAATAAACCAATTCATATATTCTCCCTAGAAAAAAGTGGATGGATAATAAATCCACCCACTAACTTTTAACCGATTGTTTTACATGGACAATCTAACCGCTTTTAACCGATTGTTTTACATGGACAATCTAACCGCTTTTAACCGGCAGTTTTACATGGACTACCTAACCGCTTTTATATTTCACTTATAGTATAGATTATAATATGCAAAAAGTCAATATTTTTTTACATTAAAAAACAGGGTTTATTCACAGTTCTTGTTTAATATAGAGAAAGCATAAACTTCCTCCATTGTACTGACCATTTCCCACTTCATCACCTTCGGTAGAGAATCACCAACCTGAAGTATTCGATATTTATAATCCTTTACTTTTGTAACTATATTATATACAATTTTCTCGTAACGTAAATGTTAAGCAGCGCTTTTCAGCGCTGCTCTTAAATCATTATTTATTCCCTACGTTTTTTATGTCGTCTTCGTTTCTTTGTTTGTGTGTCGGATACAACTACTCCATCAATCACAATTAATTTTATTGTATTTATGAAAAAAGTGTGAAAAATCCATATTTAAAAATTTTCACGTGAAAAATTCCAGCATACCAATTGTAAATGAAAAATTGGAGAATATGTTATGGAAATAACTGCTGATATGATGAAAAAAATTTTAGAGTGTGGTATTATTAAGAAGGAGGACCTCACAGACGCCGAAATGATGCTATTAATAGAAGAGGAGTTAAAATCTATGCGAGTAATCATTCCGGAAATAACAGAAAAATTAGAACGGGGAAAAATAAGGTTTGTCTGTAACATACCACGGGAATATGCTGCAGATGGCAAACGTCACCAGGTATCAGCTAAAACTAGGGAAGAATGTGAAATTAAATTCAAGAAAACAGTTTTGCGGCTGTCGAAAGAAAAAATAAATAAAGAAATAACTGTTAACGAATTTTTTACAGAATGGTTTGAATATAGGAAGGACGCTGTCAAGGGCGCGACGTTAACCAATGACCGTGCTCAGTTCGAAAATCACGTTGCCAACTCTGATTTTGGACAGCTACACATGAAAAATATTTCACTCATTGAGTGCGAAAAATTTATTAACAAATTATATCATAAGAATCTTCAGTCTAGTAGTATTAAACGCATAAAATCGTTAGTTTCTGCTGCCCTTGACTATGCTGTGGCAAAAGATTATATTATTAAAAATTATATGCGGTATGTAAAAGTTAATGCAAATTTATGCGCGATAAATGAAAAATCCAATAGTGATGTATGGACTGATGATGAAGTGAAAAGATTATGGGATGAATCAATGTCACAGTGGAAAAATAAAAAGAAATACCGACACTCAGCAGTATTAATGGTGTTAATTTTTACAGGTTGCCGAATTGGCGAGCTTCTCGCGTTGACTTGGGGTGATGTTGACATTAAAAATAAAAAAATTATCATCAATAAAAACTTTACTAGATATAGAAATGAAGATGGCGTTTTTATAGATGATATTGTAACTCCAAAGACTGAGAGCAGTCACAGAACAATTTTATTAACAGATGCCGCTATTTTTTGGTTATGTGAGATAAAACGACGCAGTGAATATTATGGCATAAAAACTGGTGATAATGACAGGATAATCGTTTCAAAACGAAATAAAATTTTAAGGCAATGCAATGTAGACCGCCGCATTGAAGTTTTTTGTCAAGCTGTAGGCATTACATATAAATCATCTCATAGCGGTAGGAAAACTTATACTAGTATGTGTATTGATGGTGGCGCGGATATTGCATCAGTTAGTAAAGACTTGGGACATAAGAGCATCAGCACTACACAAAATTCATATTATAGATGCAGGAGGAATGATGCAGAACGCCTTACGATAAGAAACAAAATATTTTGCGCAACAGTGCACAACAGGCTTTTAACCGATGAAAATATGTCAGAAACTGCATAAAATAAGGGTTTTTTGACATTAGGGAATAATATAAAAATAATATTCCTTTTTCCGGGAAAAAAGGTTATAATACATACATATT
>OLRL01001179.1_pt1 | contig 10466 bp, 7 predicted proteins | sample 1643201 | NCBI WGS metagenome assembly OLRL01 (sample SAMEA3136649, study PRJEB25190) | human gut metagenome | biome: human gut; feature: human-associated habitat; material: faeces | place: Austria | collected 2013
CAAGCATAGCAGCACTTAAAAGATCAGACTCCAGTGCGATACGGTTTCTGTCACGGCATGCAAGCTGGAAGATCGGATCCATTCCGGCGTCTTTGAGAACTTTACACATTGCAAGAGATCCAAGACGCATAACCGAAGACTGGTTATCTGTTACATTGACTGCATGAACGCCTTTGAGATAAGTTTTGGCTTCTTCTACCAGTTCATCTACATGGATCCCTTTTGGCGGTCCTACTTCTGCAGAAACTACAAATTCACCACGGTCGAATAATTCTTTCATTTTCATATTATATTTGCTCCAATCATTTAAAATTTGGGGTACGGTCCACCTGCTCTGCTGCATACATTGCGGAATATTTCCGGTGAACCGTATCATAATTTAATTTGGCTTCTTAATAAATCTTTGCTTATTATTTCACTTCATCATCTGTAGCGAAATTATGGATCTGTGTCGGGCATTTCAGTGCGTCAAGGCGTCCGATCTCTTTCAGACGTCTGTAGATGCGCTCCCATCCACACTCCATATCACTGTCCACCTCGCATTTACCATTCTTGGAACCGCCGCACTGGCCGTTGACAAGACTCTTGGAGCATGCTGTGATCGGGCAGATCCCGCCGGTAAGGTTCAGATAACACTCACCACACTGGTCACATTTATATTCTAACGGTGTTACACCCTGGAAACCAGGTACCGGGTATGTATCGCAGGCTGCGCATACCATCTTGTCTTCCAGATATTCTGCGATGGTCTGTACACCAACACCACAGGAGAATACCAGGACCAGATCCGCTTCCCTGATCTTATCCATGTGTTTCTGAAGACGTAACTGCATATTTTCCGGATTACAGATATAATCCGTTGTCATGATCCCTGTCACATTTCCTTCAGCGAAAAGCTCCTTCTGAAGTTCAACAGCTTCTTTTTCCGGAAAACGAACTTCCTTGCATCCATGGCAGTTGATGATAAAAACTTTCTTTCCGGCTGCCAGTGATACGATAGTTTCTTTTGCTTTTAACTGGGTAATCAACATATCACTTCATCCCCCTTACTGCATTTTTTCCGGCTTTGATACTGTTAATGATCGGAATCTTGGAAGAACAGATATACTGACAGCATCTGCACTCAACACAGTCCATGACATTCATGTCCTTCATGCCCTGCCAGTTCTCTTCTTTCGCATATTTTACGAAATACAGAGGAGAAAGTTCCATCGGACATACGTCCACACAGCGTCCGCACTTGATACATGGCTGCTCTTTGGTCTCGTCTGTATCAATGGCGATGATACCGTTGGAGCCCTTCATCATAGGTACCTCCAGAGTGTTCAGAGGGAATCCCATCATAGGTCCGCCCATCTTGACCAGAACATCGTCATCTGTAAATCCACCGCAGTAATCGATCAGCTCTTTTACGCTGGTACCGATCTTGATGATAAAGTTGCCAGGATTCTTGATCTTCTCGCCTGTTACGGTTGCAACACGCTCGATCAGCGGCATACCCTTCTGGATCGCATCGGAGATCGCTTTTACAGTACTGATATTATCTACGATAACGCCAACATCTGCCGGAAGGCCGCCGCTTGGAACCTTTCTGCCCATGACACGCTTGATGAGAGTTTTCTCAGCACCCTGCGGGTATTTGGTTCTTGCAACAAAAACTTCCATATTTCCGATATCGGCAACTTTTTCCTGCATTAATTCGATCGCATCCTGCTTGTTATCCTCGATGACAATGATGCCCTTCTCAGCACCTGTTGTCTTGAGGATCGCTTTCAGACCGAAAATAATATCATCAGCAAACTCAAGGAGAACCTTATGGTCTGCTGTTAAATATGGCTCACACTCACATCCGTTGAGAAGGATGGTATCAACCGGTTTTGCAGGTTTCAGCTTGACACAGGTCGGGAAACCTGCACCACCCATACCAACGATTCCGGCTTCTTTTACGATCTCAATGATCTCATCCGGTGTAAGTTCGTCCAGGGCTTTATGTGGCTGTACGGATTCGTGCAGAGTATTTTTTCCGTCGGATTCGATGACAACTGCCATCACCTCACTGCCTCTTGTACCATGCATACGTGGCTCAACAGCAACTACGGTTCCGCTTACACTGGAATGTACCGGTGCGCTGATAAATCCGGCAGCTTCTCCGATCTTCTGTCCAACCTTTACTGTGTCGCCTACTTCCACGATCGGGTTGGCAGGTGCACCAAGATGCTGGGACATGGAGATCACAACCGTCTTCGGATCCGGGAATTTCTTCAGATCGATATGCTCGCTGAATTCCTTATGCTCTGACGGATGAACGCCACCATAGTATCCGTTCAGTCTGTCCTCTCTGATAGACTTCACGTAATCATTGATCACCTTAAAGTTAACCTTGGAGTAATCACGTACCTGTACCGGCTGGTTCAGGAACTCTTCCAAACGACCCTGTTTTGCCAGTCTCTGGTAGATCTTCTCCCATGCGCAGTCCTTGTTAGGATCCACTTCACATTTTCCGTTCTTTGCTCCGCCGCACTGTCCATTCACAAGACTCTTGGAACAGTCGACGATAGGACAGACGCCTCCGGTAATGTTCAGATAGCACTGTGCACATGCATCACAGCTCTTTTTGGTAAGTGCCATGCCGTGATGGCCTCTGTAGTTAAGGGTATTACTTGCTGCGATCACCGGCTTACCGGTCAGATCTGCAACAGTCTGGATACCAAGACCACAGGAGATCACAACTACATTCTCTGTACCTTCCGGCAGCAGATCCTGTAATTTTCTTTCTGTGTGCATCTTGTTGCACAGAAAATCGAATTTCGCACTGCCTGTGACGGTTTTTCCCTGCTCCGCAGCAAATTTCAGGAATTCCTCGCAATCCGGTTCGTCAACGGTCTCAAATTCCTTGAAACACTTGTTACAGGCGATTACAAACAGATTGTCCCTGCCGTTCAGCACTGATGCAAGCTCATCACTGCTTTTCAGCTTGTACTTAGTATAGTTTTCCAATTGCTCACCTTCCTTATAAAGATTATATCCTTATGATTATCTGCTCTTATCCGTTCCCTCCTTCTCTGCACTCCCAGGAAAGAAACAATAAAACCAAATAAATAAGTTCTTTGTTATTTGTTCAGCCCTTCGAAAATCCCGGTCCAAAAAAAGGCCGCAGTATTTCCTCTGACCGCTACAATAAATGTACCATAATTTGAACATATTATCCAGTTTTATTAGCTATTTTTATAAATTTATTCTATGATTTCATCCCAATCGTCTATGGATGTACGGATATTTGTACAACTTCTGTTATGCTGCATGCGTTAGTTATATGCAACTTATATAATTTTGTTTATAAAATATCCTTTTTATGCATTGAGCATATTGCACAAGGATTTTATCTTTAACAGGGCAGATCCGACAGGTGTCTTTTGTCATGGGGTAAGACGCTGTCCGCAATATTCACAGGTGCTCAGACGACCTTTTATTACCTGATTCTTTGCACCGCAGCTGGGGCAGGTAACTGTAATATAGATCTTCTCATTTACGCGTCTGTTCGGTGCAGTGATCATAATATAATTTTCTTCTCTGTCTATCTGGATATTCCGGATATATCCCCCCGCAATAAATTTTTCCAGCTTTTTCACTGCACCTTTTCCCAGTTCCTGCTCAAACTTTTCAAATGAGACAGTATTCTGGGCATAGGATTCAAACCAGCAGGCAATTTCTCCAGCTTTTTTCTTCTTTAATGCTTTTTGAATTTCCCGGAAGGTTGGATACAGAAACAGCAATCCAAGTATGATCTCTGTTGCTGCCATTCCCCAGCGCCCTTCACCAATATACTTCTCCGATGCGCCAATAGCTCCCAGGGAAAAAAGTATAAAAAAGCCACAAAGAACCCATTTCAGTTTCCCAAGTATTCCTGTTTTTTTATTTTTTTCTGTCAAAAAATCGCTCATGTCTATTTCCTCTTTCCTATTATTCAAAATCTTATGCTATATTTGTGAATGCTCCGTCAGCTCACGCCAAACTCCCTCTGTCCGAATATGTTTCTGCATTCTGTGGATCTTCTATTTCAGTGTGGTTACGATCAGTTTACTTTCCAGTGCAGCTGCTATCAGATCCTCTTTGCAGCTGTATCCCGCCTTGGCGATCATTTCCTGAAAATTCCATCTCACCCCAGAAGCAGAACAGTCCATTTTCCTTGCGATCTCGGAATATGACATCCCGTGAATATACAGGCGCAGCATCTCCAGCTGTCTGGGACTGATATCACCGCTTGTGATCCAGTTAAGTTCCACCTCCGGTGCCACATCCGGAAATACATGCTCCCCATTTAACGTTCTGTAGATCACACTCCGTATTTCCTCTTCACCGTGATCCTTATACCATAGACTGTCTGCACATCCGCTCTTTGCTCTTTCCAGCACCTTGGGATCGATCAGCGAAGTAACAACCAATACCTTTGTATATGGATATTTTTCCCTGATGATCTTTCCGGCACTCAGCCCATCATGATTATGAAATGTCTGCACATCCATAAGCACAAGATCAATTGCCGAGTAAGAGCAGATCTTTACAGCTTCACAGGCATCCGAAACTGTCTGGACATGTCGGAATTCCGGTTCCCGCATAATAATACTTTCAAAATACTTCTGCATGATCCTCTGATCTTCTACTATCAGTATCCGTACCATAGACTCCCATCCTTTCTGTCAGTGGCATTTTCAACACCAGACAAAACTCCGGCGAAAAAGAAACCTGCATAATACATTTCTCTGACTCCGCAGCTTTTCTCAGTGCAGACAGACCACCACCTTCTTCTGCATTTTTTTCAGGTGCATCTCCATCATTCGTTATCCGGATGCTGTATTCATTTGCACCTTTTTCTATCTTCACCAGAACTGTACTTCCATGGGCATGTCTGGCACAATTTGTCACACATTCACGGATCGCTCTGTCTGTCAGCAGCCTGTAGGAGGGATGTTGAGGAAAATTCCCGCTGATCTGAACATAAATTCCAAGTTCTTCTGCATGCCTGATCGTATCCGCGCATAATTCTTCCATATTCTCAACAGAAGAATCTGTAAGAATATAGACCAGATGCTTTAGTGCAGATAGCTGTTCATCCATTTTATCCTGATTTTCTTTTCTTTCCAATATCCTGCGTATTGACAGAAGGCTTCGGCCAAAATTGTCATGAACCTGCATTTTCATGGCAAGTGTCTCCTGCTCTCTTATTTTATCTCCGATTTTTTCATACATTTCCTCCAGCTTATGATTCAGGATTTCCAGCTTTTCATTATTTGCTCTGATCTTTTCACCATTGTAATAAATTTCTGATACATTAACTGCCACTGTCTGCAGATATCCTGCACAATCCGGCTCCTGCAGACGATATTCCTGAAACATCCAGACGGAATCATCCGGAAAATAAAATACATTACTGTCACTGTTTAATCTGCGAAGTCCCTCTGCTTCGGATCCTCCATTTATTACTTTCCGCAATGCCTCATAATCCTGCAGATAGGAGCCTGTCATTATCCTGCTCAGTTCATGCATCTTAGTGTTGCATAAAACGATCCTTCCAAGAGGATCCGAAAAACACACCCCACATGGAACATCATCAACAGCTTCATTCACAGACCAGTAAGACAGAGAATGATGATATCTGCGTCTCTCTCTCCAGATTGCCCAGCAAAGATAAAGCAACAATACCACCATCGCTGCCATCAAAACACTGACCGGACACATTCGGAGCATTAGCTGATATGCGCTTTCCCCCTGGCAATATCTGTGATCATTCATCAGGAACCCCATAAGCATAAAAGAAACTGCAAAAACAGTCACTGCTGTTATAATTTTCTTTTTCCCGTAAAAACAGGTTATCCTGATCAACAGAAGGATCAATTCCAGAATCAGGCAGATTTCAAGAAGGATCATCAAAAAATCCTGCATTGCCATACTGCATTCCGCAAAATCAGTCATCTTCCGCCTCTCTTTCTGAATACGATACATCCGATAAACCATTCGTTTTCATCTTCCTGCTGCACATTTAATTCCGGTCTTTCTGACATTAATCCCCGAAGATCTGCTTCTGCTACAATATGAACCGAGATCCGCAAAGCATCATCGATCTGCGACACACGGTAAAAAACAGACTGCATTGTATCAAACAATCGTTCCACAAGCCATTCAAAGGTATCATAGCATTTTAGTATATCATCTGCATTCAGCTGCACTTCACCATTTTCGACATAATAAGCTGCCCGGATCTTACATAATTTTAAGCTGTCACAGGATTCCGCAAGACTCTGTCTGAGATCCTCCATTGTAAGCAGATTTCCGTCTGATGCATATTGTGTCAATACCAGATTTTTTCTTCTTTTTAAATATGTACCAACAACCACGATTTTTCCCAGGATCCGGTCATAGTGTTCCCTTGACTCCGTTCTTTCCAGCTCATCCATCAGCTGTGACAGCAATTCCAGCTGCCCGGCTGTCTGATTCTGTATCATGTTCAGCAGTCGGTTCTGTTCTTCTGTTTTTCTCCGCTCAGCTTCTTTCTGATAGGTTTTCTGCAGCAGACGATTTCTGGCAGTCAGCTCCTCCTGCTGTTCCCGGATATCCTGATACTGATCCAGAAGCACCGAAATATCTTCTGACCAGAACAAATGTCCTCCTCTTATAGGAATATGGTTGATCCGGATTCCCTGTTCCTGTACAGCTGATCTGTTTATTACAATTTTACGCAGTTCCGGTGACAGCTCAGGAAAATCACCGGAATGATAATAACGCTGAAAGGAATCATCCGTAATCTCTGCATCCAGTCCTCCGGAGGTCTGGAATAATTCAAAATATCGATTGTTCGTCTGTATCAGGCCGCATAATATACATCCCTGGTAAATTGCCGCCATCAAAAGGCAGCATACCGCTGTCATATCTCCGGCAATTGTTTTGATCAGAGGCAGACGGAGTAAATTCCCGATATTCCATCCCAGAAGCAATATTCCCGGAATAACCGGCAGCCAAAATTGCTTTCTTCCCGGAATCCTGCTTTTTCTGATCAGCATGATTTCCATCCATATCAGGCAAAATATGATCCATCCCTGGATCACTATAAAAAGAATGCCATAGCTGTAATCTCTATCTGAAAGCGGCGGTCGCCCGGAAAACCGAAACACCAGCTGATGCAGATCATTTGTAAAAACACTGATGATCAAAACCACCGCAAAAGCAAGCAAGGCAATAATTTTTCTGACTGTTTTCTCTCCATCCTTTTCCCCTAGAAACATCGCTGCTGCCAGTCCAAGGACCGGGATCAGGATCATCGGGATATAATACAGATACCAGCAGATATGTTCTCCAAGCGGATCATGAAAAATATGAAATTTTACTGTCCGTACAAAAAACCAGAAGACCATCAGACAGCCAATTGCAGTCAGACATCTGCGCGTTTTTCTATGCACTACATGCTTTTCCAGATAAATCACCCAGGCACAATACATTCCCAGATAAATACAGTTACGACACTGATCTGCGAGATTTCTCATAAAAACATTTTCCGGTCTTCCCAGCCTGCAGAAATACGCCAGAAATACACTTATCAGGATTCCTCCATACGACAGTGCCCTTTTTTTATTGTATGTCATGAAAATTCCTCTCTCATTAATACACATCTGTGATAAGTATACTATAAAACTCTCTTTTATTATATAGTTTTCAGAGAAACCATCCATTCTCAACCCCTGTTATCACAAACAGAGTGAACAATTCTGTCCACTCTGTCTATCATCACTCAAAATGGTCTTGGCTGGCCACAGTATTCGCAAAACCTTCCGGTATTCTCTGCACCGCACTGACATTTCCATAAACTGCCGGGCTGCTGCATTCCGTTGTTCATCTGCATTCCAGATTGCTGCATTCCGTTGTTCATATTCATCCCAGGCTGCTGCATTCCACTGTTCATGTTCATTCCGGACTGCTGCATTCCATTGTTCATGTACATCCCGGACTGCTGCATTCCGCTGTTCATGTTCATCCCGGGCTGCTGCATTCCACTGTTCATGTTCATTCCGGACTGCTGCATTCCATTGTTCATGTACATCCCGGACTGCTGCATTCCGCTGTTCATGTTCATCCCGGGCTGCTGCATTCCATTGTTCATGTTCATTCCGGACTGCTGCATTCCGCTGTTCATGTTCATCCCAGGCTGCTGCATTCCAGCCGCATTTGGTGTCAGGGCGGCTATGATCTGATGACCTGTCTGCTCCACTTCCATCAATTCACCTCTGTTATCGCTGCTTATGGAAAAAGTATTCAAACGAAAATCCATATCATCAAACCATGGATTTTTTACCTTAATACGCATAGTATAATCAAATTCATACTTATATACCGGTGGCTGATAGCTTACGGTTTCTCCATCCTTTGTTGTATATGTTTCCTCGTTCTGCTGTCGCTCTACATCAACTCTGCACTGCACAACAGCGGATAAAGGAACTATATCCGGATTTTCATTGACATCCAGCTTCCGTGCAACAGTAAAATTCCCCTTATTGTCATCAATAAAAACATTGTAATTTCTGGTATTGATCTGACGTGTTATACAAAAATCCATTACGGCTTTTTTGTTTTTTTCACGATATTCCAGTTGACGTTTTATATCCTCTACCGTACTGTGCCGCCGGTCTTCAAACCATGGTGACAATTTTTTTGCACAATCCTTACACAGATTTCCGTCATCCAGTTTTCTGTTGCCTAATAAACCTATTTTCTCTCCGCAGATATCACAGATCTTCTTATCAAATAATCCCATACCCAATCCTCCTTCTTTTTATATTTGTGTTTTTGTTTATCTACATTATGCGTGAATGCTTCGCCATTTGCACTAGCATCTCTGACAGTAACTGAATTCATCTTCATATCAATGTCAGGATCATAAGGCTCGTATCTGAAAATCCTGTCCGTTTCTATATGTTCAGGATATGCCGTATGGGATACTCTCTGCCAGACACAACCGTCCCGAGGATGTCAAGTCATTGCTACAAACTTTTTTGCCACTTTTTCCTCGATTTTTCCCATAAAACCGTTGTTTTGGAACAGAGGACGTTATATTGTTGTCACAAAATCAGCAGGGAGGATGTAACGTCATTGCTACAAGTTCAGTAGTAGTGGACGTTACATTATTGCTACAAATCAAGCCAGTGATTTCCATTCCACCTCCACTCTCCCATCATCATACACATATATCCCCTGCACATATTCTTCCAGCATCTCTCGTGTCAGCTTTTCATAGCCTAAATACATCAACATCTGCTCCACCGGAACATTCTTTTTCATCAGGATTTCTTTCTCACCGTTTATCAGTTCTTCCAACTCCTGTATACGTTTCTGCAATCGTTCTCTTTCTTCTTCCAACTGCTTCTTGGCTTCCATGAACTGTTTCTGGTTCATCTGTCCCTCATGATACTTCTCATAGTTCTGACGGTTCTGAAGCTTTATCTGCTCCTGACGTTTTTCACAGTCCGTACTTTCCAGCTCATAGGCTTCTATGCTGTCCGTATGCTGTTTTCTCATAGATTGCTGCATCTGTTCCTGGCTGATATTCTGACGTAAATATGCCTTAATTTCTGCCAGCACGATATGCTCTAGCATTTTGTTATCAGCTTTTCCGGCAAAGCATCCTGTATCTTCTTTTCCTTTACTGTAAGCACAGCTATAAAGGATATGACCATGAACCGGACTGCTTGAAGTCAGGCTTCTGCGACAATTTCCGCATTTCACATAGCCACCTAACAATGTTGTTTCCCTGTCGAATTTGCTTTTCTTGGTGTATCTGATCTGCAAGGACTGTGCTTTTTCAAAAATTTCTTTTGATACGATCGGCTCGTGATGATTTTCCATCACTTTCCACTGATTTCTCGGTACCGGTACTTCTTTCCCTGTTCCGGGATCTGGAATTTTTGTCTTTCCATAGACCATACAGCCTATATAAGTTTTATCATCCACAATCTTCCGTATCATATCACTCGTCCACTGCAGTCCTCTTGATGCAGCTTTCTTGCTGTCTGATTTCTGTCGTCTGCTCATGGACTGCAAGGGAGTCAGTACCCCCTCTTCATTAAATAACCGACAAATCTCCATCTTGGAATACCGCTGATTTGTCAGTTCAAATACTCTGCGAATCACTTCTGCTTCGTCCTCTACAATCACCAGTTCTTTCTTATTTTCAGGATTGATTCGATACCCATACGGTGCAGAGCCACAGCAATACTCACCTTTTCCTCGTCTGGTACTGACTGCCGATTTTACCTTTACAGACTGGTCTTTCACATAAAAATCTGCGATCAGTCCTTTAAACTGTACTTCGATGTCGGAACTCTTTCCTATATAATCTTTAGAATCATATCGGTCTGAGATAGAAATAAATCGTACTCCCAGGAATGGAAAAATCTGTTCCAGATAAGTTCCCATCTCAATAT
>OLRL01001182.1_pt1 | contig 10432 bp, 10 predicted proteins | sample 1643201 | NCBI WGS metagenome assembly OLRL01 (sample SAMEA3136649, study PRJEB25190) | human gut metagenome | biome: human gut; feature: human-associated habitat; material: faeces | place: Austria | collected 2013
ACATAATCTTCTCTAAAGAGCCATTCCCTTTCAATGCCTTAACTTAATGACATTGCCTTCATCTTACTTGTCTTTTTTGATGCTAAGCTGTCTTTTTTGATGTTATGTATTTGATAGTATTGATAATTACAAAAAGTGAAAATAAACTTAATATTGCAATCATAAAATCCCCGGAAATGAATCCGGAAGCAATCACAACACTTCCGTCTAAAACAAATAGAATCACAGAGAGTTTAAAAAATTTGAAGAAATGTTGGATTAAAAGTGCAATCACATCAGTACCGCCTGTAGCACAGTCATGATTCAAGGCAAGTCCAATTGCCGTTCCGACTAATACTCCTCCGATGATTGCGGCAATGATCTGGATCAAGAGCTGCGGGATACCCGGCAACAATTGAAATAAGTCTATTACAGGAACTATTTCCATACAGACCGGAGTCATAAATGTTATATATAATGTTTTAATTCCAAAGCTTTTTCCTAATAGTATTGTTGCTAATACAAGCAATGGAATAGAAATACACAAAGTCATATACGAGACTGGTATTCTCGTTACCAATGAGAAAATAATGGATAAACCGGTAATTCCTCCGGGAGCAAGTCCGGTACATTGAAAAAAGCAGTTGACCGCAATCGCGGTCAACAAAGAGGAAATAGTGATAAAAGAGTAATCTTTAATTGTACTTTTCATAAGTTTATTCTAAACCAAATTTTACAACTGCATCATCAATGGCTTTTCTGCATTTTGTATATCCGCCGACAATGCCATCAGGATCTTTGAATAGTGCAGAAGAAAGAACGATAACATCCGGATTACATTCGATTAATTTTTCCATGTTATCATTGCGAAGACCTCCGTCAATAGCAAGTTCACATTTTGGATTTTTTTCGTCGATCATTTTTCTTGCACGCTGAACAAGATCTACAGCGCTTCTTCTCCAACCCCAGTTATCTTTTCCATCAGTCTCATCAACGCCATGTGTGACAATATGTAGGCGGTCAATGTCATAAATGGACTCTTCAACAAAACTGAGCGGTGTATAGCATCCTAAAGTTAATCCGATTTTTAAGCCCATTTCACGGCACCAATTGATAATGTAAGCAAGCTGTGCGCCAAGGAAATGTTCAGCAGGGATGATCAGCATATCTGCACCTGCTTCGGCAATTTGTTCGATAAACATTCTGTCCATTGTAACAGTATAGATGTGACATTCGATCGGTTTGTCTGTTACAGGGCGGATTCCGGCAATAATCTGATGACCTCCCATAAGTTTCATGTTTTGTAAGTCGTGCATATCTGCAGCATCAGAATGGATATAATCAACACCGGCATCACTGATTTCTTTCACAATACCTGCAATATTACCATAATTAACATGGGCTAACCCAGCTGCGATTTTAATGTGTTTCATATAAGTATTCCTCCTTTTTTGTTCTATATTAATTATAGTCGATAAACTGAAAGTAGTGCAAGTTACCATAGATGTGTACTTGGCACTATCATTGTGGAAATTTTTAAACATTTATATTGATAACGGGGCTATTTTTTTCGTTATAATATTTTTTGATAATACCTTTTAAGCGAGCGATATCTTTGTCATGCATAAGGGGATTAATTGTTAAAATAGGAATAGAAATATTGAGATTTAAGTCCAAAGTTGAAAGAATTAATTCTGCCTGACTTAAATCTGTGTTTTGTATTGTTAGAAAACTTTCCTGTGCTATAATTTCAATTTCCGGAATCTGTGGGATAAGCTTCCGCTTAAGAAGCTTAATCGCACCGATACCGCCATGACATACTAAAATTGTTTTGAGAGGACGTTTATTGCGTTCAAGGGCAGCAGCTAAATGAATGGCAATATATGCAATCTCATCATCGCTAAGATTGCATGAATATTGTTTTTCTAAAATACGAAGACTATTTTTTACTATTAAAAACGTATTAGGATAATAAGTATTGATTTCTTCTAACATAGGATTTTTAATGGATATACCGTGCTGAAATCGTGTGATTGTAGGTCCAAGGTGTGCAATCAGTGATTCTCGCAGATCTAAATCCTCTGTAAAAGGAAGATGCAAAGTATGCTCCCAATTTTCCAACAGCGCATCTACAAGCTGACAAATATCATGTTGATCATTTTCTGTAATACCTATTTGATTATTCAATGAAAGAAAATGAATTTGGAGATACCGAAGCTCTTCTTCAGGAAACTTTAAATGCAATTCCTTTTCCAACATAGTAGCTAATTGTGATATTTCGGAAAAAAGTGCTTTTCCTCTTAGTTCTTCTACAAATTCAGGAGAAAGAGTAATAGGGTGGTCCTCTGTTATACGAACTATGCTGATAAAGATTCTAAGTAAAACAGAAGAAAGCGAATTAAATGGCAAACTATTAATATATGGATTGCCTGAGTGGATGATAAGGTGCACGAGTTCATGAATATTTTTGTCGGTATAATCTAAGGATTTAAAAATAAAATTATTCGTACATTTGTAATCCGGATTTTGAATAATTTTAACAAATTCAGAATAACCGGCATCTTCTTGCATGAGATCGTACATCAAATCTCTGAGATGTCGTTCCTTTCCAATCAGGCTGATTCCATGATTATTTTTGCGGATAATTTCCACATGATAGGCAGCAAATTGTGCGGAAAGTGCAGATATATCTTTATGGATCGTAGCGCGGCTCACAAAGAGTTCAGATGAGAGTTCGTATATTCTGCAATTTTCGGCACAGGTTATCAGGCGAAGACCAATATAGTTTTTTCTCGCTTTCGGTGAATAGCTTATTAACTGACTAGTATGCATACTGATTGAACTCAAAAAAATAAGCTTATCTTCTTCCGGGCCGGTAATACATATGCCAACTCCTGTTTTCCTGCAAAGGGAAAGATTATGTTCAGCTAAAAGTTCTGCTACAATATTTAGATCATTTCTAATTGTTTTATTAGAAACCTGTAATAGTGTAGAGACAGTTTGAATTGTAATATAATCTGATTGTTGGAGAAGGATTCGAATGAGTTCTAAAATTCGTTTGTTTTCCATAATAAAAATCCTCGTAATATTAGATTATTTTAATTCCTACAAAGAGGATCTGCTCATAAGGAATTCGATATCTTCAGGTTTTTTAGCGATATTAGAAGATAGATTGATTGGTGAATCGTTCGTGATCAGAATATCATCCTCAATACGGATACCAATTCCTTCTTCGGCAATATATAGTCCGGGTTCCACCGTAATGACCATTCCAGGGACAAGAGTTTCCAATTCAGGAAGTGAGATATCGTGAGTATCTAATCCTAAAGGATGGCTTACTCCGTGGTAATAATAGTCTTTGACAGATTTGCCATTGTCTAAAAGTCCGATATTTTTAAGCGCAGTCTGATAATATTCGATTACAATATCGTTTAATTCCCGCAAGGTGATGCCGGGAATAGCAGCAGAGATTACACGGTTTTGTGCTTCTAATACAATATTATATAATTGCTTTTGACGTTCCGTAAATTTCCCATTTATTGGAAAGGTTCTGGAAATATCGGCACAATAGTGCTGATGTGTACTTCCAAGGTCAAGAAGTACGAGTTCATTATCATGTACAATATGATCATTCTCAGCATAATGAAGTGTTGTAGCTCGTGTGCCTCCGGCAATAATACTAGGAAAAGCTGTTTCTTTAACGCCTTGTTTTCTAAGAGAAAAATCGAATATTCCTTCGATTTCACATTCGTTCATTTCAGGAGAAACATAGGCATATAGCTCTTCTAACGCTTTTTGTGTAGTATTTTGAGCAAATGCCATGTTTACCAATTCATCTTTGGATTTAATCAATCGAGCTTTTGCAAGGCTTGGAAAGATATTAACGATATCAACTTCCGGATACGTAGAACGTATCCACGCAGAAATCTGATGCGATGTAGTTGGCGGATCGTTTGGCCGGCACCTCCAGAGGTTTAAGCCTAGGGAAGGGCGATTTATCCGAGAAGATAAAAAGCGATGAATGTGAGGTTCCCATAGATTTAAAGGATAAATATTTTCAATGTCGCTGATTTCTTTTATGCTGTCAACAGAAGGACTGGAGCCTATCCATTTAGCAGTTTCTATATCGCGAATGTCTACATATAAATTCGAATACACTTTTGAATTATTTTCACGGATCATAACTAAAACTGCATTTTCTAAATCCATTCCTGTCAAATAATAAAAATTGCGGTCTACGCTGAAATGATACGTCTCATCTGCAGAGCGGACAGGTGCTTTTCCGGAATATAAAATGGTTAGGAAAGGGCTGTTGTCAGTATGCAAGAATTGTTCACGTCGGTTTTGATATATGTTTGCCATGTCGGTATCCTCCTTGTATAAGTTGAGCGGACATAAAGTCCGCTCGGTTTACTCTTATTTTGCTTTTAGTCCACAAGTGGGACGAGTGGCTGTTGGTCTCTTTGTCGCCAGATATCTCCAACGGCCATATAATCAATAGTATCATTTTTCATATATGAGAATAGTAATTGCTTCATGGATTCACCCCATGAATCACGAATTCCATCAATATGTCCCCAATAAGATTGGGCTAATTCGAGAAGCCGGCAACCTGCAAGAAAATCGATTGCCTGATGATCTTCGATGCTGCTTGGAGTGTAAAGCCCGCCGGCTTTTTGATAGCCATCAAAAAAGGCTTGTTCCGCTTCATCAAAACATTTCTTATCATAAAAATTGAATAAGAAGAAACGGAAACCATAGAATTCTAATGCAGCAGGCGCTGATTGTGCAGATTCTAAGTCAAAATATCCGGATGGATGTCCGGTATTATCTACAAAAAAGTTTTCTGCATGCATATCTGTGAAATTCAGAACGGGGGTACTGACCTGAGCATCAAATTGTGGATAAAATTGCTCCAACTTTTTATTAAAAAATGCAGATACCGCCTGATGTTCTTTTTCAGTGAACATATTTTTTTTCATACACCTGTCAATACGCATCTCAATAACTTGGCGGAAACGGTCAGAAAAGTTTGTTAGTCCGGCAGGTTCTATCTCGGAATCAACCATAATGTTACCAAAAGAAGAGAAGGAAACGGATTGGATTTTTGCAAAATCTTCTCCGAGATATTTCATGCTTTCAAGAAAAGCTTTTTTGGAATAGCCATTGTTTTTCATATATTCTTTGTGAGAAATTCCGGTCATATGTTCCAAAACGATAAAAGTACCATATTTGGAAGGATGAATACCATACACTTTCGGAGTTGGAACTCCTGATTTCTCTTTAATCATTGAAAAGAGATAAGCTTCTCTTTCTAAAGAAAGACGTCCGCCAAATAGTGTATCCAATCCGGCTTCTCCAATATCCTTTTCAGTGTCTCGAATTTTTGCAAATTTGCAGATTAAATTTTGATTATTTTCTAATGTAACAGCAAACACATAGTGATTAGAGCCTTCATTGATTTGCCGAAGATCTTTTATTGGATAACCGGCTTCGATTAAGGACTCTTTTGCTATTTCGGGTGTAATAATTACCATCTGATTGTCCTCCTATTTTTCAATTTGCTGAAGATAGCGATAAATCGTTGCATCAGAACTCTTCAACTCTCTGGCAACTTCTGAGATAGATCCTTTTACAAGGAAAATTCCCCGTGCGTCCATTTCACGAACAATGCTTTTTTTCTCTTGTGTTGTAAATCGTTCCGGAGTCACGCCGAAACGAATACTTGCTTCGACGATTACAGAATTGATTAGAGCAGAAGTTGATGAGCTTAGGTTTTCGTAGTCGTCATTAGGTTTTTCCGGTGCACTAGGAATGCCAGAAGTATGTGTAGCATTATTACTATTACCGTTAATCATTCTTTCGAGGATTTCACGCAAGGACAAAAGACTAGAAATTTTCATATTGATTGTTAAAAGTCCTGCAAGTTTTTCATTGTCTTTTATGAATAGAGTTGCCGAGCGAAGTTTTTCACCTGAAGGACTTGTTGCTCTATAGTTTACTGTATAAGGAAGTGCATGGCATTTTGGATTATTAATAAATGCTTTTTGTACTTCTCCTACAGGATCTCCGGAGTGAGTTGAGCCATCAAAAGAATTTTCAATATGTAGAACTTTTTCTGTATCACAAAGAATCAGTTCGCAATCATCTCCAAGATAAAGAGCTAAAAATTTCATAATAGGAATGTAGTCTTTGAGATTTAACATGAATGTTTCGCCTCCTTTTATTTTCTTAAGATGAAAATATCATGGAAAGATTGTTATGTCAATAAAGAATGATAAAAAAGTATATTTGTGATAAAAAAATATTGACATGATAAAAAATTAGTGATAGCATGTGAATAAATCACATAGACGGTATGGAAAGAAAAAGAAATATGTACAAAATACACAATAAAAATAGTTTCTTGAGAAAAAAGTACCGTTAAAATTAAAACAAAGGAGAAGAAATTATGGGAAAGTATGTGTTAAAACGATTTGGTTCGATGTTGGTCACTTTGTTTTTGATTGCCACAGTTACTTTTTTTCTGATGCATTCAATACCAGGAGATCCATTTGCATTGGGACGAGACACTCCGGAGGTGGTGAGGGAGAATCTAGAACAAAAGTATGGATTGGATAAACCACTATTTGAGCAGTATATCATTTATATGAAAAATTTATTGCATGGAGATTTTGGTACGTCTATGAAGTATAAGGGACAAACAGTTCTTGGTAAAGTAACAACCGGAATGCCGGTGTCTGCCTTGATCGGATTTGGAGGGGTAGTGATCGGAAGTGTAATCGGTATGGTGCTTGGATGTGTGGCTGCTTTGCACAATAAAGGAGCGGTTGATTATTTAGTTATTGTGCTGGCAATTCTTGGAGTTTCAATACCTAGCTTTGTATTTGGATCATTAATACAAAAATTATTTGGAGTTGACTTGGGATGGTTCCCGATACAAGGATGGCGAGGGTGGCAATATGCAGTATTACCTATGTTGACTTCAGCATTTACGAATATAGCCTTTTACGCCAGAATGTTACGAACAAGTATGCTGGATGTGATGAAGCAAGACTATATCTATACGGCGAAGAGCAAGGGATTGAATAAGAATGAAATTGTTAGAAAGCATATGTTAAGAAACTCACTTCTTCCGTGTGTTACTTCTTTTGGCCCTATGTGTGCGGGAGTTTTAACAGGTAATTTTGTAGTAGAAAAAATATTTAATGTTCCGGGCATTGGACAGGCAATGATCAATGCAATCCAAGGCAGCGATTATACAATGATCATGGGACTTACTCTCATCTTTTCATTCATTGCAGCAATTATGTATTTTGTAGTTGATATTCTTTACGGTGTCGTTGATCCGAGAATAAGAATTGCAAGTTAGGAGGATAATATGGAAGAGAAAAATACACAAGAGATCAATATTCAGGATATTCCATTAGATATGTTTGAAGCAGATGAACAATCATATGATGATGCGGATAAAATAACAAGACCATCGGTTACATACTGGAGCGATGCATGGAGACGTTTCAAGAGTAATAAGCTTGCAATGATTTCTACGATTGTTCTTCTTCTGATTGCTGTACTTGCGATTGTTGTTCCGATGGTCAGTAGATATACATATAATCAGAATGATTTGACATGTGTGAATCAAAGTCCGTCATTGGCACATTTATTTGGAACAGATGATTTAGGAAGAGATATTTTTGTTCGCTGTTGGGAAGGTGCGAGAGTTAGTCTATCAATCGGTCTTATTGTCTCACTTCTTAATGGAACGATTGGTATTCTGTACGGAGGAATTGCAGGATATTTTGGAGGAATTGCTGATAATATTATGATGCGTTTTTGTGAACTTATCGCAGCAATCCCACAGATGTTATGGGTAATCCTTCTTATATTGATCATGAAACCGGGTGTAGGACCGATTATTATCGCTATTGCAGCTACAGGTTGGATTGGAATGGCTCGTTTGTTCAGAGGACAGGTATTCCAAATCAAAGAAATGGAATATGTAATGGCAAGCAGAACGATGGGAGCAGGCAGCCTTTGGATTATTATAAAACATTTGTTTCCAAATGCTTTGAGTCCGATTATTACAAATATGGCTTTTGCGATACCGAGTGCAATTTTTGCAGAATCATTTTTAAGTTATATCGGATTAGGACTTCCACTTCCAATTGCCAGCTGGGGAGTATTAGCTTCTGATGGAGCGAACAAATTATTAAGTTATCCATATCAGCTTGTATTTCCGGCAATATTAATTTGTATTACAATGTTATGCTTTAACTTAATGGGAGATGGATTGCGGGATGCACTAGATCCGAGAATGAGACAGTAGGAGGAAGAAGCGAATGATGAATAAAGAAAATGAAAATCAGTTATTAGTTGTAGATGACCTTGCTTTTTCTTTTCATACATATGCAGGTGAAGTTCAGGCAGTGCGCGGCGTTAGCTTTACGTTGAAGCGAGGCAAGACTCTTGGAATTGTTGGAGAATCCGGATGTGGAAAATCTGTAACCGCAAAATCAATCGTTCAATTAAATCCGGATAAACCAAGCGGTGAGATTAAAAGAGGAAAAATCTTGTTTGATGGTGAGGATATTGCTTCATTATCAGAAAAAGAAATGGAAAAGGTAAGAGCAAAAAAAATCAGGATGATTTTTCAAGATCCAATGACGAGCCTGAATCCCACAATGCCTGTGGGAAAGCAGATTATGGAAGGTATTTTGAAAAGCGGAGTAACATCAAAAGAGGAAGCAAAGAAGATTGCCATAGAAACATTGGCTATGGCAGGAATTCCAAGTCCGGAAGATCGTTTTAATCAATATCCACATGAATTTTCAGGAGGAATGAGACAGCGTTCCATGATAGCGTTGGCGATGGCAGTAAATCCACAGCTTTTGATTGCTGATGAACCTACGACAGCATTGGATGTTACTACACAGGCACAGATTCTAAGATTAATTAAGAAAATCCAAAAGGAATATAATACAGCAATCATTATGATTACTCATGACCTTGGTGTTGTTTCTAATATTGCAGACGATATTGCCGTTATGTATGCAGGACAAGTGATTGAGTATGGAAAGGCAGAAGATATTTTTGAGCATGCTTCACACCCATATACATGGGGGATTATGCAATCGATACCACCAGAAGAGACTACGAATAAGGAACCATTACATCCTATTTTAGGAACGCCGCCGGATTTGCTGGATCCACCAAAAGGATGTGCATTTGCTGCAAGATGTCCATATGCGATGAAAGTGTGCAGATGTATGCAGCCGCCAAGATTTGATGTAGAAGGAGAAGGACATCAGACGAGTTGCTGGCTCTATGATGAAAGAGCAAAAGGAACAAGAAAAGTTATAAATCCTATCACAGGCGAGGAGGTGAGATAATGGAAAAACAAGAAATCTTGCGTACTGAAAATTTGAAAAAGTATTTTTCTGTGAAAGGTGGGAAAACTTTAAAGGCAGTGGATGGAATTTCCATTACGCTGCATAAAGGAGAGTCCCTGGGATTGGTAGGAGAATCCGGTTGTGGAAAAAGTACATTTGGAAGAACACTTATTAGAATCTATGATCCAACGGAAGGAAAAATATATTTAAAAGGAAAAGACATCAGCGGGAAAAGTTCGAAAAAATTTCGACGTGAATTAGCCCATAATATTCAAATGATTTTCCAGGATCCGTATGCATGCTTAAATCCACGTATGACTATAGGTGATATTATTGCAGAAGGATGGGACATGCAAGGATTGCACAAGAATAAAGCTGAGAGAAAAAGTAAGATTATCGAACTTTTAAAAATGGTAGGTTTGAATGAAGAACATGCCAACAGATTCCCACATGAATTTTCCGGGGGACAACGTCAAAGAATCGGGATTGCGAGAGCGCTCAGTATGAATCCGGAAATTATCATTTGTGATGAGCCGATCAGTGCGTTAGACGTATCGATTCAGGCGCAGGTTATGAATCTTTTGGTTGCACTTCAAAAGAAATTAGACCTTTCCTATATTTTTATAGCACATGATTTGTCGATGGTTCGCTACATTTCGGATTATGTTGCAGTTATGTATCTAGGAACGGTAGTGGAATATGCTTCTAATGTAGAATTGTATAAAAATCCGATGCATCCATATACAAAAGCATTATTTTCGGCAATTCCTGTTCCAAATCCTAAAGTTGAGAAACAGCGTCAGCAAATTGAAATGAAAGGTGAATTGCCTAGCCCGATCAACGCGCCAAAAGGCTGCAAATTCTGTACAAGATGTCCATATGCAACAGAAATCTGTAAAACAACACCGCCGGAGGTGAAAGATGTGGGTGGAGGACATTTGGTAGCATGTCATCATGTGTAGTATAAACAAAACTGCGTAAGCAGCTTGTATAAAACATTTTCTATGGTAGTGTAAAGTAGCCTATGAAAAAATTGGAGCTAAAAAATAGCTCCATTGGAA
>OLRL01001192.1_pt1 | contig 10358 bp, 10 predicted proteins | sample 1643201 | NCBI WGS metagenome assembly OLRL01 (sample SAMEA3136649, study PRJEB25190) | human gut metagenome | biome: human gut; feature: human-associated habitat; material: faeces | place: Austria | collected 2013
TTAAAGCGTTACTGGAAACCAGTAATTCAAGATTTACCTTTTTCAATTCACCTTCTCCCGCGGGGAGGGGGAGCGACCAAGGCATCTGTTATTCCTGCGTTTCTTCTTAAATTTCAACCCACGCTCCCGCGAGGGGAGCGACCGGAGGGCGAGTGATTGTCCTCTTTTTGGCTGGAGATTTCAACCCACGCTCCCGCGAGGGGAGCGACCGGATCTATCCAAAGGCTTATAACGGCCATACCATATTTCAACCCACGCTCCCGCGAGGGGAGCGACTTACACACTGATTAAACTGGATAGGAGGATTTAAGTATTTCAACCCACGCTCCCGCGAGGGGAGCGACGGGGGGGGATAACGACTATAACAGATAGTTCAGAATTTCAACCCACGCTCCCGCGAGGGGAGCGACGAAATTGTGGAAAGAGAGGAATAACTATGGATATATTTCAACCCACGCTCCCGCGAGGGGAGCGACATTACAGGAATGAAGCACTTTGAAAGCGTTTGTCAATTTCAACCCACGCTCCCGCGAGGGGAGCGACAGAAGAATTTTTCCTGTTAGTATATTAAGGAGGTAATTTCAACCCACGCTCCCGCGAGGGGAGCGACGGTAATGGAAGGATCTTTTTCCAGCATTTCCCGGATCATTTCAACCCACGCTCCCGCGAGGGGAGCGACGAAATACATTTGTTCCACTTTTTCTGAAAAAAGATTTCAACCCACGCTCCCGCGAGGGGAGCGACATATTGTCACCCCCCATTTTCAGTTTTTCATCGTAATTTCAACCCACGCTCCCGCGAGGGGAGCGACAGCGTTGTAGCGGATAAGACCGTCTGAGAATTTGTATTTCAACCCACGCTCCCGCGAGGGGAGCGACAGTGCCTTTGTACTGTCGTATACATGGTTGAGTATTTCAACCCACGCTCCCGCGAGGGGAGCGACTTTAACCTGTGGTTGTATTCGACATCAATTTTATATTTCAACCCACGCTCCCGCGAGGGGAGCGACCTGTCGTCATGACACTTTAGTCCCCCCATTCATATTTCAACCCACGCTCCCGCGAGGGGAGCGACTTCGTCAAAACGCAATTTAATGGGATCATAGAAATTTCAACCCACGCTCCCGCGAGGGGAGCGACAAAATGTTATTGTGTGCCCTATGGGTTGGACATGGGAAGATTTCAACCCACGCTCCCGCGAGGGGAGCGACACATGGGTTGAAAAAAATATTGCACTTCCGTTTTATTTCAACCCACGCTCCCGCGAGGGGAGCGACAGCAAAAGTCACCAAATTTAAATAGTAACTTTTGTAAAGTAGTAACAAAAATACATTGTTTCTTTTATTTGAGAAACTTATATCAATATAATTTCCTGTATTTTCTGCTTTTTTCATGTGCGAATCTCCTGGGTATTTTATGTTTACTTATATTTCGCACTATACATAGTTTACATAATTAAAATGTCATCTGCAGAAATCCCTTTTTCCATGCCGATGTGCTCTATTTTAGTTTGATATTTGTTTCCCAGATAATAAAATCTTAAGCTGTCACATTCTTTATCAATAATATCGGATAATACAGCCTTCAGCATAATACACTGAGCATTGTCCAAAATACATTCAAACACAGAATTCTGCACACGCCTCCCATAATTTACGCACTGCTTTGCCACCTTTCTTAGGCGCTTTTTTCCTGCTGGTGTTTCTGTATTTACATCATAAGTAATCAATACCATCATAATTTTATCCTCTTATTTCCACAGAAAAACCGGATATCCGTCTAAATCGCCTCTCAGATACCTTGCAAGCAGCATTGCCTGTACATAAGGAACCATTCCCCACTCAATCTTTTCTTTCAAAAATGGATGTGTGATTGTTTCTTTTTTTCTGTTCTGCCATTCTGTCAACAGCCTCTTTCTGGCTTCGTCATCCATAATTACTGCACCATTTTCTTTTGTTTTAAAATTTTTTCTCGTAATTACTTTTTTATTAATAAGTGACAAAACAAAGCGATCAGCCAGCGGGGCTCTTAATTCTTCTATCAAATCTAAAGCCAAAGACACTCTTCCGGGCCTTTCTGTATGTAAATAACCTATATAGGGATCCAGACCGACACATTCCAATGCAGAAGCAATCTGATTTGTTAAAAGCGTATATACAAAAGACAACATCGCATTTATATTGTCTAAAGGAGGTCTTTTATTTCTTCCACAAAACACAAAATCCTTTTTCTGCTGTAGTATCAGTTCATTAAATACTCCAAAATAAATACTGGCAGCCTCTCCCTCATATCCTCTCAACTGTTCCTTTGATTGGCTGTTTCTTATATGTTCCAGTGATTGTTTCAGATGAACCGATGCTGTTTTTACCTGGTCAGTATTGATTTGAAGGCTATGATCACGTACTGCACGCTCCAACACCCAACGAGCATTATAAATTTTTCCTGTAATACAGTTCTTTGCTATAGACAGACTGATTTCCTTATCCCTGCTGCTTTCATATTGCTGTTGCCTCAGTATTACATTCCCTTTTATCTTACCTGTCACTCTTGCCAGAAATTTTCCCTGCGGAGTGACATAGCATAAAGAAATATTTCTGTCAGCACAGGCTCCCATAAGCGCCGGGCTTGTTCCTCTGTATCCAAAAGAAACAATTCCTTCCAAATTATGTAAAGGGAGCCTGCCAACCTCTTTTTTGTCTTCAAATACCACTATATTTTCACCATCCAGAGAAAGATAACTGTTTTCAGAAGTGACATATAACGTATTCAGCAATTTCTTCATTCATTTTCCTCCCTCAGGCGCTCATCCATATAGGCTTTCACTGAAACTGTCCTTCCAATTCGAGGAAGGCAAAGATCTTTTAGTGAACAGGAATTACAAGCTTTGGTATATTTTACCTTTGGTGTATATTTTCGGTCATAATACTGATGCATTTCCAGAAACATATCCCGTACCTCTTTTCGCAAAACCTGTGTGAATTCTATTTTTTCCCGTCTTCTCGTTTCTCCGTAAAAAAGCGCGCCCTCAGGTATCTCAGTGGAAAACATTTCTTCCAGACACATAGCCTGAGCTGTCAGCTGAAGCTCATCCTCCTCTGTAAGCTTTGGTCTTCCCTTCTTATATTCGACAGGATATATTTTGAACAGACCACGATGTCCATGTAAGTTAATTCCATCCTCTGCACGATAAAATTCTACTGCATCACACTCTCCACTGGCTCCCATTTCCCTGGAAACTACAGGAAGAGCTCTGGCTATTATTACATCCTTTCGTTTCTCTGTTAAATATGGATCATGAACTTTTCTGTGCATCAACTCACCCACTACAGTATGTGCATTTTCTGCCCATTGCTGCTCTACATGAATTAATGCCCATTGTCTTCTGCAAAATTTAAAATGCTGGATTCCTGATATCATCAAATAATCTTCTTCTACATATTCCATTATATCATCCTTTTTACTTCTACCGAATCCGGAATCTCCTCCTCATGTACCTTTACAACATAATCCTGATACTTTCTTGGATAAAAAACATTCTCCTTCTTTGTTACTTCCACTGCGTCAAACAGTTTATATGCCGGACAATCTCCCAGCTCTTTACTGTGTTTGAATACTATCAATTCTCGAACCGCCATCTTTCCTCTTGCAGCTGAATGATCATGTTCGAACATATTAATAATAGCCTCCCACAAAAGTTCCAGATCATCTTCAGAAAAACCTGTAACTCTGCGTGCAAGGTTAGCGGAAATATACCCTTCTACCCGATACAGACCATAAGGAACAATACTCTTACGCCCCATTTCTGTGCTCTTATTTTCTGCATCCTTTTCTGTTGTAATAGCAACTCTGGTAATCGTCACCTCCTGACTCATAACCGGGTCGATGCTTCTGGCAAACCCAATCTGTACCGGTCCTCTTACCTGTCCACAGTTTAAAGCAGCTTTTACAAAAGTAGTCATGACTGCACCAAATGCTCTGATGTCATAAAAATTACTGCACATATAATCCCGTAGCTTCTCATCTGTTCCCGGTTCATTTTTCTTTAGCTTCTTCAGCGCTTCTGTCACTTTTTTATCATCTGTTTCCTGAACTCCCACACTGGTGCAGGCTTCCCTGTCGCTTCGGTTTAGCGGAACATCTTCTTTAATATAAATTTTATACCCTTTCTCATCCTCTTTTACTGTTTCTATATAATTTCTGATTTTTCTTTTCAAACAAACATCTGTAACAATTCCAAGACCGCTTTCCGGATCTATTCTCGGCATATTGCCCGCATCCGGATCTCCATTTGGATTTCCATTTTCTACATCAAACAAAACCACAAATTCATATCTGTTTTTAATTGCCTCTCCCATTTATTTTTCCTCCCTTTTCTCATATTTTTTCTGTTTCTGATGATAATAGCCCAGAATAAATTTTCCCTGTTCCTTTAATGTCAGCTGTGCGGGAAATTCAATATCATCTAATTTACCTGTAATGTCTGTAAAAAGATATTCGTAATATTTTTTAGAGCTTCCTTTATCTCTTTCAATCTTTTTCATATGACTGTTTTTCAGTCTGAATAAAACAGGAAATACGGATGCAGGCGCTGTACAGGCTGAGTTGAAATATCTATCCCTGATTGTAGCTTTTATATCCGGATTGGCCTCCATCTGTACTGCCTCCAGTGCAAAAAATAAACGTCCTAATACATATGCCGTATCTTTACTTTCCTCATTTAATGCCATATATTCTTCTCCTTCCTTCCATTTATAATTTTGTATCAGAAATGCTTTTATGATTGAAGCTCGTCCCCAATTTACTTCCCCCTGTTCTGCCCGAATTCGCATCAGTGTATCTAAATACAGACTTTGAGGATATTGTCCACCGGATACAATTGATCGAAGTACCATGGCAGCCATATTAGGAACCGGCGTTTTATCTTTTGATTTCTGATTTACCGTCTCATACAGCATTGACCAGATTCCCAGAAATTCTCTTTGTTCCCGGGAAGGCTTTACCATGTTCATCCGCTGATAATGCAAAGAAAAATTATTTAGTATATTTCCTAAAGAATCCTGATAAAAAAATCTTACAGAAAGTCTGGCCGCATTTGGTGCAATTCCCAAAATATAAAATTTCTGTTTTGGATCTAAAATTTCCTCATCACAATTAATATATTTATGTTCTTTTATATCTTCAAATAATGATGCAATCTCTTTCTGATTATCTTTTGGAGGATTAGCGGACAACCAGAACACTTTTCTGCATTCATCTCTGCCGCTTTCAGCCCAAAATACAACCATAGTATCTCCAATCTGCATAGAGTACTCTCTATCAGACAGGAGAAAATTCAAAGCAGTCGTGTAAGCAAACTCTGCCTCCTTGCTGACAGGAGCATTGTAGCTCTGAGATTTTTCATAGGACTCAAAAGCATGTGCATTAAAAGATACCAGAGCTGCGCCGCTGGACTGGGCGCCGGGCACTCCTTTAATCACTCTATGTATTCTGGCAATTTCTCCCTTTTTTCCTGTAACAAGACAGATCCCCTGGTCTCCGCTCTCTGCTTCAAGGTAAGATTTCTCCCAAATGCTCTTTATTTCCTCGTCTTTTTGTGCCTCTTCCTGAATACCCATACAGAAAATCAGATTTCCTCCATCTGTAAGCTCCTCCAGTCTGTCTCTGATAATCGGATTTTCAAAAGCCTTCTCGGGATTCCAATTTTCAAAAAATCTTTTTACTGCCATCGCCATCTTACCCTGTGCATTCTTCAGAATTGACAGATGTTTTTCTCTTGCAGCTTCAAAACATTCCTGTGCTCTTTTTCTGCTTTTTTCGTCATTCTCTTTATCAATTCCCAACATATATTTAGCATTATCGCAAAGGAAATTTGCTGAGACTCCTGAAGATCTTGTTGTCATCTCCGGAACTGTTATGGGAACTGCAACCTCTACTGTCTTTTTCCCCCGCTCCTCTTTCTTTTTCCGGTAAATGATGCCCTGGAGTTCTCCTTTCTCTGTTAAATTTAATGCATAGGAAACTTTAGCTGTGCACCACCCGGGACGAGTCGCCTTTCCCATTTCTGCAAGCTTTTCATAATAGGTAGCCAATGCCTGCAAAATCATCGTATCACCTCACAGTCTGCCAGATTCAGGACACCATGTCTCATAACTGCCCGAAAAAATACAGGCTGTATATTGCCGGGGTCTGTATAATCCATATCATAAAGCATAATCCCCAGATCCTTTTCCGGAACATCATCATAGGCAGTTGCTATATCATCCTCTTCACATAAAGCAAAATGAGCGGGAAACTCTCTGCATCCAAAGTACGGCATATGAAAACATTCTCCTCTTCGCAGCCGTCTCATAATAATATCCTTAAATTTTCCGGGATTATCTGATTCATTAGCCTTTTGCGTCATCTCAAAATGTGCTTCTATTACATATTCTACATCTGTCAGTATCGCAGACGCTCTCTGAACAATCTCCTGTTTGCTGCACAGATAAAGCGGCTTATCTCCTCCATTGTATGCCTTCAGCACATTACTGGCAGATATCTTGCTCTTTACTTCATTTCTGCGGACACTGGTAAAACGAACAGGTTTATTTACATAGATTTTGTCAATAATCCACCGCATACCGGGATGCCAGTAAATTGCTTCCAGAATGCCTCTTGCCGCTGATGGCGTCATCACATCGTAGGAATATCTTTCCACCTTAATTTCCGGTCTTGTGAAAAGAGCAAAATCTCCCCATACCCGAATTTTTACTCCCCTTGCCATAAAATTCCTCCTTCTCCATTAGATCACCCTGCCTTCCTCATAGCATACTGCAATATAATCTCTCGGCTGGTAATAAAAATCTGTATTATAATCCGATATATGAGCATCTATCCAGGAATGATATACCTCCCATATCCCGTCCAATATTTTTCCATCTGAGTAGCAATCCTCAATCAGCCTTTCATATACCTCTCCCACACTCCAATAATCCGGCACTGCATACTTGCATTCTTTTACATTATCAAATGTTCCATTGGAAATTTCATTTTCTTGTATAAATTCATCTGCTACTTTTTCAATAGGCTCACAGTGAAATACATCTGCATAATCATAAATTCTGTTTATTTCATCCTTTCCCAGATAGTCTGTCACCTCCTTCCGGGTTCTTTTTACCTTTCTTCCTATATATTCAATTAAACTACAGGTAAAAAACAGACTATTGTTATTTTTTGTTCCCATAAACAGCCTCACTTCCTATAAATTTTAACGTGTCAAGAGCAGATATTGAATGGAAACTGATCTGATGGGTCGGATACTTAAATTTAACCAGTTCCCAAAATGCCTCCCGTGAAATTTTTCCATCTATAAAATTCTGTATATAATTATAAATTGTATCATCAGCCATGGGTCCCTCTACAATATCATACTGATGCGAAATTCCCTGACGGCATGCGACAATAAAATCCAACCATTCTTCTGTCATTTTTTCAAAAACCAGACAATTAAGATCAGGATTAGAAATATATTCATATTTATTAATATATCCCTTTTTTCCATAACGAGTCGCCCAGCGTTCTGCCTGTTTTAAATACTGAGTACAGTAGAACCCGTAATAAAAGTCCTTGTTATATTTCGCTTTTCGCACTTCCGGGTATTCTACTATGTCTGCACTCCCATGATATAAAATCATATACACCCCTCCATTTTACAGAAACTGTAATAATAATTCCCTTTAAGTCTGATAATTATAAATTTAATATATCACTTTCATTTGTATATATCAAGTATTTTGTTAGAAAGATATTATAGAATTTTAATTTTATTGTTACATAGTTATTTTTTTCATATAAGAAAAATCCTCCCCAAATGATATAATTTTCTTTATGATGTTCGCCACGATATAAACAAAAGAAACTATATATCTATTACAAAAAATATATTTCAAAAATCTGACTTTTTTATAACACAACTTATATTAAATCATAATTGAATTTATCACTTAAATATACTATACTAAATGCTGACAGGATTACCTGAGGATTGAAATTATAACATCTTAGCTAATTATCTAATGCCAAAAGCGGTACAAATGTTTTTTCATTTGTACCGCTTTTTCTTCTTATTCCCCAAACTTTATTTGTTCAAAGTATATCTTTTATAATCAATGCCTCTCCTATCTTTTTAAATAAAACATGCCGCACCCTTTTCCACTTCCAGACTCAGTCCAAATTCCTCATTATATTGCTCCTGATCCGTTAGTTCATAAAAATCAGGCATATCTTCTGATACAAGCCGTGCCTTTCCGGCATCATACAGACTTTTTAATTGCTCTTCATAAACATTCACACAATACTGCCCAGCTTTACGCATTCCGGCTTTGGTAAATCCCCGTTCCTTTATTTGCTGCATAATCTTGTCTGCGTCACTGTCTCCATGGACAAAAACCGTCATCGTATTATTTTCAATCAATTGAAACTCTTTTCCTACCTTTGCAAAATTATAATTTCTATTTTCAAATTGCTCCAAAATTTTTTTCTCGTCTAAACTGTTTCCTTTCAGGTAATATAAATTTTGAAAATACTCATTAATACTTTCCAAGGCAAAAAAATCTGCATCCTTTTTTATCAGCTCTTCGGCTGCATCCAGTTGATTTTGCTGTCCTGGCACATAATCTCTTTCCTCAAACTGAAAAATCGAAACAAAACTTTCCTCTGCCGCATTCTTGCCTTCCCGATTACATCTTCCAGCTGCCTGAACAATAGAATCTACACCCGTCAGCTGACGATATACTGACCGAAAATCTAAATCTACTCCCGCTTCTACCAAACTTGTAGAAATCAAAATACAGCGTTTGTTATTCTCCAGCCTTTCCCTGACTTCATCCAACATTCTCTTCCTGTGTATAGGATACATACAAGTAGATAAATGATATACTCCTTCTCCCTGCAGACGACTGTATAATATCTGCGCTCGTTTTCTGGTATTTACAATACAAAGAGCCAGATGTTCGCCAGACAGTTTTTCTACAAGCTCGTCCTCTTCAATCTTTCCTATATTTTTCAGAGTTGTTCTTTTAAAAAATTTAAACTGCTCCTCCATTCTTCGACACAATTCCTCAGCTTTCACATCCTGTCCAAAAAATGACTGTAATGCAGGCTGCGTTGCTGTACAGAGTACCGCACTGACTCCATAATGCCTTACCAGTTCCTCAATCATTGCCACACAGGGCTTCAAATAATTAGTTGGAAGCATCTGGGCCTCGTCAAAAATAATCACACTGTTTGCAATATTATGTATTTTCCTGCATTTAGATGACTTATTAGCAAACAAAGACTCAAAAAACTGAACATTGGTTGTAACAATCACAGGCTTATCCCAGTTCTCTGCTGCAAGCTGCATGGGTTTTAATTCTTCCGAAGCCTCATAATCTACATTGCAATGGTTTTCCAAAACATTCTCCGTTCCCAAAATCGTTCGGAATATTTTTGCATTTTGCTCTATAATACTGGTATATGGTATTACATAAATCACTCTGTCCATATGATGCTTCATCGCATGCTGTAAAGCAAAGGCCAAAGACGCAATCGTTTTTCCACCGCCTGTAGGCACAGTAAGCCGAAAAAGCCCTTTCTCTCTTTTTCCCATTTCGTAGCAATTTTTAAGAATCTCTGTCCGCCTTCCATTTACTGTATTAATGTCTGTATTATGCAACCATTTCTCTGTGTATTTCTTCAGCTTATCCAGAAGTATTTCTATACTTTCTCCAGAATCCCGACCTGTCTCGCCGTTTTTCATAAAAGCTTCTGTATCCAAAAAATCTGCATCCACTAAACAGGAATACAACATTCGTATAAAAGTACTTAATGCAAAATCGTTACATCCGTTTTCATCAGCTCCCACTGGCATGGTATCCAGATTTGGAATACGTACTTCCTTCTTGTAAGCACTGTAATCACAAATTTTTTTCTTCATACGTCCTGCCAGACTTGATACACTTCCCGTATCTCGATAATTTCCATAGTCCGGAATCCCTGAATGATGTCCTGCAATACAGTAGCTTATAAACGAATATAATCCGTCTCTCTTCATACAAATCTGAGCTCCTGCAGTAGAATGATCTACCTCTGCATTACTTTCTCCCCTGATTCTTTTTTGAAATTCTGACGAATATTTTCCAATATCATGAAGGAGCCCACAGCAATACCCCCATTGCTCCTTTCCAAATTTTGCCGCGAAACTTTCACATAATTCTGCAGTTCCTTTCAGATGTTCAATCAATAACTGAGTCCTTTCCCCTTCCAAATGGCCAATATATTCCATTTTTTCCTCCTCATATAATCAAGTGTTTTCTATTGAAAATTCAAGGTTTTTCAACC
>OLRL01001194.1_pt1 | contig 10348 bp, 10 predicted proteins | sample 1643201 | NCBI WGS metagenome assembly OLRL01 (sample SAMEA3136649, study PRJEB25190) | human gut metagenome | biome: human gut; feature: human-associated habitat; material: faeces | place: Austria | collected 2013
CCGTAAATTACTGTTGTTTGTTGAGCGTTTCGATTTCTCGAAACTGTTCTGAATTATTCTCTTAAGAATTTTCAGGTTTGTCTTGTTGTCTATTGTTTAATTATCAAGGTTCTTTTTGTTTTTGCTCTCTTGCGACAGCCATATTAGAATATCATATGTTCAAGTCTTTGTCAACAACTTTTTTTATTTTTTTCAAAATTGTTTTTGATTTGTTTGCCCGTCTCGCGAGTGCTTATTCATAATATCAAAGTTATTTGCATATGTCAACAACTTTTTTATTTTTTATTTAACTTTCTTTCCATAATAACTTCTTGCTTTTGACATAGGCTTCCAAAGAATTCTACATATCAGAAAAGGAATGCTTATGCATTCCTTTTCTACCCAGCTATTTTAGTTTTGTCGTAAACTCAAGGATCACATTATTTTCATATAAAAATGTCAAGAACTCACTCTCCGCAATCCAACCGAAACATTCTTTTCCGATCATAGTATTATAAATAAGAGTTATCACCAAAAACCCTATCCACACTACAATCAATGCTATTAGCAGTCCTACCAATCCCCCCGCAAATCTATTCAGTCCTTTTATGACCGGAAGTGCCGTTATAATATCCAGCGCAAATATCACTGCTCTTACCAAAATCGTAACAATAATAAACGTAAGTAAAAACGCCACCATCTTTATTACAATATCCGACAGGTACGCTCCTACATATTCAGGGAAACTGGATACCTTTAATACTTTATATGCTTCACTATTATTATTTTCCAAAAGACCATTTTTAAATACAGTTGGAACGTTTGCATTCTCCATCAACTCGATCTGTTTCTGCCTTGGAATTTCAATTGTTCCCAGTTTTTCTTTAATCTCTTCCATTGTAAGACCGCTGGATTCAATATCAACTCCTTCTAATTCAGTTCCGGCGAAATCAATTTCTCCTATTTTAGGAGTTACCATCGCTTCCATCTTTTTATGTATCATATCGTCAATCGGCGTATATTTTTTCATCACTCCAGCTACTTTAGGAGTCACCGCTATCACAAGCACAACCGTAGCTAACGTCACACCAAACGATACAACAATTTTAACAAATCCACGGATGCATCCAACGATCACTCCGATCAAAAAAATTACTCCTACTCCAATTAATAACCAATTCATATTTTCTCCTATTTCGTAAAACGGACTTCTTCAAATCCATTTGCATTTATCACTAAGTATTTATTAAGTCCTAACAATGGTTTTATCTCAAAAATATCTGTATCAAACTCTCCTGCGAATCTTTGCACTCCCCCTTTAGAAAATACAGCACACTGTTTTCCATTATACATAATAACCAAATTATCAGATATTTTTGCGTTTTTATATTCTCCCTCAAATTTCTGTGCTAGAAGCGAACGCCCTTTTTTATCAAATATGTGCAAAACGTTTCCTTCTTTTCCATTGGAAACAACACCGATTGATTTTTCATTATAAAAGACGCTCTTCATTCCATTCGTCATTTTTACAGAAGTAAGTTTCTCTGGAACATCTTTTCCTTTGTATATAACAATCTCCCGATCTGAAACCACCACGGATGTTTGATCATCCATAAAAAACACTGTCGGAATTACCGCATTCGGATACACCTCTTGCGCCACAATATAATCCTCTTTATTTTTTCCCGCATCGCCAAAATTGTAATATACAACTCTTCCTGTTAACACACCATCTTCCACTATCAGATACGAAACGAGCAACATATAGCCATTATCCGAAATATCTATATCCATCGGATATCCTGTTACCGTTGGAGACGTCTTATGTTCTACCAACACATTTCCCGCCGCATCATAACAAACAATACGAAATGTATTACCATCTTTTAAAATCGCACTAACAATCCCTTGCGAAGATACGGCTGTTTTCTCAATCGGTAAATTTGTATGAATCTCCCCTTTGAGTCCATTTTTTCCGAATACCGAGATATCATTCCCACCTTTATCCGCAATTGCCACTGCATTTTTCTTCACACTTGCTATCGGTGTCTGAATCTGATATGCTGCATTCCACTTTTCTTTCCCTTTGTTATTGAGAAAAGCAGCCCCATCTCGTGTATACTTTAAAATACCTCCGGCGAACTCAATGTATTGTGCTCCGTCCTCCGCTCCATCACTATAGGTATTTAAAATTCGGGTATCCGTGTAAGTCTGATTCATCACATACATAACCCCGCCTGACAAAGCAAGTACAATCGTAACAATCACTATCGATACTTTTTTGATATAGCGCTTTTTATGCTGACGAATCTTTTCTTCCAGTTCATCCAAAATGTCATTTTCTTCTTTGATTTCTTCCATAATCGAACGAACCTCTTTATCAGTTGAGTCTTCTTGACTCACAACCTGCAAATCTGATTTGTCCTTTTCTTTCATTTGTATCCCCTTTGTTTGTCGTTTCTCTTCAAATGCCATCGCCTAATTAACGATGGTATAATGGTTATTATATCATATTTCCCTTCTAAGGGAGTACTAATTTTTGTCCCACGTATATGAGATTCCCATTTTCAAGATTATTTACCTTACTGATCGCTTCAATGTGTAAAAGGTCTCCATATATTTTCTTACTGATTCCCGCCAAAGTATCTCCCAATTCTACTGTATAACTTTTTTCTTCTCCTACACGGAATATTTGATCTTCCTTTTTCTCTTTCTTTTCTTCCGATTTTTTAGTATCTTTCGCCTGAACTGTGTCTGACATAGCCTCCATCGCCATTTGCATTGTTTTCATTCTATCATAATCTCGAAAAAAATTGACCACTCCAAACAATAGCATTACAATCACTACTGCGCCAATCCCTCGTGCTAATTTGCTGATCTTATATCTTTCCTGCATTACCATTTTTGTCTGCACTAGGTTGCGAAAACTCTTTGCAGCTCGATCCGCAACCACTTCACTGGGAGTTACGCCAATCTTTTTTCTGGAAGATATCATATAATTTTGCATATCCGGATTTTTCTCATAATAAATATAATGACCATTCATCGGCATTAAATCATTGAATTTAGGCGCAAAATACATTTCTTCTCTGCAAACAGGATCTTTTAATATGAAAATCCCCGTATCTCTTGAAAATAGTTTTTGATGAGTCTTTTTAATGTCCGCATTCATTCCAAGTGCAATTCCAGGAATCACAGCACACCAGCCCAACACTTCTCCACTCCCAAAAAACGCCTTACACGTTTCGCAACACTCTTCCCATATTTCCTCTGTAATCTCTACGCTTTCCCCATCTCGAAGAAGATTTTTCATCTGCACAGCGCCATAAATATAGTGATACTGTTGACTTCCATCTTTCACCGTCTCTCCAATCAGGATAGCCCCCACCGGTCCTTCTGACCCTTGTTCACACAACTGATCCAAATACGTATCTACATAGTCTTCTACATATATTTTCAAAGAATCACTAACATTTCCAATTTGTCTTACGTTTTTCGGAATCTTTCTTTCCATATCTATCACCTCTCTGCATATTTTTCTTCATGTTAGCATATAGAAAGCGCTGATTTTATCAGATTGTGTCAACTTGTCCCTTAAAACTTTCGACTTTTTCGGACAAAAAAATAGAGCATGCATTGCACGCTCTATTTTTATGTTACTTTCTTCTATTCTTTACACAAATGCTTTTACTTTTGCATAAATACTCTCTGCATCCAATCCGTATTTCTTAATCAACTCTTTTGCAGGACCTGATTCTCCAAACACATCCATAACACCGATTTTAAGAACAGGTGTTGGTAATTTTTCCGACAACACATCACAAACAGCGCTGCCCAAACCGCCAATTACAGAATGCTCTTCTACTGTTACAACTTTTCCAGTTTCTTTCGCTGCTTCCAAAATTAACTCTTCATCTAATGGCTTGATTGTATGAATATTGACAACTTTCGCGTTGATTCCGTCTTTTGCAAGCATCTCTGCAGCCTCTAAAGATTCTGCAACTTCAAGACCTGTAGCAATGATTGTTACATCTTTTCCTTCTCTTAAAACGATACCTTTTCCAAGCTCAAACTTATAATCCGGATTGTCATTGATTACCGGTACTGCAAGTCTTCCAAAACGTAAGTACACAGGTCCTTGATGTTCATATGCTGCAAATACTGCCGCTTTTGCTTCTACATCATCAGACGGATTGATCACAACCATACCCGGAATCGTTCTCATCAATGCGATATCTTCATTGCACTGATGTGTTGCTCCGTCTTCTCCTACAGAAATGCCGGCATGTGTTGCTCCAATCTTCACATTGTTCTTCGGATATCCGATAGAGTTACGAACTTGTTCAAACGCACGTCCAGCCGCAAACATCGCAAATGAGCTTGCAAACGGAACCTTTCCTGTTGTAGCAATACCTGCTGCCACACCCATCATATTACCTTCTGCAATTCCGCAATCAATAAAGCGTTCCGGAAAAGCTTTTTTAAATACACTTGTTTTTGTTGCTCCTGCAAGGTCAGCATCTAAAACGATTACATCTTCGTGTAATTTTCCTAATTCAGCCAAAGCATTACCGTAGCTTTCTCTTGTTGCAATTTTCTTTACTTCTGACATAATGCTTCACCTACTTTCTCTAAATCTTCCATCGCAATTTTATACTCTTCATCATTTGGAGCTTTTCCATGCCAGCCTGCCTGATTTTCCATGAAGGAAACGTTCTTTCCTTTTACTGTCTTTGCAATAATGGCTGTCGGCATTCCCTTTGTAGCTCTTGCCTCTTTGAATGCAGCATCGATTTGATCAAAATCATGTCCGTCAATATTGATCACATGGAAATTGAATGCTTCGAACTTCTTATCAATCGGATATGGTGAGTTTACTTCATCAATCGGTCCATCAATCTGAAGATTATTGTTATCTACAATAAATACAAGGTTGTCCAGTTGTTTGAATCCTGCAAGCATAGCCGCTTCCCACACCTGGCCTTCCTGAATCTCTCCGTCACCAACTAATGTGTATACTCTGTAATCATCCCCAAAGATTTTTGCAGAAATCGCCATACCGACTGCTGCAGATACACCCTGTCCCAAAGATCCGCTTGACATATCAACTCCCGGAATATGCTTCATGTCCGGATGTCCTTGTAAGTAGGAACCTGTATGACGAAGCGTTGCAAGATCTTTTACCGGGAAAAATCCTCTGTTAGCGAGCGCAGAATAATATCCCGGCGCTGTATGTCCTTTTGATAATACAAATCTGTCTCTATCCTCTTTTTTCGGATCCTTTGGATCTACATTCATCTCTTCAAAAAATAAATACGTGTAAATATCAGCTGCTGATAAAGATCCGCCCGGATGTCCGGATTTGGCATTGTAAACGGCTGTTACAATCCCTTTACGAACTTCATTAGCGGTTTTCATCAATTCTAATTTGTTCATTGCTTTTCCCTCCTGTTTTTTTCTATTTTATCTCACTTTCCTTTATGGTGCAATGATAAATCGAACTAAAGCTCCGTTCTGCCTTCCAAAGCTCTCAGAAGCGTCACCTCATCAATGTATTCCAGATCTCCTCCCACCGGAACTCCGCTTGCAATTCTGCTTACTTTGATTCCGGTCGGTTTGATCAGCTTACTAATATACATAGCCGTAGTCTCACCTTCTAAACTGGAATTGGTTGCAATGATCACTTCTTCTACATCACCTTGCAGACGTTCCATAAGTTCTTTTAATTTGATATCGCCCGGGCCAATTCCAAGCATCGGCGAAATCGCACCATGGAGCACATGATATACTCCCTGATATTTCCCAGTCTTCTCATAAGCCGCTAAATCCCTTGTTGTCTCTACAACCATGATTGTTTTGGAGTCTCGATCCCCGTTCCTGCAGATTGGGCAAAGTTCTTGATCTGTCAACGTAAAACACTGCTTACAGTAGCGAACATTATTTCTTGCATCTACCATAGCAGATGCCATCTGCTCCACCTGCTCTTTTGGCATATTAATAATATGGAAAGCCAGCCGTTGTGCTGTCTTAGCGCCTATCCCCGGAAGTCTGGAAAGTTCTTCAATCAATTTACTTATCTGACTGCTATAATAATCCATGTCTATCGCTCCTGACTAAAACGGCATTCCCGGCATTCCTCCGCCAAGTCCTCCTGTAAGTTTTGCCATAGCAGAAGATGATTCTTGCTCTACTTTACGAAGCGCTTCATTAGTCGCTGCTACGATCAAATCTTCCAACATTTCAATATCATCAGGGTCTACTACATCTTCCTGCAATTTTACTTTTAACACTTCACGTGTACCGGATACCGTCACCTCTACAGCGCCGCCTCCTGCTGTCGCCGTAAATTCTTTTGACTCAAGCTCTTTTGCCTGTTCCTCCATCTGACGCTGCATCTTCTGCGCCTGTTTCATTAAATTTGCCATATTGCCAGGCATTCCTCCACCTGGAAATCCTCCACGTTTTGCCATGGTTAAATCCTCCTTCATTCTACATCATTTCCCCCGAACGCAATCCATATTAATCATCTTCTATGGTAATCTCCATTCGGACTACTTTTTCTATATCCACAAAACTCTCCTCAAAGTGCCTTCCTTCTTCCATCGAACGCACCTCCAGGGTCACTGTTTTGCCGATTCTCTCTTCAATCAAATCGACCAATTCTTTTTTATGCGGTTCTTGATTGACAAACTCTGCCGACAATTCATCCGGCAATACAACCAAAAGCTTATCTTCCCCTCCAAGACTTAACTTGGCTCCTTTTAAATACCCTTTCAGAAGTCCGCTTGCCTCATTAACGATAGAGCGGAAATTTTTCACTACTTCTTTGATATCTTCGGGAATCGCTTTTTCTAATTTTGGTTTTTCCTTCGGTTTTAAAATCTCCCGTTCAGGAACATATACGATGCTCTCCGAGTTTGGAGTTGCAAACTCACCGGATTCCAGCTTCTCCTCTAACACGCGAATCCTGTCAAGCAGCGAATCTGTATTTGTCTCCATCTGCGGTTTACATAATTTGATCAACGCAACTTCCAGGAGTATCCTCTTCTGAACGGCGTATCTCATTTGGTTAGACAACTCCGAAAAAATGCGGATATAACGTAACAGCGTTCCTGTTTCTACCATCTCTGCTTCTTCCTTTAACTGCTGAAGATTTTCTGTAGAAACATCTAGAACCTCTTCCATATTATCAGAAGTCTTCGCAAGAAGCAAATTCCTCAAGTACCATGTAAAATCATTTGTAAGCTGCGTCAGTTCTCTTCCCTGCATTACAAGTTCTTCCACGATTTCCAAAACATTCGCCACATCACGTTTCAAAATCTGTCGCAGTAATCTGCTGAATACATCCGTATCCACCGCGCCCAATACCTCTAACACATGATCGTACGTAAGTCTCTGTCCCAAATAAAAGGCAATGCATTGATCCAATAGACTTAGTGCATCACGCATAGAACCATCTGCCGCTTTCGCCACATAACGAATCGCCCGCTCTTCTACTTCTACCTTTTCCTTTTCCATCAGTTCTTTTAGTCTATCCGAAATCGTTTCAATAGAAATTCTCTTGAAGTCATATCGCTGACATCGAGACAATATGGTAATCGGTATCTTGTGCGCTTCTGTTGTCGCCAGTATAAATATAACATATTCCGGCGGTTCTTCCAACGTTTTTAATAGTGCATTAAAAGCTCCTATAGAAAGCATATGCACCTCGTCTATAATATACACTTTATACTTTCCATTTGTTGGCCGATATGCTACTTCTTCTCGAATCTCACGAATATTATCCACACCATTGTTGGATGCCGCATCGATTTCAATCACATTCATCGATGCCCCGGAAGCGATTGCCTTGCACATCTCACATTCTCCACAAGGGCTTCCATCGATTGGGTTCTCACAATTGACCGCCTTTGCAAATATTTTCGCAACCGTTGTCTTTCCCGTTCCTCTTGTTCCGCAAAAAAGATAGGCGTGCCCGATACGTTCTGCCTTAATCTGATTTTTCAATGTTGTTACTATATGATCCTGCCCTTTGACATCATCAAATTCTCCGGGCCGGAATTTTCGGTATAATGCTGTGTATGACATGTATCTGTACCCTCTTTGTCTTTTTAAGTTCCTTTTCGCCGAGATAAAGCCGTCTACAAAGGCGGCTTTATCAATCATTACTTATTTTTAGTTTTTCTTCCGAAACTGATGCCTACCATCTCTGCTTCCTGGATAATACTTGCATTTGGATCCACCATCTTAAGTTTTCCGGCAACTTCTTCCAGCGGCACTTTAGTAATCTCACCATTCTTGATTGCAACCATATATCCATACGTCTGATTCAAAATCAATCTTGCAGCCGCCGCACCGAGCCTTGTAGCCAATACTCTGTCATATGGACACGGAGATCCTCCACGCTGCATATGCCCCGGCACTGTAACTCGCACTTCCTGTTCTGTTTTCTTTTGTATTTCTTCTGCAAGCTTATATGCAACAGACGGATATTTCTTCTTCGCCTGTTTTTCTTTCAGCTCTTTTTTAGAAAGCTTTGCTTCTTCTTTGGAAATCGCGCCTTCGGCAACCGCTATGATTGTAAAGTGCTTTCCCGTTGTAACTCTATGATTGATCGCTTCTGCAACCACATCAATATCATACGGAATCTCCGGAAGCAGAAGAATGTCAGCCCCTCCGGCCATTCCCGCATGAAGCGTCACCCAGCCGACTTTATGTCCCATGATCTCCACAACAAACACTCTGCTATGCGAACTCGCTGTCGTATGAATATTATCAATGGTATTTGTCGCGATATCCACCGCGCTTTGGAATCCAAATGTCATGTCCGTTCCCCAAAGATCATTATCAATTGTCTTCGGAAGGGTGATGATATTCAGTCCTTCTTCCCGAAGCATATTTGCTGTCTTATGAGTTCCATTTCCGCCAAGAATCACCAAACAGTTTAAATTCAGTTTATGATAGGTGTGCTTCATCGCCTCCACCTTATCCAAACCATTTTCATCCGGTTCCCTCATTAATTTAAACGGCTGTCTTGATGTTCCGAGAATCGTTCCGCCTCTCGTTAGAATTCCCGAAAAATCTTTCGATGTCAGCATACTAAAATCCGCATAAATCAATCCTTTATAGCCATTTTTAAAACCATAGATCTCTATCTCGTCTACTTTCGATGTCAAGCCTTTTACGACACCGCGCATCGCAGCATTCAGCGCCTGGCAATCTCCGCCACTTGTAAGCATACCGATTCGTAACATAAATACACCCGCCCTTTCTTTGTTCGCGTTCTATTTCACATTATCATTATTATATCTCATTTTTTTCATGCTAACAACCGAAAATGTGGTATACTTACTATAGTTTAGAAAATAACGGAGGTCAGAAAAATGGAAAGAAATGAAGCTTGCTGGTGTGGCAGCGGTAAAAAATATAAAAAATGTCATATGGCAATGGATGAAAAACTTATGATTTTAGAAGAACAAGGCGACATTGTTCCTACACGGGACATTATCAAAACACCCGCTCAAATAGAAGAAATCCGAAAAAGCGCAGATTTAAATACTGCCGTTTTAGATCATGTTGCAGCACACATTCACGCCGGAATGAGTACGGCTGAAATTGACAAACTTGTATATGACTATACAACAGAGCACGGTGGCATTCCTGCTCCCCTTGGCTACGAAGGCTTTCCTTGCAGCGTCTGTACATCTATCAACAACGAAATTTGTCATGGTATTCCCGACGAAAACATCATTTTAGAAGAGGGCGATATTATCAACGTAGATGTCTCTACAATTTTGAACGGTTACTTTTCTGATGCGTCTAGAATGTTCAAAATCGGAACTGTATCTGAACGCGCGGAAAAAATCGTAAAAGTAACCGAAGAATGCGTTGAACTCGGACTTGCCCAGGCAAAACCATGGAATCATCTCGGAGATATTGCTGATGCCATCAATTCCCATGCACAGGCAAATGGATATTCTGTTGTTGAAGATATCGGAGGCCACGGTATTGGATTGGAATTTCATGAAGATCCTTTTGTCAGCTATGTTACTCCAAAGGGAAGTGAAATGGTGCTTGTTCCAGGAATGATCTTCACGATCGAACCAATGATCAACGAAGGTAGTCCGGATTTCTTTGTTGACGAAGAGAATGAATGGACCGTGTATACCGAAGACGATGGATTGTCCGCTCAGATTGAGTATATGGTACTTATCACAGAAGATGGAGCTGAGGTTCTCTCCAAATAATTATTTTTATAGACAAAAAAAGATTGCTCGCGCAATCTTTTTTTCGTGTGTCTATTTTAGGGCATGCAAAAAGCGGGTGATGGGAATCGAACCCACGTATCCAGCTTGGAAGGCTGGTGTTC
>OLRL01001198.1_pt1 | contig 10311 bp, 6 predicted proteins | sample 1643201 | NCBI WGS metagenome assembly OLRL01 (sample SAMEA3136649, study PRJEB25190) | human gut metagenome | biome: human gut; feature: human-associated habitat; material: faeces | place: Austria | collected 2013
AGACTGCCGAGGAGCGAATCCGAAGCCTTGATGAAATCAGACAGATAACAAGAGAACTGATTGATATCCAGATGGATGGCTGCAGCGAGGAGGAGCTTTCTGATAATCAGAGACTTCTTAATGTGAAATACGATGCCTTTATAAAGCAGTATGGAGCCATTACTTCAAAAGCAAACAGAATAGCATTTCGAGACGACAGCGATTCCCCACTTCTTTGCAGTCTTGAGGAAGTAAATGAAGACGGGGAGGTGAAAAAAGCGGATATGTTTTATAAGCAGACGATTAAGGCAAAGACTGTCATAGACAGGGTTGAGACTGCTGTGGAAGCATTAAATGTATCCGTTAATGAATTATTAAAGAAAAATGCCATGAAAGAGCGGGCAAACGATGTATTTGAGATATGCAGCTATGTGGACGGACTGGAGAAAAAGATTGATTCCATGACGGAAGAACTCACCAATATGCAGAACCAGATCAAAGAAATGCAGGAAGAAACACTTGTCAATAATGCTAAAAAGGCATTGTCAGAAGCACAGGAGCGACTTAATGCCAGATGTGAGCAGATAAAGTCACAGGTATTAGAAATAAAAGCACAGGTTAAATCTACTGCTAAGAGCATAGTCGATGAAGCAAAGGCAAAGGGAAGAGCTGCATTATACAGGGTGTCGGAGTTCTTAGAAATTAAGAAAAGACTTCTTGATATGCGGGAAAATGTAAGAGGTGCAATCAAGATCACGGATAAGGATATAGCAAAGACAGCACTTCTTGCAAAAGGATTTCGAGAAGCTGGTCAGACAGCAGCCAATGCATTTCGGACTTTTGCTGACAAGCCGGAGATGGATTACTCACAGAAAGAGCAGAAACATCCCATTACAAAGACGGTGCTTGCACCTATGAAAGCAGTGAAAAAGATGCTTGTATCAATGAAACTTCATCTGGATGCATCTATTGATAAGCTGGATAATCTGGCTATGAATGTGCAGCTTGATAAGGAAAAGCATATGGAGAAGGAGCAGAAACAGACAGAGCCGGAGAGGGTAGAAGCTGAACGAGTGGAAACGGAGATTGTATACTCTCCAATGGTTGCTGAACCGCAGGAGTATCGGTATAATGCAGATGCATTTGAGGCTAGAGGAGTGGATGATGTGAAGCAGGAAGCGGCACATAAGGAAGTATCAAAGGTAAGAGAAGATAAAGCCAGATAGATGTGAGGACGTGGAAGAGATTCTGCGTCCTTTTTTAATGCAGACAAATATTATAGATGTTATAATGTGAAAAGATAAATGCGAAACATGCGTTATACTAGCAAAAGTTGTTAATTATATAAAGGTGGGAGAAATTTGGCGAAAAGTAAGAAGACAAAAATCCATAAAAAGATAGATGGTCAGCTTTTACAGATGAACAAGAAGTTTAGTAATCTCAAGATGAAACAGAAGGATAAGATTACAGGCTGGGTGTATGAAGAATACAAAAAATATGTAACAGAACATGAAAAAGTACCTGATTCATTAGCTGATGAACAGATTGTTGAAGCTGTACTTGATAAGATAAATGAGGCACAAATCTGGATACCAGATGGAGAGATATACGATTATTATCGGAGAAAGAAACCACAACTTCAGAAGAGGCTTGATAATGAAAAGTTGATTGAGTTTAAATCATATGTCAGCTTTTATAAGAGCATTGTTGATCAGGACAGGGCATCCGTTGTTATATGCAATCTCAAACATGAGATTATCTACATGAATCCGGCAGCTGTTACCAGCTATGCGAAGCGAGGCGGCGACAAAATTATCGGAAGAAGTCTGTTAGACTGCCATAATCCGGAATCAAGAGATAGAATACAGCAGGTAGTGGACTGGTTTGCGGCAGATGAAAGCCATAATATCGTTTATACTTTTCATAATGAGAAACAGAATAAAGATGTTTACATGGTGGCACTCAGAGATGAGGGTAAGCTGATAGGATATTATGAGAAACATGAATATCGCAATTCAGAAACTATGAAACCATACGATTTGTGGTGATGATATGACGAAGGATGAATGGTACAGGCAGTTATTTGAGCGACTGGATAACTCCAAGTTCCGAAGCAGTTTCCGTCTGAAGCAGAAAGATATTGATTACATAAATGAAAAAGGGTTGAACACAATCAGACAACATGCAAAGGATTTTATTGCAAAGAGAGAAGCTCCAGCATATATAGCAAATGATGGCAAACAGACACCAATGCGTGGACATCCAGTATTTATTGCCCAGCACGCAACAGCAACATGCTGCAGGGAGTGCATCCGAAAGTGGCATAAAATGCAGCTGGGCAAGAAACTAAGTCAGGTGCAGCGGGATTATCTTGTAGATGTAATTATGACATGGATTCAAAAAGAAATCGAGAGGCAGGAACATAAAATATGAGTTTGAAAAATGTATTGATTATTGTTGATAACATTGACGTATCAATTGATTTTTATGAAGAACTGTTTGGGCCGCGTGTGATTACAAGGCAGGAAGGTAATCAAAAAATGAGCATTTCTGCTAACAGAAATGAAAAGCTATAATGCAACTGGTGTAAAATGTTGTAAATTCTTGTAGTTAACAAAAGGGTAATGATTAAAAATAGTTCTACTTGAAAAATATCAAGCCTGAATGAGTATTCCGTTCAGATTAGATTAGGTTCTAATCTGGGCGGATTTTTTTGCGTGTGCAATGAGCAGAGAACTGATACTTAAATCTATGGTAGAGAAGTTGAGAGATTTTTATGACTTCATAATCATTGGAAGTATGCCGTCTCTTGGAATGATGACAATTAAAGCATGCAGCGTGTCTCATCCTTTGGGATGATTTACATTCCGAAACAAACACGTATAATATAATTCGAGACAGATTGCGAAAGGCTTATGGCAATCTCGCTCTGTATCAAAGTCCAGCGGTATGATGTCAAGAGATAAATAATAAAAAAAGCATATATTTTTGTATACATCTCATGAAGAAAAAACACCCACCTAACCATTACAGGTTCAACAGGGGGGAAAGAACTATTACCTGATTGACACTAGGACAATTATATCATGGGCTTTATTAAGCCTATTGAACAATATTTATTTTGTAACTTATTAACCAAGATGCATGTATTTATGTATCTAAAAGATATTATACGAGGGAGGGAAGAAATGACCAAAAATATTATCATAAAGACCTCCGTTCAGAAACGGTTTGACAGCTTCATGATGCATGGTAGAGTCCTTTTTTTCAGTGCGCCCTGCGGCTTTGGAAAGACCGTACTGGCGGACGCCCTGTTGCACGGTCAGAACGTGCTGCGGCAAAGTGCGGCAGACCCAGGCTGTGCGATTCCACCGTCAGAGCAGGATTGGGACATTCTGCTGATTGACGATCTTCAGCTCATGCAGGAGGAAGCCGGGCAGCAGGCTCTCTGCGAACTGATTCGCTCAAGTCCGGAGCACCGTTTTGTGCTGCTCTCGCGCGGTGTGCCGCCCGGCTGCCTGACGGCGTTTCAGTACACGGGGCTGATGACGGTGCTGGAGGCCGACGACCTGCTTTTTGATGAGGGCGATGTGCGGCGGCTGTTTCAGCTTTCGGGAGTAAACGTAACAGATAGCGAGATTAATGGAATTTTGAAAGAATCCGTTGGCTATCCGCTGGGTGTGGCCATCACGGCGCGGTGCATGTCCCCGGACAAGCCGTGGACGCCGGAGCTGGTGGCGCGGGTGTTCCACGAGGTGTTCCTCTACTTTGAGACCGCCATCTACCGGCGCTTTGACCTGCCGGTGCGGCGCTTCTTGTTGGAGCTGGCCCCCTTTGAAAGTTTTGACCTGGAAATGGCGCGGATGGTCAGCGGTGATCCCCGTGCCGGCGAACGGCTGGACTGGATTTTTCGATACACTACTATGCTGCGCTACGACGACTGCCAGCGCTTCCACTTCTGGTCGGGTTTCCGGGCTTTTCTTCTTTGGGAGATGGAACGGGAGTATACCGAGGAAAAGCGCAAAGCGCTCATCAGCCGGGGCGGGCTGTACTATGAGCTGAAGGAAGACTACGCCCACGCCCTGGAATGCTACACCAGCGGCGGTGACCATTCCAAGGTTTCCGAGCTGCTGGTGCGTAATGCAGAACTTCACCCCGGCATGGGGCACTATGCCGAGATGGAAAAATACTACCGCAGCCTGCCGGAGGCGGAAATTCTCGCATCCCCCTCTCTGATGCAGGGCATGAGCATGCTCTGCGCGCTAGTCATGGATTACGAAGGCTCGGAGCGCTGGTATGGCGAACTGCAAAAGTTTGTCGAACACTGCGGCAGGCAGGACGCCGCCGGAAAGCAGGCGCGCGGCCGCCTTGCATGGCTGGACATCTCCCTGCCCCAGCGGGGCGTGAAGGGTCTGACGGAAACCATCCCCGCCGTGTTCCGGCTGCTGACGAACAAAGAGGTGGCGCTGCCGTCCTTCTCCGTCACGAGCGCGCTGCCGAGCATCATGAACGGTGGCAAGGACTTTTCCGAATGGAGCAAAAAGGACGACCTGCTCTACAAAACCATCCGTCTCCCCGTGGAGGCAGTACTGGGGCGGGACAGTGTGTGTCTTGCCGACTGCGCCATTGCCGAGAGCAAGTTTGAAAAGGGCGAGGACGTCGCCGGCCGGATGCTGTCCCTTCTTCCGCAGATGAACGAGGTCCGCAACCACGGCACGTCGGACATGGAGTTCGCCGTCAGCGGATTGCTGGCCCGCAGCCAGCTGGCAAACGGGCAGCCCACCGACGCGCGGCGCACCATCGAGGTGCTCCATGAATGCTTTGTCGAGCGCGGTTTGACTCGCTTTCTGCCCAATATGGACGCCATGCTCTGCCGTATTGACATGCACACCGGCGACCTTGATGCGGCGGATGCGTGGTACCGGGAAAAAGCCCCCCGGGAGCCGACGCATTTGAACGTCATGCGGCGCTACCAGTACCTCACCCAGGCCATGGTGGAGCTGGCGGACGGCAGACCGGACGCGGCGCTGCTGACGCTTGCCCCGCTGGAGCCGTACATTCAAAACTGTGCCCGTATCATCGACGGCATTCACCTGAATGTCCTAACTGCCATCGCCCTGCGGCGCAAGAAGGATGAGCGGTGGCGCGAGCGATTGACGGCGGCGCTGGACGCGGCGACGGAGTACCGATTCATCCGCACCGTCAGCGTATACGGCACGGCGGTGCTGCCGCTGCTGGAAGCGCTGAACTGGGACGGCGACAAAGCATGGAGCAAGCGGCTGATGGCGGCGGTGCGGATGCAGGCGGCGTTCTACCCGCATTTCCTCGAATCCCGCCTTGCCCCCGGCGAGGAGCTGACGCCCACGGAACTGCAAATTCTGCATCTCATCTGCGCGGACAAGTCCAACGCCGAGATTGCGCAGATCATGGACGTGAAGCTGCCCACGGTGAAGACCCACGTCAGCCACATTCTCGACAAGCTGGACGTGAAGCGCCGGGCGGAAGCCAGGACAGCCGCGAAGAAGCTGCGGCTCATTCCGGATGATCTATAAAAGCTGTGCCTGTGCTTGAACGGGCTGAATATAAACCTTATACATATAATGATCTCTCGGAATCTTGAGTGATCATGCCAGCAAAACTCTAGCATTGAACTTTGACAAGTAAATATTATTCTTGAACGTAAAAATGAACACAAGAAATAAACATAACTGTCGCTATGTTTCAAAAAATGAGATATAATAATCTACAGGATTATGCTACATCCAAAATCATTTTTTTGAGGGTTGATTCAGATGGCAAATTCCATGCATCCAGATGCTGTAACATCAGGATGTGATAGAGGCGGCAGTACCACATCTTAGTTGAGCGGTGTCTGCCGTTTTCTAATTTAAAGTCTAATTTCTCGCGTTTGTTAGAACGCTCAGCAGAAGTCCTTGCATTGTATTCCAGCTTCCATTCCTTACTGCTCCTTGGCGGATTGTTGAACAATCTTGGATTATCTTTCATAACCAAATGAACCGTGCGTCCGTATTTTGCATCAGAACAGGGAGTTTCGCAGGTACAGGAGATACAGCCGTTTTTATGACTGATTTTAGGACATTTGAATTTCATCCTGCCTTTTGCAACCTCAACACCATCACGACGCATACGGCATCCGGAGGGACAAACAGGGACTCCATCTTTATCAATTGTAAAGTCATTTTTATAGACAGGGGGTCTTCCGCCTTTTCCATTCAGGTCTATAAATGGTGTTATATTCTCACGTTTGAAGTATTGATAATAAGGCATGGCATCATGTGCAGAATCCAAAAGTACTTTAGAAACAGTGTAATCAGGAAGAAAAGATTTCATCCTGAAAAAAGCGTGCAGGAATCCATGTGAATCATGTTTTGAAGTACAGCAAAAATGAGGAAATACCGGTAAGTCACTTTGCGAATCAACAAGCATGTATAGATCATAGCCATGATAATAACAGTCACGAGAAGAATCCCAGCCGATATCACAATCAGGCTGGGAAAAGTAACGGTCACATTTGCAGTCAGTAATGCCATTCTCTTTGCATTTACAGATATGCTTTTTCCGTTCCCTGTGTGAAGTTACAACAGGAGTTCCATCATCGGCTAAAGCCAGAGCATCCGAATGGATAAGTCCTGTGGATACAGAAACATCAAGGAACTCTTTCTGGTAGATTTTAAAGAGGGAAGAATAAGGCTGTTCATCAAGTTTAAAACCAGTATTTTCCAAAATCGGAAGAAGCTCTGCAACCGTAACTTTTTCCACAGAATCAGCTTTCGTGCCTTTTGTTTTAGGCTTCTTAACCTTGATTTTAAGAGGATGGATATGTGGTGACATATGGTCATCATCAGAGTTCCATAAGCGGTTTATAAAATCATAAAAAGTGCCAACCTCTGGAGTATTACCAGGTTCAAACCCACTGAGGATGGCATAAAGGGGATTGATTTTAAGCTGGGCAGCCCATTCTGTTATCGAGGTAACTTTAAAGTCAATGGAAAGCAGATAAGAACGCTGCATAGAGGAAGGGGTTCTTGGTGCAGGGCCGAATTTAGAATATTTATCAGCCATAAAAGTATCGGTAAAAGATAAATCGAGATTCCAAAACCGCTCAATGATATCCCAGGTGGAACGAGCAAGAGCACTTGGGTCAGGATAATATTTACGAAGATTAGTAACAACAAAGTTTTGGTAGTCTGCATGACTGCCACAGTTAACAGGTAACATAAAAATCGCCTCCAATCGAAAAATATCTGCCGCCGCAAGCGACGGTTCTTATTAATCAATAGGCGCGGAGCGCCGCATTTTTCGATGAAGTTGTCAAGTGTTTTGGGCAAAAAGTGGGGGATTTTAATAAAAAAGGAATTTGAAAGCCTTGTATTTACTGGCTTAGAGATTCCGAGAGATTATGGTAAAAGATAGGAGTTTACATGAAAAAGAAAAACACCATGCCAGAGAAGGATTGGCAGCAGACACATGAAAAAATCAGGTGGAGGGAGCTGCGTAAGCGCATACTTGTGATGGGCTTGACCGTTGCGATGGTTGCCAATACTGTAGACCTGTCCGCACTCTCGGTTTCTGCAAAAACCGATGAAAGTGAGACAGGTAAAACGACTATTGTTTCCTTTGAGGAGCTTTCAAAGGACATCACAGAGCAGACCCTGCCCATCGGTGCGCTTGAGAGCGACATCAAGTTTCCGACCAGCCTGACCGTTACGGTAGAAAAGACCACGCATGCGGATGGAAAGGAAGCCGACGATGAAGAAGATGCTTCCGAGACGGGAGATACAGAGAAGGACGATGTGCAGAAGGATGACAGTAATGGAGATACTGCGTCCTCTGATGATAAGAAGGATACAGAATCCTCAGATGAAAAGGATGGCGATTCCGGCAATGCGGATGCTTCCGATAAGTCTGGTGCTTCTGACAATGGAAATGCAGATACAAAGGATTCGGATACATCAAAGGATTCTGGAAATTCTGACAAATCAAACAACCCAAATGGCTCTAGCAGCTATGATACAGAGGATACACAGGCACGTGCCGACCTACCCTCTGCTTTTGGTGCGCTTATTGGCCAGATGGCGGATACCCTTCTGCCGCATAAACTCATAGTATACGCGGCAGAGAAGGACGATGCCTCTGACACAGCAGCCACATCCGACGGTGCAGACAATGCAAAGAAAACCGACACAGCATCTACATCCGATAATGCAGACAGTGTAAAGACGACAGGCAGCGCTGACGCAGCAGCTTCCTCTGATACCGAGACAACGACGGAGAAAATCCGTCTGAAAAACATCAAGTGGGAGCTGAATGTGGAAGAGAGCGACGCAGAAGAATTTGACAGCAGTGAAGCGTCAAACGGCTTCTGCTATGCCTATACGCCGGTACTGCCGGATGAGGATGGAGACGGCAACCAGCTCGTATTAGGTAAAGACGTGGAGCTTCCGACCATCTATGTGCTCGTAGGCGAATATGGGATTGCGCTGCTGGCTGGGAGTGATACAGTCCAGATAACAGAAATGAATGCTGATGGAACGAAGAAAGCCCCCTATACCGCTCAGGACCTTGCAACATGGATTAACGATAAGAAAAGCGCAGGACTGCAAAAAGTTTCCATTAAACTGTTGAATAATGATGCATCTATAACAAGTACGCTTACCATTGATACAAGGTTGGCAAAAGAGATAGAGCTGGATTTGGATGGCCATACATTAACACTGGCTGACGGTGCACGTTTATATTTTAAAAGAGCAAATATAACAATTACCTCATCCGGCTCGAAGGAGGGAACGATTACAGGCAACTATCAATATGGGCAAAATAGATTAAAAGGAGATGGACTGATAACTGTAGATAGAGTGCTGAAAATTGAGCATGTCACAATCAAAAATGCTGGAACCGGTTCCACAGTTGCGATGTGGAGTGGTGCGACCTGTACCATTGACAAAGCAAATATTAGTGGAAGTAATGGTAGTCAGGAAGGCGTCATTACTATTTGTGACAGTAACGCCTGTACAATTACCAATACGAAGGTGACCGGAAACGTTAAGTCTAGATATGGCGCTATTATGTTTATGGACAGCTGCTCCGACTGTATCATTGGCGGCGGCGCAGTTATTGAAAACAATAACAAGGATTCTCGCTGCATCGGTGTTTACAGTAATAGTAGCATTAAAATTACAGTTAAAAAAGGCGCTACTTTAACAGCGAATGCTGGCAACCGTATTATAATGGATAACGAATATAAAAAGTTAGCTGTAAACATTGAGGGTGGAACCTTTAATGGACGTCTTAGATTACCCGACAACAGCCAGATTGCAGAGGGAACCTTTACACCTGCCCAAGCCTCAGGCAATGCGATTTGGGTTAATAATCCTAAGAAAACCCTGCAGGACTTTCTGAAGGTCGGCTATACCTTAAAGTATGATGATGGTACCTATGCAGACCTAACAGCCAGATGGACAGACGAAGGGAAAAAGGTAACGGCTGTTAAAAGTCCGCTCTATTTCACGACGCATCCTACGATTTCAAGCGGAGCGGAAACTGTGATGGAAAACTATACCGCTGCCGAGGCACCTGTGCTAACCGTAAAAGCGGTATCTGGCAGTGATAGCAGTGGCAGTATCTCCTACCAGTGGTATGCTGATAAAACAATAAATGGAACAACAACCAAAGTAGAACAAACGGGGCAGGATGCAAAAACTGCGACCTACAGGATTCCTACAGGACTTTTGGCAGGCACCTATCAATACTACTGTGTAGCGACCTGCGGTGAATATACGGAGACCTCCAAAAAGGCTGTCTTTACGGTAGAAGAAGGTGTTGCGGAAGTTACGGTAGGTGGGAATACAACACGTTATGCAACACTTACGAAAGCATTCGATGCAGTTAAAGCTACAGTAAATACTGCTGATGCGGATGCAGACCTTGAAATTACGTTGAAAATCCTGAAAAATATTTCTGAGCCAGAAAGCGAGTGGAAAATAGATGGGGGTACAAAAAAGGTCAGCTTTTGTATGGATCTTAATGGCTGTACCGTTACAGGAAAGGGTCTTTATATCACTGGCGAAGGTGTGGAGGCAGTCTTTAAAGACGCAGGCACGGGACAGAATGGAACACTGATCGCCCCAGTTTCTATTCAGAACAAAGCAAAGCTTACGGTAGAGAATGGTAATTATAAGGGTGTCTTGAGGTTTTTGGGTGGTGCGGCTGCAAAGCTAAAAGATGGTTATTACAGCAACAGTATTTATATTGGAAAAGCTAGTGTATTGGCACATTGATTTTTAGCATTACAACAACTTCCTATTCGGAAGC
>OLRL01001200.1_pt1 | contig 10304 bp, 8 predicted proteins | sample 1643201 | NCBI WGS metagenome assembly OLRL01 (sample SAMEA3136649, study PRJEB25190) | human gut metagenome | biome: human gut; feature: human-associated habitat; material: faeces | place: Austria | collected 2013
GCTCTGGTTGGACGCTCTGGTTCGGGTAAATCAACCATCGCCAGCCTGATCACGCGTTTTTACGATATTGATGAAGGCGAAATCCTGATGGATGGTCACGATCTGCGCGAGTATACCCTGGCGTCGTTACGTAACCAGGTTGCTCTGGTGTCGCAGAATGTCCATCTGTTTAACGATACGGTTGCTAACAACATTGCTTACGCACGGACTGAACAGTACAGCCGTGAGCAAATTGAAGAAGCGGCGCGTATGGCCTACGCCATGGACTTCATCAATAAGATGGATAACGGTCTCGATACAGTGATTGGTGAAAACGGCGTGCTGCTCTCTGGCGGTCAGCGTCAGCGTATTGCCATTGCTCGCGGTCTGATGCTTGACCCGGACGTGGTGATTGCCGATGAACCGGTCTCAGCGCTGGACGTTTCGGTGCGTGCGCAGGTGCTGAATCTGATGATGGATTTGCAGCAGGAACTGGGGCTGTCATACGTCTTTATCTCGCACGACCTGTCGGTGGTCGAGCACATTGCCGATGAAGTGATGGTGATGTATTTAGGCCGCTGTGTGGAGAAAGGGACGAAGGACCAAATCTTCAATAATCCGCGTCATCCGTACACGCAAGCGCTGCTCTCCGCAACACCGCGCCTGAACCCGGACGATCGCCGTGAGCGTATCAAGCTGACCGGTGAGCTGCCAAGCCCGCTGAATCCACCGCCGGGCTGTGCGTTCAATGCCCGCTGCCGTCGGCGTTTTGGTCCGTGTACCCAGCTTCAGCCGCAGCTGAAGGATTACGGTGGACAACTCGTGGCCTGTTTCGCTGTTGACCAGGATGAAAATCCACAGCAATAAACGTGGGTTATGACCTGATAACCGGAGCCTTGTGCTCCGGTTTTTTTATATTTTCTCTTTACGTCCACAATGTGAGTCCTTTGGCAGAACATTATTCCACAGCGTCTAGAATGTAGTCAGATTTCCTCTAGTCACAGAAATATCTATTTCGCAGTTGCTAACTGTCAGGAGCAAATGTGGTCACGATACGCTGGGATATTAAAACAATTGATCGTCTGTCGATGGTTGAGGATGTCCTGAAGGAATTTTCCTGCTGCGATATCAATATCATCTCCATGAAAGTGACGCCTGGGCGGATCCTGATTAAATCCTGGTGCCGCCAGCTACAGGATATTTCCTGTGTGCAATCCTGTTTAAGCCAGCGCGCCGATATTATTAATGTTGCTTATCTCTGTGAGGAGATAAGCGAGCTGTCAACGCCGGAGCCGGAACGCCCGCGCTATTTCTCTGACATTATTTGCAGCAGCCAGAGCATGCACGCGCTTATCGAAAAGGCGATAAAAATTGCCGACAGCAAATATACCGTTCTGATCCGTGGCGATACGGGGACTGGTAAAGAGCTGCTGGCCCGGGCTATCCATAATTCCGGGCAGCGACGTTTTTATCCGTTTATTCCTGTCAACTGCTCTGCGCTACCTGAGTCGCTAATGGAGAGTGAATTCTTTGGCTATGAGAAAGGGGCTTTTAGCGGTGCAGATTGTAAAGGCAAAAAAGGGCTGTTTGAAATGGCCGATAAAGGCACCCTTTTTCTCGATGAGTTTGGCGAAATGTCGCTGAGCTTACAGGCTAAACTCCTGCGCGTGCTTCAGGATGGCGGGATTCGGCGCGTTGGCGGGGCACATATTATTCCGGTCAATGTGCGCATTATTGTGGCAACCAATGCCAATCTGGAAGAGATGGTGGAACAACGTCTGCTGCGCGCCGATCTCTATTACCGCATCAACGTGCTTTCACTGACCATCCCACCTTTGCGCGAGCGCCCACAGGATATCAGCCTGCTGATTCGCCACTTTGTGCAGAAATACGCGAAGGAATTCCAGCGGCGGATCATTCTGGATAAAGCCTGTTTTGATGCCCTGCACCATCACACCTGGCCGGGAAATGTGCGCGAACTGGAAAATACCATTATTCGCCTGATGCTGATGGCCGAATCCGATGTTATTACGCGGGAAGAATTAGGGATGGTGAATTTGCCTGCCGTTGAGCGGGGCGCGACAGAACGTCCTTTTAAAGAGCAGGTTCTGTGTGCTGAACGCCAGCTCATTGAACAGATGGTGGAAGATAATGTGTCGTCACGGCATATTGCCAAAGCGCTGGGCGTGTCGCACACCACGGTGCTGAATAAAATTCGCGGCTATCAGCTGGAGAGTGTGGGTTAAGCGCCGCCAGCGTCTGACGGCGCGATATACGTGGGTTATTCAATCAGCTTCAATAAGGGCGACAGGCACAGCAGAATTCCGTACAGCAGGATCAACCAGGTTTTCAGCCCGCGTAGTTTTTCCAGTTGCGTTACTTTATAGATCAGGAAAAACGGAATAATACACGACACAATCCCGTAAAGCGGACTACCTAGCTGGAAGAATACCAGTACCGATACGCGAAATGACACCCAAATGACCAGAGTGATAACAATAAAGGTGCAAATACCCAGCGTAAGCACCAGGGGATTAATTTTCTCCACATCAATAACGCGGCTCAGAACATTAAGAATAATACCCTTAATCGCCTCGTGGAACCCCAGATAAATACCAAAGAACGCGGTTAATACGGCGAAGATATTTAATACTGTTGAGGTGATATGAATAATCTGCCCAGGAATGACCTGAGCCGCCAGTGCCAGTGCGGAAATATTTTGTTCGAAAGCCGAAACGGCCTCTTCATGGCTAATAGAAAAGGTAAAAGAGAAGGAGAAAAACAGAATGACAGCAATCAGAGTAATGTAACTGATGCGATGCGTACGGATTGCCATACGCGTAGCCAGCACCCGATCCGTCACCCGTTTGCGGTAGGCGATGTTCATTGGGTTCAACACCTGAATAAACACCGCTGAGAAGAAGCAGAACGGGATGGTTAGCAGTACATCACGAAAGAAAACAGATGCTTCAGGGAAGGCGCTGATATTAGCGAAGTTCCAGTGCGGAACCATCGCAAAACCAAATACGATGATGATACCTACTTTGACCACCACCATCGGGCCGGAGATTTTGAACAGCAGCTTTTCTCCCCCGGAAGCAATGGCCACCAGCACGGCAAAAATGGCCACTTTATAGATTATCGACTGCGAAAGATCGGCCTCGGTCAAGCCGAAGGTTTTGATATATGAGGCGCTGTCAAAAACCACGGATAAGGAATAAATAAATATGCCGTGAATAATCATCAGAAAATAGATGACGCCAAGAAATACGCCCCAGTTTTTTCCAAGGTAATGACTTATAATATCCGTGTAGTCATTGCAGGTTTCGCTTTCTGATAATGTTTTTAAATAAATATCCTGCACAATATAAGTTGCCGGATAAGCAATAATAAAGGCAACGATAAATACCCAAATGCCTGTTAAGCCAATTTGTACCGGCATCAGTACCGTTCCGGCACCAATGGCCATGCCGATGCACAGTAATACCCAGCCAAAATCGTATTTCGTAAACGGTATTTTTTTTGAGAATGGTACGGCGGTTGCTGTATTGTTGCTTAATTGTAATGTGTTGTCCTGCATAGAACCCCCTGCCCAAAATACACGTTCTCCCCGAAAGAGGATCACGCGTATTGCCAGACTGTTGTGCCTTGATTCTCAACAACCTGAACCGAACGGCGTCGGTTCAGGCCATATTGGTCAGAATGTTGCCTTTCTGATGGCGTGTTCAAGGTCGTTAATAATATCTTCTGGATCTTCAAGACCCACAGAAAGACGGATAAGCCCGTCGGTAATACCTGCTTTAAGCCGTTCCTCAGGTGCAACGGGCGAATGTGTCATAGACGCTGGGTGCTGAATGAGGGTTTCGGTATCACCGAGACTGACCGCGAGGAGGCACAATTCTACAGAATTGATCATCCGCCTACCAGCCTCGAGGCCGCCGGCGATTTCGAAGCTGATAATTCCACCTGGCAGGCTCATTTGCCGCTGGCCCAGCTCATACTGCGGATGCGAAGTCAGGCCAGGATAATACACCCGAGTAATGGATGGATGCCCTTCGAGGAAGCGGGCGATTTTCAGCGCATTTTCACAGTGACGTTCCATACGAATGCCCAGCGTTTTAACGCCGCGCAGTGTTAACCACGCATTGAAAGGACTCATGCAGCCGCCGGTGATATCTTTCAGGCCTACAAACCGCGCCTGGTCGATAAACTCCTGCTTACCAACAATGATACCCCCAATCACATCCCCGTGACCGTTGATATATTTGGTGACGCTGTGAACCACAATATCCGCGCCCAGTTGCAAAGGCTGCTGACAGTACGGCGACATAAAGGTGTTATCCACCACCAGCAATGCGCCCTGTTGATGGGCGATACCGGCCACCGTTTCAATGTCGACCAGCGACAGCGTTGGGTTGGCGGGCGTTTCGATATACACAACTTTGGTTTCTGGTCGCATGGCGGCGCGGATTTCTTCAGGCTTTGCCGCGTCGACAAAGCTGACGTTAATCCCAAACTTCGGCATGCTGTGCGACAAAAACGCGTGGGTGCAGCCGTAAATCGCGCTGGCGGAAACGATATGGTCACCCTGCTGGCAAAGCGTCAACAGCGTTGTGGTGATAGCGGAAATACCGGACGCGGTTGCCAACCCGGCTTCACCTCTTTCCAGTACAGCCAGCTTTTTCTCCAGCGCATCAGTGGTGGGGTTACCCAAGCGGGTGTAAATGTACCCGGACTCTTCGAGCGCAAAGCGGGCGGCACCTTGTTCGGCGCTGTCAAAAACAAACGTTGAGGTCTGGAAAATAGGCGTACTAAGCGCGCCAGTTGAAGGGTCGGGTTGTTGCCCCGCGTGAACGATCTGGGTGTTGAATCCGTAAGTACGACAGTCAGACATGATATCTCCTTTAATTCGGAACAGAACAGCTCACAGTCAAATAGCAATCGCTGTGCCAGAAAATGAACTGATAGATATCAATGCGTTATGTTTTTGTCTGAACTAATGGTCGGCAGGAATGTTGCCAACTGGAAAGAATCTTTCCAGCGTGCTGGTGAGAAAATGGGTGAATTGCGAGGTGCTACGCAGAGCGCAATATTGCGCAGTGATATGGCAAGTGGGCTGCCGTAGAATCAGCGGCAAGCCGGGAATTCTCGGTGAGGCGCAATGTTGCGGGGGCTTGATCCCCGGCGGCATCGGTTGCTGGAAAGAGAAAACCCCCGCACGTTGTTCGGTATAAACCTGGCAACAAAACGGGGGCTGACTTGAACCTGAACAACTCAAGGATAGCCGTGAACAGTTGCCATTGCAACACAGGCGGCTATATGACGCTCGCACAGTTAGGCGTGGCCTTCTGGCACGATTTAGCGGCTCCAATCATCGCTGGCACCATTGCCAGCCTGATTGTGAGCTGGCTGCGTAACAGGAAGTAATGCGCTTTGTAGGCGTCTGCCTGCCGTGATGGCAACATGCGCCCGAACCAGGCCGCAGGGGGCGACCTTGCTGCCTTTTTCGGCTTAAATGCAGATAAATCTCGTCGCCAGGTGCCTATCCTGTCGCGATAATGCACGCTGGGAAGTTTTCAGATACCGCCTCTCTTAATACCGCTACGATCGGGTATACTCTGACGGCAGTTTCGTCTATCCGTGGAGAGTCAGTTTGCGTGTCAGTCGCTCGTTAACAATTAAGCAGATGGCAATGGTTGCGGCCGTTGTTATGGTGTTCGTTTTTATTTTTTGCACCGTTTTGTTGTTCCATCTGGTCCAGCAAAACCGCTATAACACGGCTACGCAACTGGAAAGTATCGCTCGCTCCGTCCGTGAGCCTCTGTCGGACACTATCCTGAAAGGGGATATTCCCGAAGCGGAAGCCATTTTAAAAAGTATTCGGCCAGCGGGCGTGGTAAGTCGCGCCGATGTGGTGCTGCCCAATCAGTTTCAGGCGTTGCGGATGAGCTTTATCCCTGAACGCCCCGTTCCTGTTACGGTGACTCGCCTGTTTGAGCTTCCGGTACAAATTTCGCTGCCGATCTATTCCCTTGAGCGTTCAGCTAACCCGCAACCGCTGGCGTATCTGGTACTGCAGGCGGATTCGTACCGCATGTACAAATTCGTGATGAGTACGCTCTCGACGTTAGTGACCATTTACTTACTTTTGTCGTTAATATTGACCGTCGCCATCTCCTGGTGCATTAACCGCTTGATTGTGCACCCCTTACGTAAAATTGCCCGTGAGCTGAACGACATCCAACAGCAGGATCTGATTGGCTATCAACTGGCATTGCCGCGTCTACATCAGGATGATGAGATTGGTATGCTGGTGCGTAGCTACAATCTTAATCAGCAGTTGATTCAGCGGCATAGCGAAGAGCAAAGCGACTTTGCAATGCGTTTCCCGGTTTCCGAACTGCCCAATAAGTCGTTTTTAATGGGGCTGCTGGAGCAGGTTGTTACCCGCCAGCAGACGACGGCGCTGATGATTGTCACCTGCGAAACCCTACGTGACACCGCGGGGGTGTTAACCGAAACTCAGCGGGAAATCCTGCTGCTTACGCTGGTCGAAAAACTCAAGTCGGTATTAGCCCCCAGGATGGTGCTTTCCCAGGTGAGTGGCTATGACTTCGCCATCATCGCTCATGGTGTAAAAGAACCCTGGCACGCTATTACTTTAGGTCAGCAAGTACTCACTATCGTTAACGAGCGATTACCTATTCAGGGTATTCAACTGCGTCCTACCTGCAACATTGGGGTAGCAATGTTCTATGGTGATTTGACCGCAGAACAGCTTTACCGCCGCGCCCTGTCGGCCGTGTTAACCTCGCGCCATAAGGGTAAAAATCAAATTCAGTTCTTTGATCCGTTACAGATGGAAGAGGCGCAGCAGCGTTTGACGGAAGAGAACGATATTCTCAGCGCGCTGGATAATCAGCAGTTCGCGCTTTGGATGCAGCCGCAGGTGGAAATGTCCAGCGGTAAGGTATTGAGCGCAGAAGCATTATTGCGGATGCAGCAGCCGGACGGAAGCTGGGAGCTGCCCGAAGGGTTAATCGACAGGATTGAGTCCTGCGGCCTGATGGTGACGGTTACTGGGTGCTGGAAGAGACGTGCCGCCAGCTGTCAGCGTGGCAGGAACGGGGTCTGATGCTGCCGCTGTCGGTGAATTTGTCCGCGCTACAGCTGATGCACCCGAGTATGGTCTCGGACCTGCTGGAGTTGTTAAACCGCTATCGCATCAAGCCTGGTACGTTGATCCTGGAAGTGACTGAAAGCCGACATATCGATGATCCCCACGCTGCGGTGGCTATTTTGCGCCCATTGCGTAATGCGGGAGTACGTATCGCACTGGATGACTTTGGCATGGGGTATGCGGGCCTGCGACAGCTGCAGCACATGAAGTCGCTACCGGTGGATGTCCTCAAAATCGATAAGATGTTTGTCGATGGGGTACCTGAGGATTGCAGCATGATCTCCGCCATCATTCAGTTGGCCCACAGCCTTAATTTGCAGATGATCGCCGAAGGTGTCGAATCCGAAGCGCAGCGTGAATGGCTATCACAAGCCGGGGTGGAAGTGGCACAAGGGTTCCTGTTTGCCCGACCGGTCCCGGCAAATATCTTCGAAGAACGTTATCTGGCGCCGGAAAGCGCTGATTACAAAAGTTAAAAAAGGTCTCGCTTGTGCGAGCCAGCTCAAAATTTTTAACATTTCTGTATCAATTATGATCCAGGTACATTTCTGTCAAGTTGTGTGGGTGTTACCTTAAGGCCGCAGGTTAAACAAAACCTTACAAGACCTGTGGTTTTTACTTTAAGGACACCCTATGAAAACCTCTATATTCAAAAGCCTTTACTTTCAGGTCCTGACAGCGATTGCCATAGGTATTCTCCTTGGCCATTTCTACCCTGAATTAGGCGCCCAAATGAAGCCACTTGGTGATGCTTTCGTGAAGCTCATCAAAATGGTCATCGCACCTGTCATCTTCTGTACTGTCGTTACCGGCATTGCAGGCATGGAAAGTATGAAAGCCGTAGGCCGCACTGGCGCGGTTGCACTGCTCTATTTTGAAATTGTTAGTACCATTGCGCTGATCATCGGCCTCATCATCGTCAACGTGGTGCAACCCGGTGCCGGGATGAACGTCGATCCGGCGACGCTGGATGCCAAAGCGGTTGCGATTTACGCCGAACAGGCAAAAGACCAGGGGATCGTAGGTTTCCTGATGGATATTATCCCGGCGAGCGTCATTGGCGCGTTTGCCAGCGGTAACATCCTGCAGGTATTGCTGTTTGCGGTAATGTTTGGTTTTGCGCTGCATCGTCTGGGCAGCAAGGGCCAGATGATTTTCAACGTGATTGAAAGTTTCTCGCAGGTTATTTTCGGCATCATTAATATGATCATGCGCCTGGCGCCGATCGGTGCTTTCGGTGCTATGGCCTTTACCATCGGTAAATATGGCGTCGGAACGCTGGTGCAACTGGGTCAGCTAATCATCTGCTTCTACATCACCTGTATTCTGTTTGTGGTTGTGGTGTTGGGCTCGATTGCGCGCGCAACCGGCTTCAGCATTTTCAAATTCATCCGCTATATCCGTGAAGAACTGTTGATCGTTCTGGGGACTTCTTCTTCCGAGTCCGCGCTGCCGCGTATGCTCGATAAGATGGAAAAACTGGGCTGTCGGAAGTCGGTTGTCGGATTGGTTATACCCACGGGCTACTCGTTTAACCTTGATGGGACATCAATCTATCTGACGATGGCGGCGGTGTTTATCGCTCAGGCCACCAACAGCCATATGGATATCTTCCATCAGATAACCCTGCTGGTGGTGCTCCTGCTCTCTTCAAAAGGTGCTGCGGGTGTGACCGGGAGTGGCTTCATTGTTCTGGCCGCGACTATCTCTGCGGTGGGTCACTTGCCGGTTGCTGGTCTGGCGCTGATTCTTGGTATTGACCGCTTCATGTCTGAAGCCCGTGCGCTGACCAACCTGATTGGTAACGGTGTTGCAACTGTTGTTGTGGCTAAATGGGTGAAAGAATTGGATACCAAAAAGCTGGATGACACGTTGAATAATCGTGCGCCGGATGGCAAAACGCACGATTTATCCTCTTAATCTCGTCACTTATGCCCGTAGTCCCTTCCAGGACTGCGGGCGTTTGCGCATAATTACCCCCTGTGCCTGAAACCGTCGATTCGGCGGCTCGGGATTTTTTCACTTCTTCCGTGACATTTTTATGTTCTCGCGGTCTAACACGAAGTGTTTTTAACGTCATATTCAGAGAGTCCTTTCGAGGGCTGTCTTTTTATTTCCAGGATAGTTGATCAGGGGTTCACATGCAGGGCACAAAAATTCGACTTTTAGCGGGCGGCTTGCTGATGATGGCCACTGCTGGCTATGTGCAGGCAGATGCGCTCCAGCCTGATCCAGCATGGCAACAGGGCACGCTGGCAAATGGTTTACAGTGGCAAGTGTTAGCCACTCCCCAGCGCCCGAGCGACCGTATTGAGGTTCGCCTGCTGGTTAATACCGGTTCACTCACCGAAAGTGCGCAACAGAGTGGTTTCAGCCATGCGATCCCGCGTATCGCGCTGACGCAAAGCGGTGGCCTCGATGCCTCGCAAGCCCGTTCACTGTGGCAGCAGGGGTTCGATCCCAAACGTCCCATGCCGCCGGTTATCGTTTCCTATGATTCCACGTTGTATAACCTCAGTCTGCCTAACAGCCGCAACGATCTGCTGAAAGAGTCACTTTCTTATCTGGCGAATATTTCCGGTAATCTGAGCATCACCCCTGAATCGGTCAATCATGCGCTGAGTAGCGAAGATATGGTTGCAACCTGGCCGTCAGATACCAAAGAAGGGTGGTGGCGTTACCGTCTGAAGGGATCAACCCTGCTGGGGCACGATCCCGCCGATCCGTTGAAAACGCCTGTAGATGCGTCGAAAATTCAGTCTTTCTACCAGAAATGGTATACCCCGGACGCGATGACGCTGATCATCGTCGGTAACGTTGATGCACGCAGCGTAGCTGAGCAAATCAATAAAACCTTTGGCGAGTTAAAAGGAAAACGCGAAACGCCTGCACCGGTACCCACGCTCTCTCCGCTGCGAGCAGAAGCCGTGAGCATTATGACCGATGCGGTACGTCAGGATCGCCTGTCTATTATGTGGGATACGCCGTGGCAACCGATCCGTGAATCTGCCGCGTTATTACGTTACTGGCGCGCTGATTTAGCGCGTGAGGCGCTGTTCTGGCACATTCAGCAAGAGCTAACCAAAAACAATGCCAAAGACATTGGCCTCGGATTTGACTGCCGGGTGCTGTTCCTGCGCGCGCA
>OLRL01001205.1_pt1 | contig 10258 bp, 10 predicted proteins | sample 1643201 | NCBI WGS metagenome assembly OLRL01 (sample SAMEA3136649, study PRJEB25190) | human gut metagenome | biome: human gut; feature: human-associated habitat; material: faeces | place: Austria | collected 2013
CATAAGGTCGAACATTCTTGAGAATAAAGTGTAAACCAATATTGACAATATCACAAAGAATGTCCTGTGGTGTTACATCTAAGGCATTGGCAATACTACAAACATATTCAATCGAAACGGTAGAGGAACCTTTTTCAATTCGGTTCATAAAACTAGATGAAATATGAATAGCTTGGGCAAGATCATACTGTGTTAATCCTTTGGAAATGCGTAAGCATCTAATACGTTCACCAATTTGCATGTTGAAACCTCCTTTGCTTCCTTCTTCCATTTTAGCAATAGTATTCACAGAAATAAATTTACGTATTCGCAATACATTTACAAATACGAAACGTTGATATACTATGGAAATAAAGGAGGTTGTAGTAGAATGTTATATAACGGTGTTGAGGTTCAGACCATTAAATTGGTTCTTTCAGGAACAGAGAGTACAGGCATATCTAGTAAACAAGTTCTATTGAATTGTATTGTTTATCTAACGGAGACATATAGAGAAAGTCGAGAGTTTTCTTATTTAGAAAAAGCTGTTTGGCATATGTATGCATATTTGGAATTGGGATTTTCCTATGCAGACGGAGAAGAAATTTTTCAAACAGTTCTTGATTTTTTATGTTTAACCCGTGAAGAAGTGTTTCCCATTCAATATTTTGGAAAAAAAGTTGCATTAAATAAAAGCGCAATACGGAAGATTTTAGGAAAGTGGAATCCAAAGTTACATTCCATGAAAGTGTCAGAGGCAGTGAATGACATCTTAGGGAATATAAAAAATAAGAATACAGGGACATACATCTATCATTCTGGAAAAATCATTAGCAAAAGTGACAATGAAAATTTATGGGAAAAAACATTTAAATTATATATTCAAGAAGAAGCAATTCTTTATGACGTGAATAAGAAAGAATACTACACATTTTGAGGGGAATAGACATGATAAGAATAGGAATTGTCGATGATGAAGAAATCATGCGATTGAAGATTCATCAATGTATAAAGGAGATTTTAAAAGAGCAGGAGTTAGTAGAAATCAGAAGCTATGATTGTGCGGAAGATTTTTTAGAGGAGGTCCAGAAAAAGACACGTTTTGATATTCTGTTTTCGGATATTCAGATGCTGGAAATGAATGGATTAGAGTTGGGAAAAAGATTACAAAAAGATATGCCGAATCTTTATATCATCTATATTACTGCGTATATGGAATATGCGGTGGAAAGCTATAAGATTAGTGCGTATCAATATATATTAAAAGAGGATATGGAGATACGCTTGCCACAGATTACACGTAAATTATTAAATCAAATACACCATGAGTATGCACAATTCCGTGTTGTAGGAACAAATGGAATACAAAAGAAAATATATTTTAGAGACATTATATATGTGTATAAAGGGAAAGAAACAAAATATGTGTATTATGTGACGACAGAAGGAGAGTATAAAGAGCGGATTTCTTTAAATCAGGTATGGGAGCTTTTAGAAGAAAATGGGTTTCTAAAGATAGAACGTGCGTACCTAGTGAATGCTAAACATATTTTGAAATTGGAAGGGAATAAATTATTCTTAAGTGATCAGAGCCAACTTTCCATTAGTCGCTATCGGTTAAAAGAGGTGAAATTAGATATTGCGAAATATTGGGGAGGGAGATAGATGCTACAAGCATTTACAGGAAAAGTGTTATTATTGTTTTTATCCTTGTGGGAAATATGGATGTACTATCAGTTTTTGTATGCTACATGTATTGAAAAGACCCAGCTATTAAAGTGGCAACGAGTGGTGATGCAAATTAGCATTTGGAGTATGGGAATATTATTTACGACCAATCGGAATTTAATATTTTTTTCACATGTTATGTTTCTTGTCGGCATTATTTGTTTCATACTGATTCTTTGGATAACAGAAAAGAAAGATTTTACTTTTTTTGCAAGTATAACAATCATTTATTTCTCTAGTGTTGCATTGTTAGATTTTTTCTTTGCTTTTTTAGGAATGTGCATGATAGAAGATGTGTTTGCTGAAAATATTTATTTTTCAGGATGTCAGATAGAGAAAATAGTAATCTATTTTTGCAGTAGAAGTTGTGTTGCGTGTATTTTAAATGGTATTAAAAAATATGGAGTAGAAAAAAGTATTGACAGATTTAAATATATTTTTTTACTGATGGGGATATCTTTTTCTGTTTTGGTGAGAGTCTATCAAGTGATTATTTCAGATATGGCGATGGGAAGACGAGAATTGCAAGGAAGTAAATCGCTAGTTTCTATGTCAGTGGTAATTGCGATACTTATTTTTGTGATGATCTTATGGGTGAAAAATAGAATTCTTCAAGAAGAAAACAATACTCTTGTAATGGAGGAACAATTACAGCATCAAAAATATTGTGAAATGGTAGAGGTTATGGAACAAAATCGAGAATTAATCCATGATACAAAACATCATTTTCTGGTTGTTCAGGAATATCTTAAAAATGAGGAATATGACAATCTGCAGAAGTATGTAAAGCAAATAAGTGACGAATTCCAAAGAACAGTACCTAAGGTCTATACAGGAATTAAAATCTTAGACTTTATTTTGGAACAAAAGAGAGTGGTGGCACAAAAATCAGGTATTCGATATGAAATAGATACCATGTTATTGACCGGAATTCCAACAACCGAGCAGGAGACGTGTGCCCTATTTGGCAATTTATTAGATAATGCAATAGAAGCCTGTTGTTTGGTAAAAACGGAAGAAAAATGGATTAAGATTCAGATCCAACAGATCAATCAGTTACTTTCAATAGAGTTGCTTAACACGTTTGAAATATCTTGTATAAGAAAACAAGGTGTTTTTGAAACGATAAAAGAAGAAAGGAGCGTCCATGGATATGGGATAAAAAGTATGCGGAGAATAGTAGATAAATATCAGGGGCTTATTACATATGAGGAAAAAGAAAAAATATTTACTACTAAAATAACATTTTTTAATGTGTAAGTATCGAAATTCAAAGGAGAAATGGAAAATGACAGATAGTAGAGCTTTAGAAATGTATGCGGGAAATTTATTGGAAGAAATTCAGGAGATCGAAAAAATCATACCAGAAGATCGAGAGAATGAAATAGTATCTTCACACACCGTAGGATGCGGTGTATTTTTAACAATTTATTGTTGTTAAAATATAGAAAAATTTTTATGAGCAGAGTGTGGTGAAAAAGCATTCTGCTCATTTTATATGTACGTTTATAGATTGGTGGAGGAAGAGAGATATGAATTTAAAAAAATTGTATTATTTGTCAGAACGGATATATGAACCAATTAAATGTGGAGAAGAATCGGCAGAGGTAAGAAAGGAATATTGGAGAAATCTGTTGGGAGAAACAATGTTCGATCAGATGTATAGAGAGAACATCAACTTTTATGGATATGTGAATGGAAATGAGTGTGCAGTTAGAGATAATGTGAAATTAAAGAAACGTTTTATGGAATTTTATCATAACATGATTTGCCTGGAACAGAACTTACAAATAGAGCAGAAATTAGAGGAAAGTATTGAGTTTCCACGATTTTATGATTCTTTTTTACAATATGGACGAGTACTATTTGTAAAAACCATAGGAAAAAATTCTGACGTGATTTCTGAGCACGTATATCAGTGTTTGCAGACGCATTTGGCAAATATATTGCAAGAAGTATGCCTTAGAACATTGATTGCAGAAATGCATCTGTATAAACAGCAGAAAAAACTTCATGGACAAGATGAAAGAGAGGAATATGAGTTCTTTCATTCAGAGATAGTTGGAACCAGTGGTTTCAAAAAAGAACTGTTTGAAAAATATCCGGTTTTATGGAGATGTATCGAAGAAAAAATTCATCAAGCTGTTGGATATTACGTTGAAATAGTAGAAAATTTTGTAGATAACAAGATAGAGATTCAGAAGAAATTTTGTACAGGAATTTCTATAAGAAGGATTACGAATATAAAATCAGGGTTGTCTGATGTGCATAATCAAGGAAAAAGTGTGGTAGTGGTTACACTGGATGATTCCTTGGAGTTGTTATATAAGCCAAGAAGTATGGAAAATGAACTGGGATTTTTGAACTTGTTAGAATGGATATCTGATAAGGTGGGATTAGATTGTTATCAATATCCGATTCTATCTTATGAGAATCATAGCTGGTGCAGTATCGTGAAACACGATAGCTGCGATACGGAAGAACAAGTGAAAAGATATTATCAGCGTTTCGGGATACAACTCGTTTTAGTATATTTTCTGGGAACAAGAGATCTGCATTTTGAAAATGTGATTGCATCTGGGGAATATCCAGTGTTGGTCGATTTGGAAGCTCTGACTTATGGAAAAAGGGAACATAACACAGAGGAAATAAAAGACGCTATCAATCAGCATTTGGCAGATTCGGTATTATGTTCGGGGCTTCTTCCTTATGCCTGGCAAAATTTAAATATCGATAGTAGTGGGATTTCAGGAAAAGGTGGGCAGAAATATGGCTTTAAAGTTCCGGTAATCGTTAATAGAAGAACGGCAAATATGAGAATCGAATATCGATATCCTGAGACAAAAGGGGTTCAAAATTTAGTAAAAATAAGAGGAAAGGACTGTGATCCGATTCAATATGTACAGGATTTATTGGATGGATTTGAAAAAGCGTATGTAAAAATTTTGGAAGATAAGGAAGACGTATTACAAAGGTCATCTTTTCTGCAGAACTTAAAGAGTCGATATGTGGCAATGAATACGCAGCAATATAGTATGCTGCTGTCTGCTTCTTATCATCCAAGTGTGATGAGAGACGGGGCGGAAAGAGAAACTTTATTCTATTTATTATGGAAAGGGAGAAATGGAACGGAACAGGAAATTGTGGAGAGAGAAATTCAAGATTTGTTAAATGGAAATATTCCTTATTTTTCCTGTTCGGTGTATGGAAAACATTTGATACATAATGGAAAAGAAATTTCTAAAGAGTATTTTTCAAAGACGGCATGGGAAGTATTCATCGAGAAAATCGAAAAAATGAGCGTTTCAGATATGAGCGTACAAAAAGAATATATTCGAATGGCAATTGAACTTTTCTCGGGAAACCGATGTAATTATGAAAATCATGTCTATTCTATGGATGATAAGAAGTGGAAGGAAAGAAGAAATCAACTTGAGAAGGTTACAATAGAACAATTAGAAAGTAGGATATTACGCCATGCAATATGGAATCGAGAGAAAACACAGGTAAATTGGTTAACGACTCAATTATCGGATCAAAATGGTGCGAATTGGAGACTTTTGCCAATGAATCATTATTTGTATAGTGGCCTTGCAGGTATGTTACTTTTATTTTATGAGCTAAAAACAGTGAAGAGACCACAGGCAACGAAAGTGTATGACACATTAAAAAATGAAATGTTCACATATACTGAAAAAGGGATACATTCCTTCAAAGATTTGGATTCCAGTAAGACAGGACTTTATGAGGGAGAGGGATCCATCGTTTATGTATATTTGTGTTTGTATAAAAGAAGCAATGAACAGATTTATCTACGATATGCTGAAAAACATTCCGAAATTGTTAGAAAATTACTGAAGCAAGATCAGAGATATGATCTGTTATCAGGAAATGCAGGAGCAGCGTGGAGCTTTTTATTGCTTTATGGCAGTACGGGAAATGCGAGGTTTTTGCAGACCGGAGAAGAAGCAATTCAAATCTTATTAAAATCAGCAGAGGTGCAAGAACAGGGGATTGGATGGAGAATACAAGAAGAAATTCCACCAATGTCCGGCTTAGCTCATGGGAATAGTGGGATTTTAATTCCGATTCTTGCATTGAGTAAGTATACAGGACGAACTATGTATGAAGAAATTGCAGATAAGATCTGGAACTATGAAAATTCGTTGTATGATCCGGCAATAAATAATTGGAAAGACACCAGAGAACAGGGGAAAGTAGTATCTTCTAATCCTATTGGATCAGTAGCATGGTGCCATGGAGCGGCTGGAGTTTTGTATTCCAGAATTCTGTGTTATGAGTTTGTAGAGGATAAAAAATGGAAAAATAGATTGAAACTGGATATCAAAAGAGCTTATAAAAAATTGAAGGAGTATTGGAAAAGAGATAGTGATTCTCTGTGCCATGGTAATTGCGGGAATTTGTTGATTTTGAAAATCGCCCAGGAAAAAATGAAAGAATATGGGATATCAGTTGAAAGAGAGTGGGATGTCGAGTTAATGAAAAATGCGCTGGAAGAACAAATTGTTCATTTATTACCGCAAGAACAAATAAATTTTGGCTTTATGAACGGGTATGGAGGGATATTTTATAAGTGTTTACAGGATATCCATGCTACTGAGAGTCATATAGAATTAATTTGATTTCTTATTGTGCAGCGGTAAAAAGTGTAAATATAAGGGATGAGTTGATATTTAAGGACAGAAATAGATATATCAAGGTCAATATGTTGAACAAAAATAAAAATCAAGTAAAATGAAACAAAAATAAAGAATAATTCTGGCATAGAAATTATGAGTTATTGTTGATAATTGGAGTGTTAGAAATTCTTTAGAAAAAGTAGTAAATAAAATTTGTAGTAAAGGAGGAAATGATTATGAAAGAATAGCTCTTATTTTAGGCTTAACGATTTGGGTTTCGGGAACATCTACAGTAATGGCAGAAGAAAATATATCGGTAGTTAACAGTGTGTATACATGCCAGAATACATATGAAAGTAGATTGTCCTTAGAAGTGACGTATGATATTACGTTAGGTGAAATAGAAGAAGACATTTTGAATTATATTGCATTTAATAAATTGGATGTAGTTTATGGAAGTGACCAATATCTTGAATTATTAAACGAATTTACATTTTATCCAGCAGATAATCTTGATGACTATATGATAAAATATTATAGCGCATATGCATCAGTTTATAGATCTACTGAAGATATAAAATTAGAGTTGGACAAAACGATAAATGATATTAGAAATGAGAATATTCAAGAAGAGATTCAAATGAAGAAAGAGCTCTTGCAGATAGTAGGAGTTGAGCCGGCAAAAGTGACGTACGTAAACGCAAAATAGCGAGTACCTTGACATTTTTAGGCGGCTGCTTTGCAGCCACCGATATTTAAGCTTTGCGAATCCCTGCCGGAAGTTTTTCTGACCAGGGCAGAAGATCTTCCAGAAAAGAACAGTCCTTATCATTCATGTGTTTCGGAATCTCTTCCAAGAGATGCTGCACATAATCAAAAGGTTTCAGATTATTGGCTTTTGCAGTTTCTACAATACTGTAAATGATTGCGGAAGACTTGGCCCCATGGATCGTATCGATCATCTGCCAGTCCGAAGGGAGCGGCCTCTAGTGCTATTGTGTATACAATGGTTGAGATGGCAAAAGCGAATGACCTGAATACCTACAAATATCTGACATACCTCTTATCACAGCGGCCAGACGCTAAAATGTCAGATGAACAGCTGGAACAGCTTGCCCCATGGAGCGAGACTGCGAAAGCGAACTGTCAAAACTAAACTAGAGTAAAACGCTTGCATCTATCATTTTGGTGCAAGCGTAATTCATGGATAGCGTAGCAATATTTTGCGCTTACTGAATACCTGAAAATAAAAGCCTGAATTTCAGATATTTATGACTGTTATCCACAATCTGAAAAGTTTTGGAATCAGGAGTATATAGAAACTCACAGAAAACTTTCAGGATGTGAATAACTTTAAATTTTATATCGCACAGGATAACCTGACATGGATGAAAATGATTTTATTTTCTGCGTTTTGCACAAATCACAAGGAAAATTCAGGACCCGGAACTTCTTCTATTGGGTGTCTGGCAACGATTTCCAGACCCTGCATCAACATTCGATACTGGTCTGTGCTGATCTCCAGCGCTTCCTCCTGTGTGCGGGGCCATCGGAAGTTCCCGTTTTCAATCCGCTTGTACAGAAGGAGAAATCCGTCTCCTTCCCAGATAAGTCCTTTTATGCGATCTGTGCGTTTGCCACAAAATAAGAATAATGTATTCTTATCGTAAGGATCCAACTGGAACTGAAAACGTATAATCCTGGCTAAGCCATCAATTCCTCTGCGCAGATCTGTAAATCCGGTCGCCAGATACACTTTTTTGAATCCAGAGCCATCATTGAGCATTGCTGATCACTCCCAAAAGTGTTTTTAGAAATGAGGCAGATGCCTGTTCCGTGATTTCCAAAGTAAGGTGGTTTCTGCCTCTGATCACGGCAGCGATTTTATGCTCCGATGTCATATTTACCGGATGGATTGCAGGAGAAGGAACTTCTACAAATGTTTGTGTCTGCTCCGCAGTTTCCAGGTAAGCCTCACGGACTTTTCGGAGCCTCCAGTAATAACTCGCTTTTGTAATGTCGTGCAGCTGACACCATTCATCGATCTTCATTCCTTGCGGACGGTTTTGACAGTCCCTGATTAGATCAGCCCATTCACTCAGACGGGTTTGCTGTGCAACTAAACTTGTGTGAGATTTCATGACTCACCTCCTGTGATAAAGTCTAAAAAGTTGAGTACTAAACTATTTGGACTTTGTAGTGATGAGTCTATTATCTCACATTGGATGATTTTGAACAGGTACTCGCTATTTTGCGTTTACTAAATAACTATCAATAATAGTCTCTCAAAATTCAAAATGACTCTATCATGTATAAATGAAAATATATCTGATAGAGTAAACAATGGCATCAAAATTTGGCTAGTGTTTATGAGAATTTTTAATAATAAAGTATATTTAGTCCAAATGATTTGTGCAATTTACAGCCAACAAAAAATTGTTTTTATTCGAAAATGTATATTAATTTAAATTGCTGTAGGTTCCGTATAATTGCCAAGAATATTGCTAAAGATGAGGGAGATTGAAAATGCGAAAGTCTAGAATTTTCTAGTCTGAAATTCTGAAGGAAAGAGGTAAACATGGAAGAAATTTTAAAAAAGTCATTAACAATTGAAGAAAAAAGCAAATCATTTAGAACTGGAAACAAGATTGATTACACTTACCTAAGAGAGTGGAGAAATGTTAGGACACTATTAAATGAACGTTATTTTAATATTATGTTAGAGGAGATGCAATTATCTAAAGATGAATTCGCATATTCTTTACAACCTTGCGAAAATATCATTTGTTCAGAGGGACAGGAATGGTATGAAGAATTTTTGAAGATTATCGATGAGTTCGATTACGATAATCTAGACTATGAATCTGGTATTTACTTACTTACTTTACCATTTTGTAAATATTTATTTAGAGAGATAAAAAAGGTATTAAATTGTCTAAAAAATATCCGGGTTGAAGAAGTTGTTATTGATAAATTTTTAGAGCATCATAATATTGAAATGCTAAATATTATTGGAAAAATAATGGCTCTAAAATTAAATGAATATAAGCAATGTCATAAATTTCAGAGTAAAGACGAAAAAGAGCGTTTTATAGAGTTCCTTAAAGAAATTTTAAAATGTAAAGAGAGTTTTATTGATATATTCAAAGAATATGCGGTTGTAGCTAGGATAGCAACTGTAAGAACGTTATATTTAAAAACAAATTACTGTCAGTTGTTGCAGAATATAGATACTGATTATCTTGAGATAAAAGAATTTTTGGGAGAAAATAAATTGGTTCTTACAGATATAGAAATTGGTACGGGCGATTCCCATGAACAAGGAAAATCAGTAACTATTTTATATTTTGGAGATAAGAAGTTGGTGTACAAACCCAAAAATTTGAAAATTTGTAAAGCAATAGAAGAGTTTGTATTATGGTGTACAGATAGTGCAAATTTATTACCACTTAGAGTTCCAAGAGGAATATATAAAGAAGAATATACATATAATGAATTCATTTTTCCTCAGTATTGCAAAACTGACAAAGAAGTTGAAAACTACTATATTCGATTTGGGTATTGATGTTGTATCATAAAAGTTGACACCCTATTCTCAAGGATTTTGATATATAATTATAATCAATACGAGAACAGGAGAAATAACCTATGGCACAGAATCAAAAATCTTATGACAATGAGTTTAAAGCACAGGCTGTAAAGCTTGCACAGGAAATTGGCGCACATAAAGCCGCCAACGAATTAGGAATTCCAAAGGGTACCATGTACACCTGGATTAAGGCCTTCAAAGAAGGTCGGCTCAGCGCAAATGAGGCAGTTCATACCCCTAAGAATGCTTTATCACTTAACGATGAGCTGATGTTGTATCATAAAAGTTGACACCCTATTCTCAAGGATTTTGATATATAATT
>OLRL01001208.1_pt1 | contig 10181 bp, 15 predicted proteins | sample 1643201 | NCBI WGS metagenome assembly OLRL01 (sample SAMEA3136649, study PRJEB25190) | human gut metagenome | biome: human gut; feature: human-associated habitat; material: faeces | place: Austria | collected 2013
CTCCGTAATTAGGTTAATACAATTAATCCATTCTATTCTATCACTTTCTCACATGAAAGACAACCGCAACATTTATCTTATTTCATCTATGTTCATAATGCTCCAAAAAGCCTGTATTTACAAGGTTTTTAAGATTATCTATGTTTATCTTGTTTTGTCCTTACCGGGTCAAAAATCGGGGCATACCCTGTTTACCGGGGTAAAAATCGGGGTAAAAAAGGGTATAAAAAAGCCGAAGGGAACGATCCCCGCGGCTTATATTTTACATTCTGGCAGCCTTCTTTTTTAACGCTTCATGCTTTCCTGCTGCATTTCCTTGTCTCAGTTCACTGTATATATTTAATGTTGTGCCGGCGTCCTTGTGCCCCATAATAGACTGAATATACTTTATATCATCCATAGTATTTTCCCCTGCCACATTCTCACATAACCAGCAGCAGAAGGAATGACGGAAAGTGTGCGGAGTTACATTCTGCAAGCTCGCCCCCATTGTTTTATTGTATTTTGTAACGATCTTTTTTATAGTCTCTTCCACATTCATATAAGGGATCAGGTTTCCCTTGCTATTTGTAAATACAAAAGGTCTTGCATCTTCCACGCTGATCTTGGGCTTTTTTACGGAAATCACTTTACTCCACCCGGCTTCCTCTCTCATTTCCAGAAGAATTTTCTTTACATCTCCCAGCATGGGGATCTCCCTATTCCCGTTCTTAGTTTTTGGCGAACTTATAGTAAATTGATATTTACCATTTACCTTTGTATAAATCAAATTATGGTTGATATTAATTGATTCCCTGGAAAAATCTATATCATACCAGGTAAGCCCCAACAATTCCCCTATACGGCATCCTGTCCACGCCAAAAGATAGAAAAGATTATAGCTTTTGGAATATATTCTGTCATTCTGGATAAAGTTCAATAAATCCTTTTGCTGTTCCTCTTCCAGTGCATGTTTTTCTACTTCTTCTATGCCACATTTTCTTTTTATGGTTCCAAGACATCCCGTTGCCGGATTATTTCTGATCATATTTCTTTTTATTGCCAACTTAAAAGTACCGTTTAATACTTTGTCTACCGCAGAAACAGTACCAATACCAACGATTCTTAACATTTCCAAATAATGTTTTTCAATCATATCCGGGGTTACTTTGCTGACTTTTTTTCTTCCCAGTGATTTCTTTACATGATTCAAATATGCGCTTGTCATTCCATTATATGTTTTTGGTGCCCAAAAGGCTTTCTGTTGCTCTATGTATTCTTCCGCCAACCGACCAACTGCTATATTTGCTTCCCACGCCTTTATATTATCCAGCATATCTTTCTGTATTCTGGTTTCCATTTCCCGAAGGCTTTCCCCATGTTTCTTTCCTTCTGGCGTCTCATCCTCTGGGCGAAGTCTCCAGGCATAAATATCATGGGAAATTCCTTTATCATCATAATATCTGTAACGGTATCTCCCGGAACTGTCCTGCGATTCTCCCTTTTCCAATACAATCCCTCTATGATCTCGTCTCTTCTCTGCCATATTATCATTTCCTTTCATGTAAAGCCCAAATGAGCAGCAGTACGCCGTCCCTGTTACTGGTTCCACCCGACAGTATTGGTAGCACGCCGGGGTATTACTCCACGATCTCATATATAACAATGTCCGGCCACCGTCCCGGATCAGACTGTTGGCGCAGCATAACCAGGATCAGCAGCAGGGGCACCGGCTCCAGGGTTACGTTCCCCGGTATTGCGCCGGCTCAAATATTTATTTTCTTCTCCTGGCACGTTCCTGCCGGATTCCATGAATTTTACCTAAATTATATGAATCCATTACTGATTCCATTGTTTTTGGGTCTCCTTTTGCTATCGTAAGCAACGTACTTCCAAGCGGCGTATCTGTGCTTACCCAGCACGCATGATCCAGAGCAGCAACATCTTTCTGCAACTGCTCTGTTTCTTTAATGTCAATCATTATATCCATCAACTGGCTACAAAAACACCTTGCTATTGGCGGCATTGATTGAATTGCTTCCTGCCACTCTCCCTGAAGCTTCCGAAGAGCCGTTGGGGTTATTTTGCTAAGTTCCAATACAAGCTCTTTTCCTATTTCCTCAAATGTTAAACCATTGTATGTATATCTCATTTTTCCTTGTCTTTCTATCCAGATTCACGTTATAATAAATACAATCCGGCTTTATAATATGGGTTGTCGGGTTACTTGCCCCCTGTAAGCGTTGGTAGCACTTGCAAGGGGCGCTTTTTAATTGTTTACTATCTCATGCACCTTGGCTGTCAGAACGCCGCCCAGGAACACAAGTAATAGCTCTGCTACTGTCATACTGCCATCTCCTCTACTGTGGACTCATGTACCTGTGATCTACCGAAGAACCTTGCCTTGTATGTAGCTCCGTCCCCTTTGCTTCCCCAGATCAGCTCTGTTCCAAATAAAGCCTTGCTTCCATGGATCACCTCATAGCCAAGGGCTTTCCATCCAGCCCAGGTATTTACTTCTTCTGTAACGCCTGCTGCCTGTCTGCTCTGATCAATGCGCTTCTGGTTGATTTCCTCAGCCTTGGCAGATAACCACGATCTGTGAAGAGCTTCTGCAAATGTTACCTTTGCTTTACGGAATATCTTCCATGCCTTCGTCATAATATGGCTTAAATCATATTTCTTCATGTCATAATTTCCTTTCTATCGAAAAAAACTATAGGCTACGTGGCGTTTTTTCGATTAACTGGTTTTCAGTGGTAAATTGTTCGCCTTTAGGTCTATGTCCCATTCTATAGCCATATAAGGCGCATGTTACGCAAGTACATAACCTTACTTCTATTGCTTGTCCGCAACAACAATCAAGGCATTTCTTTCTGATGGCTTTTATCGGTGTCAGTTTAGACATTTTTATTACGCTCCTTTCTCTATTCCTTAAAGGAAATCCCCTCAGCCCCGGCAGGTCTTAAACCAATCTCGGCAACCTTGTTCCTTTGCTTTCCCTTGCCCGGTGTTACGTTGGTGTCTCCGGCACATCTTACGATCACTTCGTTTTCACCCTTCGCTGTTTGCTGTTCCTTTAACTGTCTTTATTATACCATGTACGTGGTATTAAATCTATTGGCATTTTTCACAAATATGTACGTGGTATTTCTGGTATTTTTACCATGTACATAGTCTTGTTTTTATGGTATACTATGTGCATAATAGAAAAAGTGTCACCATTTTTATGGCGCCTTACGGAAGGAAGTGAAATAATGACTGAACTTACAGCCAAAACGAAATATAATATGGAATATGCCAAAACTAAGCTGAAGCGCATCCCTCTTGACGTCCAGAAAGAAAAATATGAGGAAATCAAAGCGGCAGCAGATGCAGCAGGGAAAAGCGTAAATGGATATATAAAAGCTGCCATAGATGAAAAAATGGAACGTGACCAGAATAAATAGGCACCTCCTCACTTTTGAGGAGACTCTTTCCACTGCACAATTTTGTACAGTGTAGAAATTTCTACGGTGGTAAAGGTGCGCAAATTTGAGCGGCTCGTCTTTTGGGACGAAGCAATATTGAACTGACCACAATTTTGTTGTGAGCTGATCTGAAACTACATGACATAAACCCATAGAAGGGAAGTTCCCGGCTTTTCAGTCCTTGGCTGATCTGCCGGGGCTTTTCTCTGTTCGGAGGTCTGATCTGGTTATGGCGTCACATTTCGTTACCCCATTTTACTAACTCAACGGCGTTTTGTTGTCGGGAAACGCGACAGCAATACTTCACCTTACAGCCATTTGGCTCTCAGTCATTGCCTATATCAAATCTAGTGAGTCAGCACAGGCAGCAACTGACAGAACGATTCGTTCGGTCAGCTATTCGTTTCGTTTTGGAAAATATCCAACGCTCATTATATTTTAATGTCCGGTTTTGTCAGGTTTATTTAATTATTCGTCGTTTTGGAAATATGCAACGCTCGTTATGTTTTAATGACAGACTGGGATCTCCTCAATTTTGAGGACATCCTTTTACCTGTAAACATGACAGGACAAAATACCCCTTCTCACGCGCGCGAGAAAATTTCTCCAGAGTCACCCCTACATGCCCGTTCTTCAATAAATAAAATTCACTGAGAGAATGAGGTGGGGGTAGGCTCCTTTTAGGGCGTCCGAAATGTTTACTTTTCTTCTTGGTTCCCTCTTGCTTCAACGTTAGCATTATTCTCGTGGTTCTTCCGTGGTTCATTTATCAATTCTCACTGTTCGCTCACTGTTCATGCGCATAACCATGTCCCGATATACGCTCCCCCCTTCCAGAAAGCCAGTCATTTAAATCTCGCAACCGACTGCCTACCTTAACCTTCATGGATCATGTTTCATGAACCCCGGTGTAGTAGCTCATATCTCAGATCAGTTTCTACAATCTGGTCAATAATCTCCAGATCTTCCTCTGTAGGCTCTCCGCCCTTCTTTTCCCACAGTCTTATATAGTCTTCCTTTAACTCTGCCCTTCTCCGGCTTGCTTCCTCTGCATCTGCTTCAATCCGCTTTAAAGCAATCCTTTCTGTGGAACTTGTCCAGGTATTACTGAATGAACTGACACCGTTACCATGCAACGCACTGTTGTATATTCTCTCATCATCCAGGAACTCTCTGAGAATCCGGCTCCTCTTTGGATTCCGTAATGTTCTCAGTCCTTTATTTTCAATCTGCCTTGCCCAGTCAATACTGAACCCATACACTGCCCCGATCTCCCGGAGCTTCATGTTCTCTTTGAAACGCATCTTCAAGACTTCTGACTGCTGCCCTGGAAGCTCTTTTACCATTCCCCACAGTACCTCTGCCAGCTCCTCATTAGCTACCTTGTTCAGAACATCTTCCTTATCATCCATACCGGAAGGTATCAGGTCATACAGCGTGCCGTCTGATTCTTCTCCTACAGGCACGTCCAGGCTTCCTATTTTGCCCATTAGAGCGCTTCTCTTTATCTCTTCCAAGGTTTTACCATCAATACCTATATAATCGCTTATTTCCGCGTCTGTAGGCTCTCTGTGGTATCTCTGCTGCCACTGCTGTACAGCTTTTTTGTATTCCCGGATCTTGCCATGTGTATATTCCGGGATCCTTACCGTCTTATTTTTCTTTATGTAGCGTATTAACTGCTGCCGGATCCAGAAGGAAGCATAATGGATAAAAGAAGCGTCCATATCCGGATTATAATGATCTACTGCTTTACACAATCCAAAATAGCTTTCCTGTATCAAATCATCCAGTTCTGACAGGCTCTAGTACTGAATGGCTATCTTGAAAATAAAGCCTTGGTTCTGCTGCCATAACTGCTGCATGTTTTCTGTTACGTCTGTACCATTCTGGATCAGCTTCACAAGCTCTTCGTTTTTAAGGGTTTCTATGGACATTTCTTTTCACCTCGCATACATTAATAGAATCGGCAGCAGAATCACTCTGGAAACTCTTCTAAATATTTCCTGGCACTATCCAAGGCTCTCATTGTTTCCCCTGCCCGGTTCTCCAAGGTTCTGATAAACTGCCTAACCTCTTCTCTGTTTGCCGGAAGGTAATACCCGCCCGGCGGCTGTGTACTGGATAAGATCACGGCTCCTTCCCTTCGTTCCCGTTCAATCTGTTTCTGTAAAGCTCTCACCGTTCCCAGATTCAAAACTGCTGTTAGATATTCCGGGGATAAAGCGTTTTGTATTCCTGTATGTAATATTTCTTCTACCATTTTATTTCCTTTCCGGCTGGAATCATGGTATTATAGTAATGTCTGTGCATGGCTTCCAGCCTTGTACTGCTGCCCCTCAGGAAAGTTGCCGCTTTCCTTTGGGGCTTTTATTTAGTTCTCTGTGCGGATACTTCCACGAACATTAACCGTTATTCCATCATCTCGTTCACAATCAAGTAGAATTTCCCATATATCCATAATGCCGCTACTCATGCAGCCTAGTTCCTGTTCTATTCCTTCCAAGGCTCTTGCTATACGCTCCATGTATTCTTCCTGCTTTTCTGGTGTCATTTTCCCCACTTCCTCTCCTGATCTTCCAGATCACTCATTACTGCCAACATAAAGCATTCCGCCATTCTTGTTTTTCCGTAACGTTCCCAAAACTCATGTATTTTATCCGTTGCCTGATTCCAGCAATCCTCACTCATTGGTTTTGGAATAACCGCCCATTTTCTGTAAAATCTCCATAGCTCCGTAAACATATCATACTTACTTTTCAATTCCTGCTCTATCATTCGAAAGGTATCTCCATTTGTCCAGCCTGTTCTTGTGTTATTTGTATAAATCCATCTTCATCCTTTTCCCAACCATAGGGTTTTATAAAATCTGCTTTATCTTCGCATATTCTTTTTGATGCTTCGTCATAATACAAAGGAATTGCAGCTTCCCCTACAGCCAGCTTGCCTGTAAGCCTATTTTTTGATACAGTCACCACGCGCTCTGCATTCTCAAAAGAAGCCAGATTTCTTTTATATGTCATTACAATATCTACTTTGTTGGTTATATCAGCGCTTCCGCTCACCTCGTCCGTATCGTCATTTCCAAAACGGTTTTTTCTTGGATGCACAACCAAAATCACAGCTACCTGCAAACGTTTTGCCATTTTTACTAGCTTGTCAACAAATTTGCTTTGCGCCCGATACAGATCAACGCTCATTCCAACATCCAAGGCAGTCATAAGATTATCTAACAGTACAAGCTGTATTCCGTACTGCTGAACTGCCTTTTCTATTGTTTGCAGTAAGTCTTCCAGTTCATCATCAGAAGTTGACTGATTATCATATAGATATGCCCTTTCTCTGTACCATTCCTCAATTTTGCTTATTTTCTCATTGGTTACAAAATAGCTGATATTACCATTCTCTGCCGCTCGATCAATTACATTGTGTTTTCCTGCTGCCTGGAAATCCATCCATCTTTTAAAAAAATAGTCTGGCAACTCCCCAGAGTATGCAAGAACCCGTATTCCTTGATCTAAGGCATTTACAAGTATTTGCGAGGTAAATGTGCTTTTCCCGTCTCCTCGCTTCCCGGTTACTATTACAGTTTGTCCAAGATAAATTCCACCTGCCAGAACCTTGTCCAGTGTCTTGAATCCGGTTGAAATCTTCGGCAAGGAAAACAGATCCACAGTTTTCACATCTGAAAGCCTTATAATTCTCTGCACCGGCACGCATTCCGCCCGCTCTACAGCTCTTCTCACGGCTTCTTTTCCGTATTTTTGCAAAAGTTCGTTAGCATCCTTACATCCTTTGTAATCCTGCTGCTTAACTGCCTTTATAGTACCTCTGAAGCGTCTTTTCATATCGTCCAGAAGGGTTATGGATCCATTCTCATTATCCCCGAATACAATCAAGGTTTCGAACTGTTGTAACCAATCCCAACAGTAGGGCACCCATGTAAAGCCATTTTTCCCCGTTGGAACTGATACGGCGTTTTCTATTCCGGATTCCGCCACTGACAAGCTGTCAATTTGTCCCTCTGTCATAATCAGTGTTTTGTCTCCCGGATCGCACTGATACATTCCAAACAAAATAGGTTTGCAATTCGCTTCACACCATTCTTTCGCAGTATCTTTTTCCCTGTCAAAATCTGTTTTTCGATATTTCACAAACTGCATTACTCCGGCAGCATCCAGAAAAGGGAACACTAATACATTTTCGTTTTTCGTCTGCACAGTAATCTGATACTTTTCTGTTGTACCGGAAGATATGCCCCGGCTTTCCAGATAAGTAACGGCAGCAGGCTTCGGTTTTATTGGCTCCGTTTTCTTTTGGAATCTTCGGTATTTATGTCTGTTGCCAGCTTTATAATAGGCGTCAACATCTCTTCCCAGGCTAAACCAGTCAAAGTCCTTTGCCAAAGTAACCATATTGCCAGAAACCGAACAACTGGAACGTAAGCACTTAAACTGCCCCGTCCGAAGATTGATAGAAAAAGTCCCTTTGTCTCCATTTCTCCCCCCTCGGCAATAAGGGCAACTTAAAAACTGTAATTCCTCGCCTTTCTGTTTTGCTGCTATGCCGGATGATCTCGAAAAGTCCCACGCATCCGACTCTTTAAATTCATAATATGACATTATTCATCACTCCATAAATCAATTGGCTTCTCTGGTTCTTCTGGTTCTATTGGCTGAACTTTTCTGGCTACCGGTATTTCATTCAAATACCCTTCGAACTTTGCACCAAATAAGGTTTCTGGTCTCAAGTACCTTTCCATTTCCTTGTTGCCAGTCCACTGTGAAATTTTCCAGTCAATTACTTTCTTAAAATCTTCCAAAGCGTAGCCCTCATTGATTCTCGCTTTGATATACTTCTGATTTGCCTTTGAACTATACTTAAATTTCTTTCCAGTTCTCTGGTTTAGGTACTCAATAATCTCTTTAAAAGGGTATGTAGTCGGGCTTTGCTCGACAATATTATTTATTCTATTCTCTTCTATTCTCTTTTGGGTAGCCACACCTGGCACACATTGGTTACTGTTTGGTATACCATCTGGTACACCGTCCAAGCTAATTTGATATTTTCCATTAATCTCTACAAGACTTTTCTTCTCTTCAATGCACCTTGTCGCGGCATATCTATCACCCCGTAGGTAGTTGTTGGTTTTCCAGTCTGTTATTACGATCACACCGCTTTCAAATGGGATTATAAAGTTCTTTGCGATCAATAGGCTTAAATCATCATTATTACATCCCGAGATTGCCAGTATCTTTTTAGGTGACGTCACAAAACCGTCATCATCTGCTCTCATTCCCAGATGGAAATACAAAGCCTGTGTTGATGTTGGCATATCAAGAAACTTGTCTGTGTCTACTACATCTATGGAAAACATTCGTTTGTTTCTCAACTGCTGCCACCGCCTTACTCTGACAAGCTGTCCATATAGGCGTCTACTTTGGTGAAATTGATCAGGTCTATTCTGATTACAGCTCCTGCGTCCTCTGCTACCTGACGCATGGTATTCTGTCCAATACTGTACCGGATACACGCCTGATCTAATCTTCCTGTTTTTATCTCTGGTGTTATTCTTTCCTGTTTGTTCATGGTATATATCCCCCTTTTTACTGCTCAATAATTTCTGTGATATTGATGTTTAGTGCCTTGGCAATTTTGTTTGCGACTTCCTCAGAACAGGATTTTCCGCCCTTTATGTAAGTAATCGTTGCCCTGGAAATGCCCGCTGCTTTCGCTAGGTCTGACTGCTTCATATCGCGTTTCATTAATTCAGTTACAAGTTTAATCCTATCTATTCTCATTCTTTTCACCTCTTTTAAATAGTTTTCTATTTATTTTTAACTATATCAACCAGTTTTCTATTTGTCAACAGCAAAATAAATAGCTTTCTATTTGCATTTTTAAAATGAATATGGTATTCTACCTATATAAACAAAGACAAAGGAAGATAAAAGAAGGTGAGAAGATGGGGATTCCCGAGAATATAAAAAAATTTAGAAAAGACAAAAACATGACTCAAAAAGCTTTGGCAAAGAAAGCAGGGATTTCTATTGCATCTGTTCAAGGGTACGAACAAGGAAAATATAAACCTAAAACTGAACAATTAAAAAAAATAGCAACAGCACTGGAAGTTTCTGTAAGCGATATTAACCCAAATTATATAGAATTGCTCCCAAACGTATTCATGGAAAAAGTCTACGGTGCTATGGATAAAGCTTTGGCATCTAGGAGAAAAACCTCTGATATTTTATTCGATCAAATGATTCAACAACTTGTTTTAAGAAGTGTGTTACCAGAACAAGAATACAATGATCTAATGAAGGACCAGAACGCTCTCCCTGTGCATACTTCTTCATACAAAATAAAAACTTTGGATATTGCTAAAAATTTGAACGAAGAAGGATGGAAAGAATTATTTCAGTACGCAAAATATCTGGCGACAAATCCAAAATATCGAATCGACAGCGAATCACAGGAACCCCCAGAAGAAGGATGATCCGTAACATAAAACACCCCGGCAGCAGGTGCAATTTCCTGTTACCGGGGTAAATTTCAGGGTAAATTTAATTTGTATGTTCAAGAAACCCTTATTTCATGATGTTTTTGAGATATTTTATTATTTTCTCACATGGAAAACAATGAAATTTTTACCCGCAGTCCCTGAATATTGCCCTTTCATCAGTGCAGCCGCAGTAAACAGTCCCCTTCTTTCTCCTCAGATCCGCACTGTGT
>OLRL01001212.1_pt1 | contig 10152 bp, 11 predicted proteins | sample 1643201 | NCBI WGS metagenome assembly OLRL01 (sample SAMEA3136649, study PRJEB25190) | human gut metagenome | biome: human gut; feature: human-associated habitat; material: faeces | place: Austria | collected 2013
TAATATCATGCCCCATCTTTTTTCGTATCTTCCATACTACGTGTTCCACTGTTTTATACGGAATCTGATCATCATAATAATTACTTCCCCAAACGGAACAGTAAATATTTTTCTTTGGGATGACCCAATTAGGTCTTTGAGCTAAAAGATAAAGGACTTCAAACTCTCGCGGTGACAAATTTATCTCTCTTTTTTTATAAAACACATTATAGGACATAGGATCTAATTGCAATTCCCCATTTCCCAATATCACATCTGACTTATATTCTGGAAAAACATTTCTCATTTTTCTTCCTCTATTACACTATTGTTTTCTATAATAACTTCAATTAACTTTCAACAAAGTTTTCATATCTCCCACAGCTTGAATATTTAGCACTTCTACGCCAGGGTCAATTTTTCTAATCAAATTTGTCAATGTTGATCCCGGACCTACTTCAATAAACAAATCTACCCCCTGTCTTATCATTTCTTTTATACTCTGTTGCCATTTCACAGAAGAAACAATTTGCTCAGAAAGTAATGATTTAATATCACAACTATAATTAATATATTTTGCATTAACATTTGATACATAGGGAATGATAAAATTATTAATTTGTACATCTTTCAAACTAATTTCAAGTTTCTTTTTAGCCGTTTCTAATAATGGCGAATGAAATGGTCCACTAACATTTAACGGTAAAACCATCTTTGCTCCTTTTTTTTGAAATATTTCATACGATGCTTCCACTATAGCCTTTTCCCCTGTTACGACTATTTGTCCGGGACAATTATAATTAGCAATGTATATATTACCATTCATCTGATTACAAATTGCCACCACCTCTCTTTCAGAAAGGCCAATAACCGCAGCCATTGCACCGCCTGTCGGGAAAGCCTCTTGCATATATTTTCCTCTTTTTTTGACTAATAAAAATAAGTCTTTTATATCAATCACATTTGATGCTGCCAATGCAGTATACTCACCTAAGCTTAACCCAGCATTAACAGTTGAAGTGACACCCATTTCATGTACACATTCTAAAATTGCTAATGACGTAGTAAAAATTGCAATTTGTGTATATTTTGTTTCATGAATTCTACTGTCAGAACTATCAAAACAGATTTTTTTTACATCTATATTACAAATTTCAGATGCATAATCATAAATTTGTTTTGCTTTTTCATATTGATTATAAAAATCTTTTCCCATACCAGAATATTGTGCACCTTGTCCCGGAAAAACAAATGCAATATTTTTTGCCATAACGAACCTCCTATACTCTTATGTATAAAAACTCTCGTATTGCTTCATCTACAATACAAGAGTTTTTATTATTCCATATTTACCAATCCCTCTTATCAATAGTACTTATTGCAAAATATGTTCCGAATTAAAATAATCTGTGATCTTTTGTAAAATGGGATTTACTTTTTTTGAAATGTCGGAATAAATTTTTTCTACTTCATTTTGATAATTATCACATACGTCAAATTCTTCAATATATGTAAATTTTGTTCCCTGATTATCTTTTTCTAAAACATAGATAACAACTAAATATTTAAATGGTCCCATCGGTTCTTTACGCTGTGTAATAATTACATTTTTTTCTGGTATAAATACCCTTTCAGATTCCCAATACCCAACATTCTTTACTTCTATACCATATCTGATGATTCTTGGTTTTTTAAAAATAATTTTTGTACATACATTTGCAGACGAATTCATTTCTTGAATAAAGCTATACTCAGACATTCTTTTAAATATCTCTTTTGTTGTACCTTTTAAAATTATCTCCTTTTTTATTACAGGCACTCTCCATAACCTCTTTTCTATAACATGCCAATTTCTATACTATTCTTTAAATTCACGAAGGAGCATAGCACTATTAATTCCCCCTCTCCCCCTTGCAATTTGTAATACTGTATTGATATTTCTATGCAAAGCTTTATTAGGTGTATAATTCAAATCACAATTTGAATCCTGATCCTCATAATTTATTGTGGGAGGTACTGTGTTATTTTTGATTGCCAAACAATTAATAATTGCATCTAATGCTCCAGCAGCCCCAAAAGTGTTTCCAAACATTGATTTAGGACAGCTTAAAGATACTGTACCAATTTCTTTTCCCCAAATTTCCTTTAATACATTTGTTTCAATGACATCATCTTCCCATAGAGCAGCACCATCTAAATTAATATAATCAATTTCATCATACGATATATTTGCTTTTCTAATGCAAGATTCTATTACCTCTTTATATTTTTTTCCATTTTTATTTTTTTCTTTATGATGAACCCCATCACAATTATTACTAAAGGAAAGAATTTCACCGTATATTGGCGCATTGCGCTTTAATGCGTGTTCTAATTCCTCAATTACTAAGGTACCTGCCCCCTCCCCAAGAATCATTCCATTTCTTTTTAAATCATATGGACAATAACAAGCATCTCGTTTTTTTGATAAAACATCACTACTTGAAAACAGTGACATTCCGTATGGAAATATTAGGCATAGAGCGTGCATATGCATAAGGTGATATATCTTCCGGATTTACCACCTCTTTTCCATTATTGGTTAAAACTGAAAATTCTTCATCCATGAATTTTGTGCCTGCTACTGCATTTGCAATATTAACGCCTACTCTATTTTTGTCTATTTTAGATAAATCTATTTTTGAATCTTTAACAGCTTGATCTGTACATAAAACTCCAAATTGAGTAATCCTATCCATTCTTCTAATTTCACGTAATGTTAATCCTAATTGCTCTGGCTTAAAATTTTTCACATAACCGTAAGCCTTAGATTCAAAACCGAATTTTTCCAGTTCTGGCATATCGCATATACCACTTTTTCCTTCTTTATTATTTTTCCAGAATTCTTCTTTTCCTATGCCTATAGGCGTAATTAGTCCTATCCCCGTTACGACAACTCTTCTCATCTGAATCTCCTTATAATATATCTTTATTTACAGAATAATAAAATGGCATAAAAGATTTTCAAAAAATTCCAAGCACAATTCACAAATCTTTCCTTGCCATTTTATTGATATTTTATTATAATTCTGTCTTGCTGCTAACTATGCCACTCTCAATTTTTTCCTTAAAAATTTGAAGTTCTTTCTTACTGCCTTTATTAATCATTTCTTCAACAGCCTCTTCAGTAAATCCTGAATTTTTATCCATACTAAAGTCCTGTATCCAAGTCATTTTTGTTCCTTCTTTTTCTACTGATAAAACAACATCAAGTATCCAATGTCTAAATGGGTACATAGGCTCTAGTCTTACCCCTCGTGCACACATATTAGTAACATCTATAATTCTCTGAGATGTCCAAATTTCAACCGGTTCCTCTTCTTTATTCCCCGTAACTTGAAAAACAATCTTTCTCCTTCCATCTAGCAATTTCTTTTTTTCAAGTATTTTTACATCTTGATAGTTATGTAATTCCGGCCAATTTCTAACATCATTAATAATCTCGAACAGTTCGTTTATCTCTTTTTTTATTATGATAGAATTAACTGTATATCCCATAAAAAATCTCCTTATGCATTGTTATCTTTACTATTTGTAGCAAGTGTTGACAGAATAGATTTAACTGTCGTCCATTTTATTGCTTGACTATGAGTAACTTTAACGCCAGTTTCCTTTGATAAGACACTTGCTAACTCTACTAATGAAATAGACTCAAATCCCAATTGATTAACTAAATCTGTATCTGAGTTAATTGTGTCTTCAATACCAAACCTCTCTTTTAAAATTTCGTAAATTTTTTGTTCCATTTTTATACCTCCATTTTTATATATTTTAACTGAATAATCAGTTAAATCTCACTATTCAATAATAGCTACCGCTCTAACCCATGCAGCTCCCATTTCTTTTAATTTAATAGGGAAACAACAAAACTTAAACCCATAATTCATTGGGATCTTATCTAAGTTTGTAAGCCTTTCAATATGGCAATATTCTTTTTCTCGTCCATAAAAATGAGCTGGCCATAAGCATTTTTTGTCATTCGTTCTATAATACTGCTTTACCATAGCCATGAATGGTTTATCTAATGAATAACAATCTATACCTATTATTTTCACACCACTTTCAACTAAAAATTTTGTTGCTTCTCTTGACATGCCAGGAGCTTCATAAAAATAATTTGGCTTACCCCACTTTTTATCCGTATCTGTTCTTATCAGAACAATATCGTTTTCTTGAAGGCAATATTCAATTCTTTCTAACTCCTTTTTTACATCTTCAACACTAATCTCTTCACATGGACCTTTATTGCAAAAATTCAATACAACTCCATTTCCATAACACCATTCCAATGGTATTTCATCTATTGTTTTAGGTCTTTTTCCTTCACATTTTGTTCCAAAATGTGAAGGAGCATCTAAATGTGTTCCTGTATGAACAGACAATGAAATCCTTTGTTCGTTGATAAACTCTTGATCAGGAAAGCTTTTTTTAGTTATACGTTCTTTCCCTGACATATAATGAATCACTGCCATTGCCTTATCTTTCAAACTACGTTTTCCCATAAATATTATTTTTCTTCCAAATTTAGAGCCCCCTGAATGTGGTCTTGTTTTTATTTTGATTGACATAGGTTCAGAAAGATTTGGCTCAACATTAAAACTAAGATCTATTATTTTCATACTGCTATTCCCCCTTATACAAAATACTAGAAATATATTCATATTTTTGTTTTTTAATCTCATTCAGATTGTTTGAAATATAAAAACTGAGATCTGTCAAATCTCTATGAATAAACCCTGTATATTGTCTGCGCAAAGCTTTTAGTGCTAATGTTTCTTTCTCGAATTCTTCCAAATCATCAGACAAAATATAATATATTGCCCAATAAAATCGAAGTATAATTTCCATAACTTTAGGTTTATTAATGGAGTTTGCCTTTTCCAGATACCTTAAAGATTCTTCTATATCATTTGATATAAATGCTAATTCTGCTGCATTTATATAATAGTTATAATTATAAGGATTCTCGCAAAGCAACTGCTCATAATAGGAATACGCTTTTTCTTTTCCTTTTAATTCTTTAAGAAAATATGCGTAACGTTTTGATAGCCAACTGTTATTTTTATCTTTGTTTAGCGCTATTTTATAATAATACTCTGACCAACTATACTCTTTTATTTTTTGAAGAAAAAAAGCGTAATGACTTATATACCATGCATTATCTGGCTCTATATCAATAGCAATTTTATAATAAAAATCTGCCATTTCGTTTTTTCCCACTTGTCCTAACAAATATGCATAATAGCCAATCTGAATATTATAATTTTTATTTATTTTCAAGATTTTATTATAATACTCAAGCGCATCAGGATATTTTCCAATTTTTCCTAAGCAAATGCACATGTTTAAAAATATATCTATATCTACTCTTTTTTTATCCAAAATTTTTCTTGCTATTTCAATGCTCTCAAAATATCTCATATTCTTTTGCAGAGAAATTGCGTATTCTTTTAGCTCACTTATTGAAAGCTGCTCTCCTTTATGAAACAATATATCATATACTTTTAAACAATTTTTATAATCCTGTTCCCTGTAGTATTCATGCGCCATTGTAAGATCTTCTGAGAATTTTTGCATACGTAACACCTTACCTTATTTATTCTATACTATGTAAAATTTTAAATTTACTTATCTCCATTAATGCCTTTTTATATCCTCCTGCATCTTTAAAAGAAATAGAAATTTTTTCTACCGCTTCTCTATATTTTCTTTCCGTAATTACTCTTTTCATAGTAATTGGGGCGATATATTATCTTTATTTAAACAAATAGTAGCTCCTAGCTCTGAAACTCTACTAGCAATATATCTTTGATCAGCGCCTATGGGAATTGTCACAAATGGTACATTATTATATATTAAATCACTTGTGCTATTCATTCCTCCATGAGTTATTGCCCCCTCCACATATTTAAGTATTTCTGACTGTGGCACATAATTTTGTACAATAAAGTTCTCTGGTATATGAAATTTTGATATGTCCATTTTAAACGCACTCATTATGACTATCCCGTCATAGTCAGAAAATGCTTTAAAAAATGTTTCATACAGTTCGGTGTCAATACTATTAAATACTGTCCCCAAAGAAATATATATTACTTTTCTACCGTTTATTTTCTCAAATGGAAATTCAATTTTTTCTTTTCTATCATAAACTGGTGGACCGATAAAAAGAAAACTATCATCATATTCTTCTTTTATGTTAGAAACAAATAATTCAGATGTATATGCAATATTTAATTCCCCTTTATTAAAAAACAGATCTAACATTGGGGGCATCTGTACCCCATATAAAGTTTCTAATTTCATATAGAGTCTCTGATATGTTCCTGTAGCTTTATGATTTTTTATAAACTCTTCATTTCCTTTTTCCATAAAAACTTTTGGTTTCGCAAATACAGCAAAAGAAGAGATAGCCGGGATTTTTAATATCTGAGATATTACATTTCCGTATGGAAACATTGAGCCATAGATAATATAGTCAAATTTCATTCCTTGAATTTGTTTTAAAATATATTCGATAATATCAGCTCTATTCAGCACCTCATCTATTCTATTTAACAAATCGTCAAGAATTGATTTTCCTGGTTTCTTATTTTTAGGAACAAAAAAATCAGATTTTGAGCCATAACTTATAAATGTTGCTCCCATACTTTCTACTTTCTTTCTAAACTCTTCTGTAGTAAAATATAAAACTTCGTCTCCCTGTTTCACTAATCCTTCCACCAAACCTAATGTTGGGTTTATATGCCCATGTGAAGGAATATTCAAAAATAATACTTTAGACATTTTTTTACCTCTTCCCATATATTTCTCTGAATAATTTTCTTTGAACAATACTCTATGTCCACTAAAAAATATCACTATTTTTCTATATATAGGTAAAAATGTCCTAATCTGCAATATATTGTCCTTTCCATGTAAATATTTATTGTGTCTATAAAACACTGTGCATTGTCACCCATTTATTGAATATTTGATGACTCGAAATCATAGATCCGGAAATTTATAAATCAAAATTATAGTACTCGAAAACCACCTTTTTGTATTTAATCATTAATACATTTCTATGAGATATTTATCAATGTCTTATCATATTTGCACTGCATAATAACCTTGAACCATTTCTTCATAAAAGGAATAATTTAGAACAAAAAAAGACCCTCAAACGTGCTTTCTATATCACCAGACGGGTGTCGAAAAGCTATTCAGGATATTCCTTTATTTTCTTAAAAAAATTAATGACATTTTTTAAAGAGAAAGTGTCTTACTCTATTTTGTATATGGCATATTTATTATTTAGAATCAAAAAAATAGCAGGATATAACTATGAAAATTATATCCTGCTATTTTTTTGTTAATTCTCAATTTTTTTACTTTTATATCAATAAAACATTTTTAAGTAATAAGGCATATCCTATCATTATTCTTTATTTTTAATATATAAAAGTCTTTCCTTTTCCAAGCTTTTGTGTAAATTTATGGCCATAAACACTGTGATAATTGCAGAAATAAGATCTGCAATTGGCTGTGCATATAAGATACCATTTATTCCTACCAGACTCGGCAATAACAATATAATTGGTACAAAACAAATTCCTTGTCTACAGGCTCCCAAAATAAATCCTTCTAAACCTTTACCCAATGCAAGAAATAGAGAAGAATACACCGTATAGAATCCAAAAAGCATAATAGAAAATCCATTTGCTCTGAGTGAAGCCTGCCCTATTCTAACAAGTTCCATATCTCCTGCTGTAAATTTAGAAATAATTGTTGCAGGGAATAAAATTAATATTAATCCAAAAAGCACGCAAAACACAGTTGACCACAAAATAGATGTTTTAATTGATTCATTTAGTCGTTTAAAATTTTTTGCTCCATAACTATATCCTGCAATTGGTTGAAAACCTTTAATAAATCCAAATACCATTAAACTTCCCATAGAAACTATTCTTGTTACAGCTCCCATTCCGGCAATTACTGAATCTACATATTCTTTTGTATGTGTTACACTCAAAGCATTGGCCTGATTATTAATTAAAATTATTGATAAACTTGTCAATAACTGGAATACTAATGTTGGTACTCCTATCTTCAAAATTTCCTTCATATTTTCCTTAGAATAACAACAATCTTTAATCTTAAATGTAAAAATACTTTTTTTCATAAGAATATATGAAAGAAAAACAACTGTTGAAAGAGCCTGTCCTATAGCTGAAGCAATAGCAGCTCCTGTAACGCCCATATTTAATACGTTTATAAAAATAGGATCTAAAATCATATTTAATAATGCGCCTGACAACATTGCAAACATAGATATTTTAGCCGCACCTTCACTTGTTATAATATTATTCATCATCACATTGAAAATATTAAAAATAGATGCAGCAATAAAAATTCTTGCATATTTAATCGCATATGGCATGATACTTTCTGTTGTACCAAGAAACCTCAGAATTGGCTCAAGAAAAGCTAACGTGCCAATTATGAAAATAATTCCAAGTAAAAGACCACTGTATAAGGCTGTACTCGCAACTTTTTTAGCATCATCATTATTCCCACGCCCTAGCAGCCTAGAAATATATGAGCCTGCGCCATTACCAAACAATAGTCCTAACCCAACAATCACCTGACTTAGAGGATACGTTACTGAAATCGCACCCATTTGGCTCGTTCCCAAGCCTCCAACAAAATAGGCATCTACCAAATTGTAAATTGCACTGATCATCATTCCTATCATAGTTGGAATTCCCATTGCCAATAACGCTTTTGGAATCGGTGCACTCCCTAATAATTCCATTTTTTTGTTATGTCCTTTCATTTTTCCACTCCTTTTCTAATACTATAATTTACAGTGACATCTATTACATTACTATAAATTATAGTATTAGTCAAGAAATTTTCTTATTTCTTGAAGAGTTTTTTAGAGTTCTAGTTTTAAAATATTAGGAAATTTTTTAGTATCTTGATTTAAATACAGCACTGCATATCCAATTCCTGCCAATCCCATCATGAATCCTGGATTACTATTTTCTAAATTTGTCCACAGATTTTTTTCTATAAAATAATTTAATTTACTCAGAGAGCTTGTCCAAGGTACACACGGAATTTTTCCTGTTAATTGCTCTATAATCATAATATTTCCTAAAATCCCATGACATAAGCATAAACTATCCAGTTCTATATTAAAATTATTTTCTATCATGCTAATTTTTGTCTGATAATCTTCAAAAATATGCTGATATGAACCATCTTCAATATATTTTAATATTTCTTGCTGCGCCAATACTATTCCTGCTGCCCCATGACACCAATATATCTTTCTACTTCTTTTATTCTCTTTTTTATTTCTTTTAATATCATACTTTAATAGCTCCAATGCAATGTTTAGATATTTCCTCTTCTTTGTCTTTCCAAATAATCTGGTAAAACAAATACTATATCCGCTACCTCCATGTGCAATCCCCCTATCCAGCCGAGAAATTTTATTACCTTCAATATTATTAAATATGCTATACGTTTCTTTCAAATTTTTCAAAATATAATTCGCCGCAATCTCAGCACGCAAAATATATTTTTTATCCATTGTTAATTCATACATATTTAAATATATTATGACAGCACCGGCATTACCATATAGCAAATCTCCCATCCTATCTTTTTCCAAACTAGCAAACAACTTATTTTCATGTATTTTTGCATATTTTATATATTTTTCTTCGTTGCTTATCTTATATAATACCAAATATGTATAAATAATAGATGCCTCACCACAAAATGCACCTGAATACGCCTTTGAAGAAGAATTATTCATTGTATATTCTAGCAACTTATTCAATAAAATATTCTGTACTTCTAAATATGCTCTTGTTGGTGCTACTTCATTTAATGCTGCAAAAAAAACTATCATGCCAGCAATTCCTTCATATAAAAACATATCTGATATATGTATGGTACCAGTCAAGGAAATAATCCAATTAATATCTGTTTTTAAACTATTCTTTATCCCTATTTTCATAAGATAATCAGCAATCTGTTTGCATATTTTAATAACGGAAAAATTTGTATCATGCATATAATCCGTAAGCGCAAAATATTGCTACGCTGCCCATGAATCACGCTTGCACCAAAATGATA
>OLRL01001215.1_pt1 | contig 10126 bp, 7 predicted proteins | sample 1643201 | NCBI WGS metagenome assembly OLRL01 (sample SAMEA3136649, study PRJEB25190) | human gut metagenome | biome: human gut; feature: human-associated habitat; material: faeces | place: Austria | collected 2013
TTTCAAGTTTTATTTTGAAATTCTCCACAGCCTGTCGAGTAGACCTCACATAGGAACGCTCCTTGATCGGATTAACCGGAATCAGATTCACATGACAGTTAATCCCCTTAATACGGCCGGCCAGCTGTTTTGCATCTTCCTCACTGTCATTCACACCAGCCACAAGGCTGTACTCAAAAGTGATCCTTCTGCCTGTTTTGTCGAAGTAGTTTCTGCAGGCATCCAGAACCTCATCCATGGAATATTTATTGGCGATCGGCATCAGTTCCTGACGTTTCTCATCATTAGGCGCATGAAGAGAAAGCGCCAGCGTGATCTGCAGTTTCTCTTCTGCCAGATCATACATTTTCGGAACAATGCCACAGGTAGAAACCGTTACATTCCTCTGACTGATGCCAAGTCCGTTTTCGTCGGTAAGTATCCGGATAAAACGGACAAGATTATCATAATTGTCCATCGGCTCACCGGTTCCCATCACTACCACGTTTGCCACCCGTTCTCCGGTATCTGCCTGTATCCGGTAGATCTGGTCCAGCATCTCGGAAGGTTTCAGGCATCTGGTCAGGCCTCCGATGGTAGAAGCACAGAACCGGCAGCCCATACGGCACCCTACCTGTGAGGAAATACATACAGAGTTTCCGTGATGATATCTCATAAGAACACTCTCGATCACATTTCCGTCTTCCAACTGGAACAGGTATTTCCTGGTTCCGTCGATTTTTGAAATCCTCACATCTGCCTGGCTGAGTGCTGTGATCGGATAAACCGACAGTTTCTCGCGGAGGCTTTTGGAAAGATTTGTCATTTCATCCCAGGAGGTAACCAGCTGCTGATGAAGCCATGCATAGATCTGCTTTGCGCGGAAAGGCTTTTCGCCAATCTCTGTCATCAGATTTTTCAGTTCCTCCATTGTCATGGATTTTATATCTGTCATTTTTATTATTTCCTTCTGAATCTGGCAATAAAGAATCCGTCTGTCTTATGTATCCCCGGCAGAAGCTGCAGATACCCGAGTTTTGTGGATTTGCAGTGAAGTTCTTCCGGAATATACGGGTCCAGACTTTCCAGTCGAAACGGATAGTTCTTTAAAAACCATAATACATTTTCTTCGTTTTCCTCACGGGCAATGGTACAGGTGCTGAAGATCAGTGTTCCATCCGGCTTCACATATTTCGCCGCCTTATCCAGGATCATTCTCTGGAGCATTACAATTTCTTCCTGTTTCTGTGGTGTTGCCCGATATTTGATCTCCGGCTTCTTACCGATAACTCCATATCCGGAGCAGGGTACATCTGCGATAACGATATCCGCTGCCTGCTCGGAATCCGGATCATATACGGTCGCATCCTGAACCTTCGCATCTACATTGATCACACCGGTTCTGTGGATATTCTCCTTGATAAGGTCTGCCTTATACTGGCTTACATCCCTTGCATCCACATTTCCATAATCACCCATTTTATCGGCAGCATGAATACTTTTTCCACCCGGCGCCGCACACATATCGATAATGTAATCGCCCTTTTTCGGACTGGCTGCCTCTGCCACCAGCATGGAGCTGATATCCTGCACAAGGATCTTTCCCTGGAGGAATGCATCCAGTGTCAGGATATGATTGTAATCCGAAATCTTCAGGGCATACGGAAGGTATGGTGCCTGCTGTACTGTCACTCCCTGTGCTTTCAGGCTTGTAACAATCTCCTTAAGAGAAGCCTTATGCGTCCGGCACCGCACAGTGATCGGTCTTTCTGTCAGAAAATCTTCCAGGATCTTCTCGGTTGTCTTCACACCGTAGGCAGCTTTCCATTTTTCTACAAGATATTCCGGCATGGAATATTTCACAGAGAGATAACGTACCTCGTCTTCCTCTCTGGATGGAAGTTCCAGTTTTCCTATTTCCCTGGCAATCGTGCGAAGTACACCGTTAACAAAAGGTTTCAGATTATAAAAGCCTTTTCTCTGTGCCAGCTTTACAGCCTCATTGCACACAGCACTGTCCGGAACACTGTCCATAAATTTCAGCTGATATACCGCACTTCTTAAAATCTCACGGATCTGTGGTTTCATCTTATTTACAGGAACCTTGGAAAAAGAATCGATCACATAATCAATGTAGATCCTGTATTCCAGGGTTCCCTCACATACTCTCGTTATAAAACTACGTTCCTGTTTTGGAAGGAACTGATATTTGGAAAGGGCATTGCGGATCGCAATGTGGCTGTGCTCGCCTTCCTCCTCAATCTCCAGCAGGATCTCAAGAATCAGTTCTCTTGTATTTACTCCGCTGTTAATCACGATCTCTACCTCCTGCAAGGATAATCAGTCTCAGAAGCTGTAAAATCGATGCTGCCAGAGCTGCCACATAAGTAAGCGCTGCCGCTGTCAGTACTTTTCTTGCTCCTTTTTTTTCATCTGTACCCAAAATCCCGGTACTTTCCAGCATTTTCAGCGCTCTGGAAGACGCATTGACCTCAACCGGCAAAGTTACCAGCTGAAAAAGTACTGCCAGTGAAAACAGAACAATTCCCAAAGTCACCAGAGGACGGATGGAAAAGATCAGTCCCGCAATAAACAGCGGCCAGGAAAGCTGTGAGCCGATATTGGCTGCCGGTACAATGGCAGATCGGATGTTCAGAGGCGCATAATTGATGGCATCCTGGATCGCATGTCCGCATTCATGGGCTGCCACGCCTACTGCTGCCAGTGAATTTCTTCCATAAATATCCTCAGAAAGGGAAACTGTTTTTGTTCTTGGATCATAGTGATCGGTCAGGCTTCCCCTGATCGGAACCACCTGCACATCCGTGATACCTGCTGCCCTTAAGATCCTCTGTGCAGCTTCCGCGCCAGTGATCCCGGAATGATTCCGAATCTTTTTATAAACAGCAAACGTACTGTGCAGTTTCGCGGATGCAACCAGAGAAAGCAGCATTCCGATCACAAGCAGCAGAACCGTGGGGTCCATCCCCCAGCCATAATAACCATATCCGTACATCGCTTATCACTCCCTGGAATCTTTAAACATGTCTCCTGGTTTCAACTGATAGCCCCGCAGAAAAGCATCTACTTCCATCCGTTTCTTGCCTTCCAGCTGTACTTCATGAAGTACCAGCACATTCTGTCCGCAGGCTACCTGAATTCCTTCTTTATCTGCGGCAAGTACAGTTCCCGGTACTTTCCCGGCCTGCGTTTTCAGTACAGAAGCCTTCCAGACCTTCAGCGTTTTTCCATTGATAAAGGTAAAAGCACTCGGCCACGGGTTGAGGCCTCTTACCAGCCGCTCCAGTTCTTCTGCACTTTTTCCAAAATCCAGAAGTCCCATTTTTTTGGAGATCATGGCTGCATATGGTGTCGGGCTTTCTTCCGGCTGTTTTTCGCGGGTGGCAGTTCCGTCAAAAATAGACGGCAGTGTCTGTACCAGAAGCTCTGCTCCTGCCACAGCAAGCTTATCAAACAGGCTTCCTCCTGTCTCATCCTCTGAAAGTGGCACTACGATCCTGGAAATCATATCCCCGGTATCCAGGCCGGTTCCCATCTGCATGATAGTAACGCCGGATTCTTTTTCTCCGTCGATCACAGCCTGTTGGATCGGCGCTGCTCCACGGTACTTCGGAAGAAGGGATGCATGGATATTGATACATCCGAATTTCGGCATATCAAGGATACTCTTTGGAATGATCTGTCCAAATGCCGCTACAACGATAATATCCGGTGCAAGACTTTTAAGCTTCTCCACAAACTCCGGATCTCTTACTTTTACCGGCTGCAGTACCGGAATCTCATGTTTCAGTGCTTCTTCTTTTACAGGGGTAGGCATCATGGTCTTACCTCTGCCCTTAGGTTTGTCCGGCTGTGTGATCACTGCCTCGACCTCATATCCGTTCTCTACCAGCGCCGCAAGCGGTGCCACCGCAAAGTCCGGAGTTCCCATATAAACAATTTTCATATTATCCCGCCTTTAGTCTTCTTCATCATAAGTTACCTTGTGAAGTTCTCCCTCCACAAGTTCTGTATACATTTTTCCGTCAAGATGGTCGATCTCATGGCAGAACGCTCTCGCAAGAAGTCCCTCACCCTCAAGGATCTGCTCTTCCATGTTGACGTCAAGTGCTTTTACTTTCACGTAGTTCGGACGTGTAACCTGTCCTGCCATTCCAGGAACACTTAAGCATCCCTCATCACCGGTCTGCTCACCGCTGGTCTCAAGGATCTCCGGATTGATCAAGACAATCGGGCCTTCCCCTACATCAATTACAACAATACGTTTCAGGATTCCCACCTGTGGTGCCGCAAGGCCTACGCCCATTGCATCATACATGGTATCCAGCATATCTGTAATCAGTTCTCCGATCCTTGGTGTCATTTTGTCCACTGTGCGGGATTTTTTTGTCAGTACAGAATCACCCTGTACACGAATTGTTCTAAGTGCCATTTTTTCTTCTCCTTTAACTCATCTGCAGCGATTTCCTTTCTTTATGAAATCGTTACATCATATCATATTGTATATATATCTTCCGGAATCCGGAATTTATCTCTATATATTTCTCCAGCTTTTCTCTGACTGCCGTGAGAAAACGTATATCTGCATGCTTCAGATGGATCACCTGACGGTAAACATCTTTTACTTTCCCGACAGACGCCGCCGCAGGGCCGATCATATGAAGCTCCTCCTTCGGACTTACCCTGCGGATAAAAACTTCTATATAATACATGGCTTTTTTCAGAAGTTCCTCATCCTGGCAGGCGCCAAAAACTGTCATCATATGAGCTGCCGGCGGATAATCCAGAAGCATCCGGTACATCATCTCTTCTTTATAAAATTTCTCATAGTCCTGAATGGCTGCTGCCTGAATACTGTAGTGCTCCGGCTGATACGTCTGTATCACCGCATGCCCCGCCTTATTTCCTCTGCCGGAACGCCCAACCGCCTGGGTAAGGAGCTGAAATGTCCGTTCCCCGCAGTGATAATCATCCATGTTCAGTGAAAGATCTGCAGCGATCACACCTACCAGCGTCACATCCGGGAAATCATGTCCTTTAACGATCATCTGCGTTCCCACCAGAATGTCCGCCTCATGTCTGGCAAAAGCTGCCAGGATCTTCTCATAACTGTCTTTTGTCCTTGTGGTATCAAAATCCATTCGAAGGACACGGGCTTCGGGAAATTCTTTTTCCAGGACTTTCTCGATCTGCTGGGTTCCGGCTTTAAATCCACCGATATGCGGAGAACCACAGGAAGGACAGGATTCTGGTTTCGCAATTTCATATCCGCAGTAATGGCAGACCAGACGGTTGCCATTATGTTCACTTAAAGACACATCACAGTGCGGACATTTCATCACGTGCCCACATGCCCTGCAGGAAACAAAACCTGCATAACCCCGCCGGTTCAGAAACAGCATAACCTGTTCCCTGTTCTTAAGTGCATGATCCATCTGCTGTTTCAGTTCCATACTCAGCACGGAACGGTTACCTTTTTTTAATTCTTCCCGCAAATCAACAATTGATACCTGGGGAAGCGGCCGTTCTTCATAACGGGCGTTTAATCGTACCAGAAGATATTCTCCGTCACAGGCATGACTGTAAGCCTCCAGTGACGGTGTTGCAGATCCCAGAACAATACGGGCATGTTCCATGCCTGCTCTCTGAATGGCTGTTTCCCTGGCATGATACCTTGGTGTATTTTCACTTTTATAGGTGGGTTCATGTTCTTCATCGATAACGATCAGTCCCAGATTGGAAAACGGGGTGAACAGCGCAGATCTGGGTCCCACCATCACCTGCACCTCGCCACGTTTCGCTCTTTTGAACTGGTCATAACGTTCTCCCTGGGAAAGTCTGGAATTCAGGACAGAAACTTTATCTCCAAACATGGCATAAAAACGCCGGACTGTCTGATAGGTAAGTGCAATTTCCGGAATCAGCACAATGGCCTGTTTTCCCTCTTCCAGTACTTCCTGGATCAGCCTCATGTAAACCTGCGTCTTTCCGCTTCCGGTCACTCCAAAAAGAAGTGCAGGTCTCGGTTCCGGTTTCTGCCATTCCTGAAAAATCTCTGCAACGGCTTCCTGCTGTTCCTGATTCAGAGAAAGTTCCCCGTCCTCTTTTACCAGTCCACTGTTTTTCGGAATGCGGTACATTTCCTGGCTTTCAATCTTTATAAGGCCCTTTTTTTCAAAAAAATCCAGGACAGAAATACTGGCTCCAAGCTCTTTTGACGCATAGGTATAATCCAAACTTCCTGCCTCCAGAATTGCCCTCAGAAATCTTTCACGAGCTTTAAAGCGACTGCCTTCCAGTTCTTCCAGAAGCTTCTGTGCACGCGCTTTCTCCCCGGTAAAAAAGATCAGCTTTTTTTCTTTGGCTCTTACTTTATCTTTTACAGGAAGTACTGTTTTCAGTGCCTGGATCATGGTAGAACCATACGTTTCTTTCATCCATGCCGCAAGTGCGATCAGTCTGGATTCCGTTGTTTCACTGTCCGTGGACACTCCCTGGATTTCCTTCGTCTTCGAGGCATCATATTTGGCTTCTGTAGAAGTTCCGATCACATAACCCTTTCGGAGTGTATTTCCCTTCCCGAACGGTACAGTAACCACAACGCCTGGTTTTATGGCCGGTTCCAGTTCTTCCGGAATGCGGTACTGAAAATCCCGGTCAACTTTCTCATGAGAAATGTCAATGATCACATCTGCATAGACCATCCGATTACGCTTTCCGATCTTCTTCCAGGATTTCCCGGATCAGAACTCTCTCATCCATCGGATATTTCTTACCCTTGATCTCCTGGTAATCCTCATGTCCTTTTCCTGCGAGGACAATGATATCTCCCGGTTCTCCATGATGGATCGCATAGGCAATAGCCTCCTTACGGTCAGGGATCTCTACATATTTACCATCGGTTTTCGCCATTCCGATCTTGATATCATCGATGATGGCCTGAGGATCTTCATCACGTGGATTATCAGAAGTGATGATCGTGAGATCTGCCATCTTGCCGGAAACCTCACCCATCTCATAGCGGCGGAGCTTGGAGCGGTTTCCCCCACATCCAAACAGGCATACCAGTCTGTGCGGGTTATATTCCTTCAATGTTCCAAGAAGGCTCTCAAGCGCCATGGCATTGTGCGCATAATCGATCATCAGCGTAAATTCGTCGGATACCTTGATCATCTCAATACGACCTTTCACCTTGGCTACTTTCAGCGCTTTGATGATATTCTCTTCAGATACTTTGAAATGACGGCAGATGGCGATGGCTGTCAGGGAATTGTAAATACTGAATTTGCCAGGAATATCGATCTCCACCGGAAAATCAAGAAGTCCCTTTACATGGTAGGAAATTCCAAGATATCCTTTTCTTCCCACCAGTTTCGCATCTTCTGCACGGAGATCCGCTTTTTCAGAAAATCCGTATGTCTCAAGCTCACAGGTATGGCCATCGATAATACGTTCAAAATGTTCATCATCACGGTTTACGATACCAACCTTACATTGTTTCAGAAGCATGGATTTACAGTGAAGATAATCATCGAAATCTTTATGTTCATTCGGTCCGATATGATCTGGCTCAATATTTGTGAAAATTCCAAAATCAAAGACAAATCCCTGGGTTCTGTGGAGCATCAGTCCCTGTGAAGAAACCTCCATAACTACCGCGTCGCAGCCCGCTTCAACCATATCATGGAAATATTTCTGAACCATATACGATTCCGGTGTTGTATTGGCTGCCGGGATATGTTTCTCTCCAATAATGGCTTCGATCGTTCCGATCAGGCCAACCTTATATCCTGCATTTTCAAGGATAGACTTCACCATGTAAGTGGTGGTTGTCTTACCCTTGGTTCCCGTGATTCCGATCGTTTTCAGTTTCTTCGCCGGATGTCCGAACCATGCTGCGGAAATAAACGCCATGGCATAACGGGTATCTTCCACCTGGATCACAGTTACATCTGCCGGAGCTTCCACCGGTTCTTCTACGATGAGAGTTTTTGCACCTTTTGCCACAACATCCGGCACGAATTTATGGCCGTCCACAACTGCGCCTCTGATGCAGATAAAAAGACTTCCCTCTTCTACTTTACGGGAATCATACACAACAGAAGAAACTTCCTGGTCTGTATTTCCCTGAAGGCATTTGTATTCAAGATGTTCTAATAAGGATAAAAGTTTCATTTTTTCTCCTCCATTTTCCCTTTTTCCGGCTGCCAGATGACAGTCAGGATACGGGAAGGCATACTGTTCTTATTTTGTGTACATACCATATAGAATAGCACACCTGCCCCCTGTTTTCAACGTTTCTTTACGCCAGGACACTCCCTGTAAAAAGCCCGTTTATTATTGTTTTCACCAGAACACGCAATGTCATTTTCCGCCATAGATCCGGGCATATTTTCTTCGCAGCCAGAGAACTCCCATCCCCGTCACCCCAGCACTCACTGCCAGCAGTACAAACAGCGACGGCTCCGTATTGTCGCCCGTCTGTGGATGAGAAGATGCTGCCCTTGCCATTTCTTCCTGTCCGGAAGAAGGATCTCCTCCTGTCTTTTCCTCAGGGCTTTCTTCTGGTGTCGGTGTCTCGTTTCCTTCTACTGTGATCTCGGCGGATGCCTCCATCTGTTTCTCACCGGTTTCCTGGCTTGTGACGGTTACCTTGTTAAAAAGCTTCTGATTTACCGTTTTTTCCGGGATCTTCACCTCTGCCTGAAGGGATACTGCTTCCCCTGGCGCTATTTTTTCGATCAGAGCTTTGGTTTTCGTACTGTTTAATGTAATCCCTTCCTGTTCCACAAAACGAGCCTCAATCCCCTCTGCCTGAAAACGTTCTGTCCCCACAACAGAATGAAGTGTTTTTTCCCCGGTATTGATGATGCAGATCTGATAAGTGACTGTTTCTCCTGGCATTGCAGTCTCTCTGTCCGCTGTTTTCTTTACAGAAAAATCTGCTTTCAGCGGCTGCAGCGGACTGACCATCTGCGCTTTCCGAAAAATCATCTCCTCCGGCCGTCCCTTTACTTTCGCACCTGCTTCTACTTTATGTTCCAGATCTTTTTCCTGTTCATTTAAAAGCGGTGCCAGAATATAAAAACTCCGCTTCTCGCCGGCTTTCAGCTCTGCCACCTCTGCATCTGCACCTTCTCCGTCAAGTCCCTCAGCCTCCTCCCACTGCTGTGTGATCTTCGGGCAGGAAAAGCTGCTGGTCATTTGTATATCGATCAGATCCACATCGCCGGTATTAGCAAGGTCCACACGGTAGCGGATGGTCTTCCCTGCTTTCATTTCTTCCGTCTCTGAAGTCAGAGAAAGTGTCATATCTGCTTTTTCTGTGTCTGCATCCGCAGAAGGCGAAATTTCCTCCGGTTTTTCTTCCGGCATTTCCTCAGGTTCTTCCGCGTCTTCCGTATCTTCGGACATATCTTCCTCCATATCCATATCTTCCTCTTCAACACCTTCCAAAGGCAGTGCAGCACTTTCTACATTTTCTCCTCCGGTCTCCGTTCTCTCCTGTGTGCTCTCACTCTCTTCCTCCGGCGCTTCATTCTCTTTGCATACTGTTTCCCCGGATGCCAGCTCCTCCATGTGCTCATATCCATCCTCCTTTTCCCGGTCATCTGACAATTCCTGTCCCGACTGAAGTTCAGAATCCGCAGCCATTCCCGGTTGAACACTTCCAAACAGCACAGTTCCGGCCACTGCAGCCGCAACTGTGATCTGCTTTATCTGTTTCCATATTCTGTTTTTCATTTCAATTCTCCATTTCTGCCTGCTATGGCATTATCTTTTACACATTCACATTTAACAGAAGCTTACTTTTCCACAGACAAAGGCATCCCTCCCCGGCAAAACGGTGCATAACCGTCAGAAAAACAATATTTATCAGTAAAAATAGGATTTCTGCATCGAACTGATGCGTGAATACATTCCGCAGAGCGCGGAAATTAGACTCTTTCAATGTAGCACATTCCTCAAATGGGCGCAACCAGATATAAAAATTATAAAGTTTGTTTAAACTTTCTTTATAAATTTTCGATTTCTTTTAGATTGCCGACATAATTTAAACATATTTCCTCTATATAATAGGTCTTGGATAGATGAAAAACCACTCTCTATCTCCCCCCTCAAAAAA
>OLRL01001216.1_pt1 | contig 10110 bp, 10 predicted proteins | sample 1643201 | NCBI WGS metagenome assembly OLRL01 (sample SAMEA3136649, study PRJEB25190) | human gut metagenome | biome: human gut; feature: human-associated habitat; material: faeces | place: Austria | collected 2013
AGAAGTTGAATCCTTTTCCCTCTTTTTCTCTTTTGATCATTTCTTTTGCAAGAATATCATACTGTTCCAGGATCTGTGGGATATCCTCCTCACGGATCGCATACTCTTCTGTATCTGCTGCCACGACCGGCTCAACAGAAATCTGCTTGAAGCCAAGATCTGCCAGATGCAGAACATCCTGAGAGAAATCAAGATTATGATGAGTAAAGGTTCCTCTTACATAATACTTGTCCTGATTTCTGGATTCCGCAAATTTCTCAAATTTCGGCATGATCAGATCATAGCTTCCTGCACCCTTACGGAACGGGCGCATGTAGTCATGAACTTCTTTTCTACCGTCCACGCTTAAGACAACATTTCCCATTTCCTTATTGCAGAATTCCATCACCTCATCATTTAAAAGAACGCCGTTGGTTGTCAGTGTGAAGCGGAATTTTTTGTTATGAAGTTTCTCCTGTTCTCTTCCATATTTCACAAGATCCTTTACAACCTGCCAGTTCATAAGAGGCTCGCCGCCAAAGAAATCCACTTCCAGATTCTTTCTGGAGCCGGAATTAGCGATCAGGAAATCCAACGCTTTTTTTCCTACCTCAAAAGACATCAGCGCACGTCTTCCGTGATACTCTCCTTCTTCTGCAAAACAATATCTGCATGCCAGATTACAGTCATGAGCAATATGAAGGCAAAGAGCCTTTACAACGGTCTGGCGGTTTTTGGTAAATTCATCAATGATATTCTCATAAATATCTTTTGTAAAAAGCATTCCCTGTTCCTGAAGCTTCTTACATTCAGTTACAGAGGTTTCTACATCCTCTTTCTTAAAACGGTCGCCAAGCTTCTCAGCAATGGCAGCCGCTTCCATGCCTTCTTCAAGATACGGCAGCACCTCATAGGTTACTTCATCTACTAGGTGGATACAGCCGCTGTTGATATCCAGCACAATATTATATCCATTACTTTGATAACGGTGAATCAGACTCATCTTCCCGCAATCCTTTCTAAAATTCTTTTATAACCCGACAAAACGCGCCCTCCGGCGCGTTTTGCTGGATACCTGTTACTTTCAGATAAAACAAGTGAAGCAGCGGATCTCCCGCTGCTTTCCACTCATTCAACGGCTGCTTCTTATTTATGCTCGCAGCTCTGGTTTCCTACTGTACAGGAAGTCTTGCAAGCAGACTGACAGGATGTCTGACATTCGCCACATCCACCCTTCTTAACCGTGTTCTGAAGGTTCTTTGTATTTAATGTCTTGATATGTTCCATGATATATCCTCCTTTATGTATTCTATTCTTCGCCTAGTATAGCATAAAATCATCGATTTTCAAAGCATTTTTTTGTAAGCTTTTACGACAGCATCCCACCAATGGCTCCGCCACCAAGACACATGAAAAAAGTAGTCAACGCATGGGCAAAGGTCATATCCCATTTCCCCTGTGCCAGAAAAGATACCAGAAGCAGCAGAACATAATAGGAAAGCCCGGTAACGATCCCCCATATATATCGGTCTTTCCGTATGATCTTTCCCGCCATAAAACCTCCGACCAGGCAGGATACTACATAAATAATAATGATCCCCACCGCCGCCGTCCCTCCTCCAAATTCAAACTGAAAGAGCAGAAACGCCAGTATCAGAAGAAAAAGTCCTGTCACTCCATAGGCTAGCAGCAATGATCGTAATATTGCTTTTCCCTTCATAAAAAAGCCCTCCCACAGTCATTATATGGGAGAGCTTTTTCTCTTATTCATTACTTCTTTCTTTTCTTAAAAAACACTGCTACACCAGCTACAACTGCCGCTGCCACAAACAGGATCACAAACGGAAGGATCTGAGTGTTATCTCCGGTATTTACCTGTTTCTTGGATGTTGTTGCAGAAGACTGTTCTTCAGCCTCATTTTCCGCCGTATCACTGTTCTGAGAAGAAGACTGTTCCTGATCTGTGCTATCTGAAGTCAGATTCTGAGATGTCTCTGCCGTATTGGTGTCTGTACTGTCTGTTTCTGCAGAATCTGCAGTACCTGAAGATGCAGTATCCGAAGATGAAGCATCAGCTGCAGGTGTAACCGTTGCACCGGTATTGCTTTCAGCATCTGGCCCTACCAGAGATTTACTTCCAGCGATGCCAAATGGGCTGAATGAATGTGTACTGAAAGTCATTGTGTCACCATCCATACTTGGAATGATGGTCTCCATTGCGCCATTATCAAGAAGGTGTTCAATCGAATATGTATAGCCGGCCTTTACAGGTACAGTCACACTGATATACTCCCCATCCGGAATTTTATACTCTGTATTATTCTGTGTATCCCAGAGTTCAAACTCATAGGATTTAAAGATTGTTGCATCTTCTTCATTGGTAAACTGATAGTCCTCACCACCAGAAACACGAAACTGTACATACCACGGAAGATCGATTCCTGATACAGTTATTCCATCACAGGTATGATTTTGAGACGCAATTTCCTCTTTTTCTGTTTCTGTCAGATCGGTAGCTGCATTCTGAGGGCGTTTATCCTCTGTATCATCTTTCCTGTCAAAAATATTATCCTTGTTTTCTTCAGTATCAGGAGTCTTCGTAATTTCCGGGATCGCGGTAATTTCAGCATCGTTATTTTTTTCATGATTCTCATCGTCTCTATTCTCAGATGCTGCATCAGGATCCATACCATCTTCTGCCGCCGGAGTTATCGTTACAGCAGGAGTTTCCACAGCTTCTGCTTCTTCCCCATCCTGAGTTTTATTATCCTCAGATGGTGCAACTGTTACCTCCGGAGCTTCTGTTATCTCCGGATCCCTTTTTTCCTCTCCACTGGCATCTGCTGCATCTGTTGTATCTGAAGAATCTGAAGAAGACTGCTCCGTTTTTCCTGTTGTCTCCGGATCTTCTTTATTTTCCTGAGCACTGTCATCCTGCAGACCTTCGTTCTTCTCCTCATTCTCTGCAGTGCTGTCCTCTGTTTCTTTTACAGAAGTATCTGCATCACTCTCATTGACGTCGGTTCCATTTTCCTCTTTATCATCGGTTCCATAGGATTCTCCTGAATCTGAATCAGAAGAATCGGAACTTTCCTCACTTCCGGAATTTTCCTCTGTACTGTCAATGCTGCTGACCACAACTGTCACGGAACCTGTAAGTGTTCCTGAATTACTGTCCCACCCCGGAAGGCCTGAAAGGTCAGCACCTGCAGCAGGTTTGAACACTACCCCACAGGATTGCACACGTTTGTCCGGAACATAAGAACTATCTGCCCAGGAAAGAGTTCCATACGCATTAGATGGGAGCGCAATGTTAGCAAGCGCTGTAGGGCTGTCAATAGTTATATTATCCGGGATCACAGCACCGGATTCTATACCTGAAGAGTTCTCCGCATATGCCGGAAAGGTCTGTCCTCCGATCAGTGTCATGGACAATGCCGCTGCTGCCAGTATTGAAAAGCTTCTGCTAAATGTAATCTTTGTGTTCTTTTTCATAATAATCTGCACCTCTATATTCAAAATCTAAGATTCATATTTGCCTTTTGTCAAAAAATTCAGTTATATAAAATATCGAACGCATGTAACATGCGCTCGAACCAATATTTCTCCAAAAATTAATATCTTGTTAATCTTTCGTAACAGATATTTCTTTTTTTCGTCAAATGCATTATAACACAATTCTTTTTTTTACGACACCCCTAAATTAATTTTTTTTGAGCATCAATGAAAATTGTTTAATTATTCTAGTTATTTCCCCCATTACCTCATCAATTCCATCATTTGTCATAATCCACGTATTTTTATCTATAGAATCCACACAACACGAACTCACAAAGAATTCCGTATCCGGATAAAGCAACTTGTAATACATCAACGCACGTCTTGCATGACAGGTCTTACAGCAGAGAATCGCCTTTTTGATATCCAGGTATTCTCTGTCTGTTACCTGCCGGGAATAAATTGCGTTCTCATAAGTGTAGGTTGCCTGATCTTCTTTCAGAATCGCTTCTTCCGGTACACCATTCTGCATCAGAACATCTTTCAAAAAATCCCATTCCGTTTTGTATGTCCCACAATAACATTCTTTCTTGTCAAGAACTCCTGTAAATCTCCCTGCTGTGATACTGTATCTTCCACTGGGCAGGATCTTTGGTGCAAACCCATTCCTGTAAAGCTCCGCTGCTTTTTCCGCCATTTGAGGATATCCGTTTCCCGGAACAAAGATCACATCCGCTTTTTCCGGCTTATCTTCTATAAACATGAAATCTTCTATCTGTTTCAGAAACTCTTCGTACATTATTTTCTATGTCCTTTCTTTACCATCTGCAGCTAAATCCCGGATCAAAAGATATTTATCTGACAGGTATCCCTTATCCAGCTTTCTGTATTGCCTAATCATATCACTCTTTCGTGGCAGATGCACTAACAGATCATCTGTTTTCTATTTTGTAACGATCACTGTGCTATATCCACTGTCCCTCAGCCTTTGTTCCATATTGACCGCATTTCCAAGCTGCATATATGCTCCTACCTGAACTTTGTAAAGATCATTCTCTCTCAGGATAAACGCCGGAAATCCCTGATCTGTCAGCTGATACAACATCCTGTCTGCATTTTCCCGATTTCGAAATGCTCCTGTCTGTACCCGATAATACAATGGCTCTTCCACCGTTTCCTCATTCAATGTTCCCAGAATGGCATCTGCGATGCTTCTGGCAATCTCTTCGAATTTTTTTTCAAAAAGCTGATTATCCTTTTCCGAGTTTATAAATCCGGTCTCGATCAAAAGTGCCGGCATTTTTGTGCGCCGGAGCACTACCAGCCCCGGACGTTCTTTTACGCCCAGTTCCCGAAACCCCAGTTCTCCCAATGCTCCCAGGATATTCTGTGCCATCTGATATTTAATGCCTTTCTTATCATAGATCAGTACTTCAACTCCATTGTATTGTTCCGGCTTGGAACTGCTGTTGCGATGAAAAGAAATAAAAAAATCTGCTCCAGCTTCATTTGCAGCTTTCGCTTTTTCAAAAGGAGTCTGATAAATATCTGTAGTCCTGGTATAAACCACATCCACGCCATTCTCTTCCAGGATCTTTCCTACTGCAAGGGTCAGTTTCAGATTGTCATCCTTTTCCTTGCGATCTTTATAAACAGCACCCGGATCTTCTCCACCATGTCCGGCATCCAGAACGATTTTATATGCCATGTTCTTTCTCCTTGAGAATTTCATTCACAATATGATATGACTGTATGTTTTTTCCTGTGCCTGCATTTCATTTCATGCTTTATTTTGTTTTCCGGATCTGTTTATTCAACATATTTTCACGTTAATTCTTCTTGACTTTTAAGCGTTAAAGTGTTATATTAACACAATCAGTGTTGTATTTTTAAATAATCCAAAAATGCAGCAACATCGTGAGGAGGAAAACAATATGAAAAAGCGTATTTTAACAGCTGTACTCGCAGCAGCTCTTGTAACAGGAACCTGTGCTGCCACAGTAAGCGCCAAAGAAGAAAAGACTTACACAATAGGTATCTGCCAGCTGGTCCAGCATGACGCACTGGATGCCGCAACTAAGGGTTTTGAGGATGCCATCACTGAAAAGATGGGTGATTCCGTAAAATTTGACGAGCAAAATGCACAGGGTGATTCTAATACCTGTTCTACCATTATCAACAGCTTTGTTTCAGAAGGGGCAGACCTGATCCTTGCAAACGCAACCGCATCTCTTCAGGCTGCAGCTGCCGGAACTTCCGATATCCCGATCCTTGGAACAGCCGTTACCGAATATGGTGTCGCTCTTGGAATCGATGACTTTGACGGAACAGTAGGCGGGAACATTTCCGGTACTTCTGATCTTGCTCCTCTTGATGAGCAGGCAGATATGCTCCATGAGCTTTTCCCGGATGCAAAAAATGTCGGACTTCTCTACTGCTCAGCAGAGCCAAACTCCCAGTATCAGGTAGATACAGTAAAAGATGCTCTTGAGAAGCTTGGTTATACCTGTGAAGATTATGCATTCTCTGATTCCAACGATCTTTCATCCGTTGTTACCACAGCTGCCAATGACAGTGATGTGATCTATGCACCTACAGATAATACTGTAGCATCCAATACTGAGATCATCAACAACATCTGTCTTCCGGCAAAGGTTCCGGTAATCGCTGGTGAAGAAGGTATCTGCCAGGCATGTGGTGTTGCAACACTTTCCATCAGCTACTATGATCTTGGATACAAAACCGGCGAAATGGCAGTCAGCATCCTTCAGGATGGTAAAGATATCTCCAAAATGCCGATTGAATATGCACCAAAATTCACAAAAGAATACAACAAAGACATCTGTGACGAGCTTGGTATTAAAATTCCGGATGGATATGAAGCAATCGAAACAGATAAAACAGCTGAATAATCGGTAAAAACCTATTATACACTGATACAGCGAGAAGGGAGTTCCCCTTCTCGCTGTTCGTGCATAAAAAAGAGGAGGATAATTTAACATGCAGATTATGAGTTTAATAACCGCACTTCCAGGAGCTGCCGCACAGGGGCTTATCTGGGGAATCATGGCGATCGGTGTGTACATTACATTCCGCATTCTTGATATTGCGGATCTTACCGTTGACGGAACTTTATGTACAGGCGGCGCTGTTTGTATCATGATGATGCTCAGCGGACACAATGTATGGGTGTCCATGCTGGTTGCAACAGGAGCCGGACTTCTGGCCGGTCTTGCCACTGGTATTTTTCATACCTTTATGGGCATCCCGGCTATCCTTGCCGGAATCCTGACACAGCTTTCCCTTTATTCTATCAACCTGAAGATCATGGGAAAAGCAAACCAGGCGATCAATGTTGATAAATTTAATCTTCTGGTATCCCTTCGACGTGTCAAGGGTGTTGCTCTGACACAGAATACGCTTTTTATCGTAGCAATTATGATCATCATTCTGATTGCAGTCCTTTACTGGTTCTTCGGAACTGAACTCGGATGTTCCCTGCGTGCGACCGGATGTAATCCAAGCATGTCCCGTGCACAGGGTATCAACACAGACCGCAATAAGGTTCTGGGACTGATGCTTTCCAACGGACTTGTTGCTCTTTCCGGCGCTCTTCTCACACAGTACCAGGGATTTGCAGATATCAACATGGGACGTGGTTCTATCGTTATCGGTCTTGCTGCAGTAATTATCGGTGAAGCGATCTTCAGCCGTATTTTCCGCAACTTTGCACTGAAGCTGTTAAGCGTTGTATTTGGTTCTATTCTTTATTATCTGGTACTTCAGATTGTTATCTGGATGGGAATTGATACAGACCTTCTGAAAATGCTTTCCGCACTCGTCGTTGCATTTTTCCTTGCTTTCCCATACTGGAAGGGCAAATACTTTACAAAAGCCAAACAGGGAGGTAAATGATCATGCTGAAACTGATCGATATACATAAAACATTTAATCCGGGCACTATCAATGAAAAGGTTGCTTTAAACGGCGTGGATCTTCATCTGAACGAAGGTGATTTTGTTACAGTCATCGGAGGAAACGGCGCCGGAAAATCCACTATGCTGAATGCAGTTGCAGGTGCCTGGCCTGTAGATTCCGGAAAGATCATTATCGGTGGAACCGATGTCACAAAACTTTCCGAATATAAAAGAGCCGCGTATCTTGGCCGTGTATTCCAGGATCCTATGACCGGAACTGCTGCAACTATGGGAATTGAAGAAAATCTCGCTCTTGCCAAACGCCGCGGAAAATCCCGCCTTCTCCGTCCGGGCATTACCCGCCAGGAACGGGAAGAATACCACGAACTCCTGAAGATTCTCGGTCTTGGTCTTGAGGACCGGCTCACTTCCAAAGTCGGACTCCTCTCCGGTGGCCAGCGTCAGGCATTGACACTTCTGATGGCAACTTTAAAGAAGCCTCAGCTTCTTCTTCTGGATGAGCACACTGCTGCTCTTGATCCGAAGACTGCAGCCAAGGTTCTCGAGATCACAGACATGATCGTAACCCGCGATCATCTGACAACCATGATGATCACCCATAACATGCGTGATGCAATCACTCACGGCAATCGTCTGATCATGATGTGGGAGGGAAAGATCATTCTGGATATCCAGGGCGAAGAAAAGAAAAAGCTTACAGTCAAAGATCTCCTGGACAAATTCGAAGAAGCCAGCGGTGAAGAATTTTTCAACGATTCCGCACTTCTCAGCTAAACCACAAAAAAAGAACTCTTATAATAGTTAGACAAACAGCATAACACATGGAAAGAACCTGGCCGGAATTTCATTCTTTATGATGGATTCCGGCCTTAATTTCTGTTCTAATGCCAAATAACGATAAACTCAAAGCACTTCCATATGTCACCTCTCTTTAGCTCATTTCAATTCCACAGAGAATTCACCACTCTTTCTGCTGTATCGATAAATGGAAGATGTCAGATAATCCTCTTCCGGAGTTGCTTTCTCGAGCGTATCACTTAGAACTTCTTTCAAATCTTCCGGATAAACCACATCCGCATTATGGACCATTACTTCATGAACACTGGTAAAAACCAGATACAGGTCTGACCCCAGAAGTTCAGAAAGACGTCTGGCTACCCCGGGCAAAAAGATTGCTGCCGCTCCATTAGTACGCTTTTCTGTACTCAGGCAATTCCCGGCAATCCCTTTATTTGGATGGTATGTTCCAAGGATATCCATGAAATTATCTCCTTCATATGTCTTATCAAACAGCATTTTTTCCCAATGATAGATTCTTGGTGGACTGATAAAATATGTATTTATTAGAGCAGCTTCGAAAACAGTATCCGTATCTTTTCCCCATTTCTCCACAAAGCTTTTCTTGATCTTTGCACTCAGAACATATCCCTCTTTTTCTCCTGCAAGATAATAAACCACTAAAGCAATATCTCCGATTTTGTGATGAACCAACTCCTTCAGTATAGTCCTGTTTTTATCTGCATTCAGAAGTCGAATAAAAAGTCTGCTTTTTACCTTCTCATAATCTTTCAGATCGTCCAAATCACATAGCACACAATTTTCACTGACTTTTTTTATCTCCCTAACACAATCATGAACGATATTTTCAAAAGAATGTTCCTGACAGTACCTTTTATAAAGCTCTTCTGTATGCAACCCGCAGACTGTTTTTGCCTTTTCCATATGACCACTCTCTACAAATAGCCTATCTCCCAAACAGCCATATTTTTCTCCATCGTTTGAAAAATAAATTTCTTCTTCCTTCAGATCCATAGCCGCAAGAAGAAGCTTTCTCAGGTCCGTGACAAAAGTTTTATAACTTTTTTCCATATTTAATTTCCTTTCTGTGAAACAAAGCGGACGAATGTCCCGACAAAATCCTGTGCGCTCTCACAACGACACACAAAATGATTCTGATCTGATAACATGATTAGATATTTCTGTGGAAAGAACTTCCACTGTAGAATTGCAGAGAGCAGATTTCTCTGCTGAATCTGAGTTGCCTGCTGTATGGACAAGTATAATAGAAGTTTTCAGATTTGTAAAGAAGTTTTCATCGACAGAAAAAGCAACTTCCGCTGCCTTTTGCTGTCATACCTTTTGTATTGTTTCAGATTTGTGTCTCATTCCGAAATATCAGTAATGGATTTCTCCATGTTTCTCCAGATAATCCAGAAATCCCTCACAACCTTCCTGTATATCTTCATAAGTTTCGTCAAAATTTCCTGTATACCAAGGATCCGCAATATCCCGTCCTGATCCGGCAAAAGTCAGAAACTTATAAAGCTTCTCTTCCGGGTCATTCTTCAGCATCCTGTTAAGATTACGCATATTAGCAGAATCCATACCAATAATATAATCGGATTTTTCATAATCCGCCCACGTAATCTGCTTCGCTCTGTGCGGAACCAGTGGTATTCCCACTTCTCTCAGCTTGTTTACTGTTCCTCTGTGAGGTGGATTCCCAATCTCCTCTGTACTTGTTGCAAAACTGTCGATCAAAAACTGATCTGAAAGGCCTAGCGTTTTTACCTTGTGCGTAAAAACACTCTCGGCCATGGTTGATCTGCAGATATTGCCGTGGCAGACAAATAACACTCTTATCATTGCTTAAAACTCCTTGAAATGCTGTATTTACGCTGTTTACAGGCATTTT
>OLRL01001220.1_pt1 | contig 10078 bp, 21 predicted proteins | sample 1643201 | NCBI WGS metagenome assembly OLRL01 (sample SAMEA3136649, study PRJEB25190) | human gut metagenome | biome: human gut; feature: human-associated habitat; material: faeces | place: Austria | collected 2013
TTACTTTCCAGCCATTCGCTTCAGCTTGCCACAAGGCTAGATCGTAATACTCTGCTTCTGCGATAGAATCAAAAGTGATGCCGTCTACTTCGTGCTTTTTGTTTCCGTATTTGCTTCTTGTTGCCATTTGCTATACTCCTTCTTTAGTCTTTCGAGTCGTTCTTTCGAACGTCGTCCATTTTCATTGCATATTGGACAAGGTTCACAAGTTGACCATCCAAGCGATGTCTTATACCAAATAACTGTTTCATCGTTGCATTTTAAACAAGTCATTTTGCACCTCTCATCCATGCTTGGTTACTTTTCGGACAACAACACTCTTTTTTCACTGGCTTTGTCTTAGGTTTTGAAAATCGTCTTTTGGGTTTAATAACTTCGACTACTTCGCCGCCACAAACACTTGCAACAAGGTCAGCCTCTTCTTTAGTCGTGTGGTGTTTAGCAAACTCGACACTAGCTTCTCCTCGCCCTCGGCTATCTAAGTAGCACATTTTTTTCACTACAAAGGTCAAACTGGATTCCTCCTTTTGTCTGTCGTTGTTTTGAATACAGCTATGTTCCCTTTCGTTCCATTCATTACACGAGAGAACACTCGCTCACCGTACGCGTGTTTTAATTGCTTCGATGATAAATTGGTTGTGAATATCGTAGCTTTGTTTAGACGAGCTTCTGTGAGCGATGTGAGAACATCAACATCATAAGGCGTTGCCTGATTGTTTTCTTCCATTCTTCCTAGTTCTGCACCCAAATCGTCGATTACCACGAAATCTGATTTCTTTATCTCAGCCATCAGCGAACCTGTTACGGCTTTTCTTGCTTCTGGATCATTCATTGCAAATTTCAACTGTTCTAAAAGTTCTCGATAACTGATAAATGAACAAGCAATTTTATAATTAGATGCCCTCATGACTTCTTTAATCACTGCAGCGCCTAGATGAGTTTTTCCAGCTCCTGTTCTACCGGTTATCACTGCATGGATCGTGCTACCATTTACAATTTTTTTGGCCCATTCTTGAGCCATCGCTTTTATTTGTGCTGTTTCCTGATCAACTACTTTGTATCCATCAAAATCGAAGGTCCATATGGCATCATCTGTAATCATTGAACTGTTAAGCATTCGATTGATAGCGTCCTTTTTCATTGCTTCATTCGCTTTTTGGATAGCTTCTTTTTGATTTTTAGTTACCATTTCTCGGTAACCACAAATCTTATTGATACATGTAGGACCGCATCGATCAGTACCATCTTTATTTTTTGTTTTCCAGATATACAATGGATCACCACATTTCGGGCAATTATGATCTGCTGTTTTTAATCCGCCGTAAGGTGCAGCCATTGCACTTAGTTTTTTATTCATTACCAATCCTCACCTGTTTCTGGTAACTCATCATTAGAAATATTTTGTTGCTTTCTTTTATTTTTTTGACCCACCATTGTATCGAAATTTTTTCTTAAGCTAGTTGGCGATGAAATTACTGTGGACCAAAAATCATGGTTAGTAGCCCAAACAATCATGTCTTGAACTTCTTTTCCAGTTCGTTTGTCAGCTTCAATCGTCAAACGAATCGTATTGGCCCATTTGTTCAAATCGGGTTCTTTGAGACTACGATTCTTTCGAATGAGTTTTAATAAAAGAATGGCCAATTTTTTATTTGGATCGTCATCTGCATACTCTCGTGTTTTTCGAGAGTTGCTAGGATTATTATTATTCTTATCATTCTTATCATTCTTATCATTCTTGTTTGTTGTCACTGGCTTGTCATTCGATTGTCCGTCGCTTGTCACTGGCTTGTCACTCGATTGATAGTCAGACCAATTTATTATTGTTATAACGCTATATCTAGCGTTCGATTGGATTGTCAATAATTCTTCATTTTCAAATTTCTTAAGCCATCTCCATAGCGTTCGCCATGCAATTGCTTTGTCACTCGGGACTCCTTCGTTGTACTCTTTTGCTATTGCATGGGCTCCTGTGACGAATTGTCCGCTTGTCAAACGTACTTCTTGACCGTTAAATAAAAATTTTCTATCTTCATGACTAGCCTTCATTAAACACAATATCCATAGCTTGAACATATCGGAATTGGTCCAAACGAATGAACTAGTCACTTTACGGTATAACTTGATGTATCCTAGATTCATTCGCAAAGCACCTCCTTTTAAAGATCGTCCATGCTAGTGAATCCAGTAATTGAAAGGTTACCTCGACAATACTCGCACGTACCGCAAGGTATCGGCCTTTCTTCGCCATTTTTCACTTTGACAATTCTTTCAATATTTTCTTTTAGCATGATTAGCTCGTAGCTCATCTTATCTTGATCAATCGTTATCAACTTCGCCTCACTAGGCGTTTGCTTCGATACCGCAGCGATGATTGGCATGAACATCTTTCCGTATTGCTGTAAAAGAAGCTCTTGATAGATTGCCATTTGAAGTACGTAACCAAAATTGACAATGAACGTTTCTCTTGATCCGTAGTTTTCGTTCCATTTCCGCTCATGCATGTCTTTGGTTGTTTTGATATCAACAAAATACTCATCCTCAACATTCAAGCAATCAATCTTGCCTTTCCATGTCGTTCCAAATAGTTCCCCAGTCACGATCGTTTCTTTCTCACCTTGATAAATGTTCATGAATGCTTCTTCTTGCTTAAGTCGTTCAATCATTTGTTCAGCAATTTGGAAATCTTTCAACAATCCATACGGCTTCCTACTAGAAAACATTTTGGATTTATTTTCTTCTTTGAACGCTTCATGTACTTCTTTTGATTCAAAATAAGAATGTACGTAGTTTCCTACGAGTAAGGCTTTGGGATCCGACGTCGGTGCCCAATCGCCTTTCAACTTTGCTAAGGCTGCGGCTTCACATTTTAAAAAGGACTTATATTGTGATGTTGACATGTACTGCCAGTCAGCTTCATTGGAGTAATAATTCTCATCAGAAAGGGTACTCGTCGTCTTCAAATTCTGAGACATCTTCTACACCTTCCTCGCGTCCAAAGTCTGGAATATCTATCAATTCTTCTTGAATTGGATTGATATCCTCATTTTCGATCAAATGTGCTTGCTCTATTTCTGGATGGGCAGGTACATCAGCAACTCGAGTTACTTCATTTTGGATATCATCTGGAATCACAATCGGATCTGGTTCTTTTTGTATTGGTTCAGTAATCTTTTTGTTTGAAAAGAATTTTTGTTCGAGAGTAGCCACTTTTTCTGTTTGTGGCGTTACATCTTTCCGATCATTGTCAAATTCGTTTTCTAACGTATCTTTTGCAGCTTGAACTAACAAATCGTTATCGTTGCTTGTGTTGATTAATGCTTTAGCTGCTCGATTAATCACTGTCCGTTTAGCCATTTCTTCTGGAAATTCCTTTTGTGGTCCAGAACCTTTCATTTTTGACTTCGCCCAACTCTGATCGATTTGCTTTTTCGTCATGACTGTTGTGGTCTCTTTACCATTCGCTAACTTGATGACTACGTAGGCTGCAATGATTTCGTTGTCTAAATTCTCAAATTTTGTTTCATGTTTTTTGACAACCATGTTCGGTCCATCCATTGCAACTTCAAACTCATCACCTTGTCGAACGACTACAGGCGTAATATCTGCCCCTCCAGTTACACGATCAAGGACCGCCATTGTTCCAAAATATGAACGCATTAGCTGAACCTTGTTTCCGTATTTAATGAAATAGCATTGTTTTTTTGCTGGAGATAACCCTTGAATAACCATGTCTAAAAGTGCATTAGAAATGGAGGTTTTCATTTCTTGATTGTTTGCAGCCATTTGTAGCAAATTTTCACCTGTGTTGTTAGTAAGTTCGAAAAAAGCACTTTTTAACGCATTTTGTGGACTATATCCTGGTGGCATTTCTAAGCCTTGTTCTTGTAACCGTCCAAGATTACTGATTACCTGCTCATCTAATGAACGTTGTGTTGTTTGTGTTAAATCATTTGCCATTCCTAAATTCCTCCTAATTCAATCTTTGGATAATGTTGCTGGACGTACTCTAGAATTGCGTCTACGGGTACATAGCCTTCTTCTGTTAAATAGCAAGAATCTCCTGGATACAAAGAATTTCCTTGCCAATCAACACCGACAGCTCTGGCTTCTTCTTGCGGTTGCTGTCTTGCGCCTAAAGAATCAAAGTCTTTCATCACGGCCTCCTAAAAATCCCAAAATAATTTGACACTACCGTCTTCACATTGAATGTTTGAAATACCTTCACTTTCTAATGCTTCTAGAAATGATGGTGTCAGACCTTTTGAACGAACAGTGCAACTTGTTTGTCCATACTTTGCTGCAGTTAAGATTTTGTCTTGTACATCTTGTTGTGCTTTGTGCATCATTACTTCGAATATTTCATCGCCTAACCCTTTAACTGAGATCATTTATTTCCTCCTGTGTTATAATGGTTTAAAAGATTTTTCTTTGGACACGATCATGCTTGCCGGCGTTCGTGTCTTTTTTTAATTTTCAAACTTACTAATTCTTGCATTATTTCTTCTCTCCTCTTTGATATAATGGTTTAAAAACTGGATGGTGAAAAAATGAGTTTCGATAACACGATCACAATTTCGATTATCCTAGCTTTAGTAGCTCTTATATCCCCTTGGATTACAGCGGTTATAAATAATAAGCATGCTGAATCGATGAAGAATAAAGAAATTGAATTACAAAAACACGATTCAAAAACCCAAACAATACAAACAACTTTCTCAACATTCCTCAACAATGTGGGTATTTGTATTGCCTATTTTGAATAAATCATTAGAAAAATTGTAAGCATTAGACATACTAGAACCGCATAGGATGTATACCAGTATTCGCCGCGTTTTCTCATGTAGTTATTTACTAAAACGGCCACGAGATAAACACCTAATAAACAGAACCACACTTTAGTCAGCCCCCTCGGTTGGCTTTTTCGCTCTGTACTCAGCTTCATCAAGCCCCATAAAAATCCAAACCATGTAAACGATTGTTCCTATCAACGCTTGTCTGCTTCCCCAAAGACCTAAAGCGTAGATGATTAGTGGTGCGCTGAATACTAGCGCTCTGTTAAATTTACCCATCCGCTTACCTCCTTAGACTTTATATTTCGACATGAATTCATCGATATCTTTGATGTCATATTTCGGACGGCTATTTTCACCGAAGATGATTACTTTCAACCCTTTTTTTACCCATTCGTTAATAGTTCCTGCTGACGTTCCTGTATAATGAACTGCTTCTTTTTGAGTCAGATAGCGTTTAGGAACGTAGCCTATAAGAAATGAATCTAAATCATTTTTGTTGATTAGTTCTTGTGTCATTTCGTTTTCCCCCTCTACAATTCGTACATAGTGATAATCGAATCTATAATTCTGTTTGCTTCTGCAGAAGTCTTTTTACCGTTTAAAATTAAAGATAAGTAGCTTTTGCTAATTCCAAATCTTTCAGCAAGCATGGTGTAAGTTAAGAACTTTTAACTTTCGACATATGCTTTGATTTTTTCTCTATCTCGTTGAGTGATTTCTGCAATATCAGTCATACTAAAACTCCTTTCTAACCAATTTCCTCTAAATCCATTTGAGGGTAATATCCTTCTTTTTTTAGTCCTTCCTTTCTTTGGTATAATTTCCTTATCAGTGTGACAGGCTGAAATAATTGATAAGGAGGTGGAAATTATGGTGCAGGTTCCTTATGCTGAATCTAGCGGTTCATTATCTGTAAGAGTAGAACTTCAACACGCCGCAGATGTGTTTTTGGTCGATTCTACAAACTACAGAAAAATGAACTCTGGTCAAAAATTTAAGTACTACGGCGGACATTACACTAGAACACCGGTAAATATTACAGTCAGTGGTCCTGGTAGATGGTACTTAATTGTTCGTGGTGGTGGGCAATACAAATATAGATTCTATTAATCTTTAATTTGAGCTGGCATGCCAATTGTCAGCTCTGTTAATGTGGCATTTTTTTTCATATAATCTTCCACTTTTGATACAGCATTTTGCAAATTAGAAATCGTCCAGCCTTTCTCGGTTACAAAACTAATAACCGTTTCAATAAATTCTTTTTCCTCTGTTTCTAAAACAATCCTTTGCGTGTCCATTCTATTCATTCCTTTCTGTTGTATAATTTCCTTATCAGTAAGTGGTCTACTGAAATAAGTGATAAGGTGGTGAAAAAATATGAAACTAAATCAAGATTGTGTTCGCGATATTTTATTAGAGCTTGAGAAAAAATTAGATTTAAATACCCAACTTTACAAAAATGATTTATTGACGTTTTCTAGTTACGAAAAATATGGGGAAAAAGATTTCTTTTATACCCTATTGAAACTTACTGAAGCAGGATATCTAAATGCTAAAGTCACAGCTGGAGCAAATAACCCGGTATTTTCTGTTAATATTTCATCTATATCTTGGGAAGGACATGAATTTTTAGATTCTGTTCGGGATAACGAAGTTTGGAAACAAACAAAGTCAATCATTTCTAAATTTTCAAGTGTGTCCATAACAACTATCGAAAATATTGCTTCTAACGTCATTACCCAATTAATAAGTAAGCAATTAAATATTTAGCTTAAATTCAGTTGTTCCAACTAGAATATATAAATTGTTTCTTGCTTCTGGGAATTCATTTACTATTTTTTGAGCTTCAACATCGTCAAACAGATTTAGAGAGATATCACTTGTACGTGAAACAAAGATTGGTATATTGATTTCGTCTAATTTGTAAAAATATATTACATCCACACTATCTATCTCCTTTTTAAACCAAATGGATCTTCTTTCAAGGTTTCAATTGCTTTTTGCATATCATTAACGTTTGTAATAAGAGTTTCTTTTAGCTCTTTATTTGCCTTAGTATCTTCTGCCAAAGTGCTAAGGCTATTTGCTATGCTTTCTAATGCTGTTGCAATTCGTTCATCTGCAGTCATGCTGTTACCTCCTTCTCTGGTATACTCACTGTAGAAAGTGAGGTGAAAATTATGTCATTAACTAATGAACAACGCGCTCATGACTTAGCTCTATTAGCGGTAGAAGCTGAAGTCAACAGAAAATTAATTTCCCAAATAAATGGCGCTGATTACAACGCAGATGGAAAAGAAGTCGATATTTACGGATTGTATTATGACTTGTTCCATCGTAGTTTAGACGCTTTTAATCTAGGCTTTCCAAAAGAATAGTCTATGAAGCCAGCTCATTTTTGAGTTGGTTTTTGTAATTTTTAGGTCAATGGTTACGCGCCCTTTTGGTCTCTCCATTCATCTCACCTCCTATGCTGTTTGTTCACGTTCAATCATCGGTAAGTAATTATTCTTCTTCAATGTTTCATATAAGAAGATGTGTCCTTTTTGCGTCCATTTCATCCTTGTTTTTACTTGCCGATTGCCGTTTTTATCTTCATAATCAAATGGCTCAATATGCGTGTATCCTTTGTCTTGGAACTTACTGTATAGCAGCCATGTGCCACTTTGATTGAACTGGATACCTAATTCATGTAGCAATTTATTAAACGATACAGCGCTCATACCGTAGTTCTTAGCAATCGTACTAACTGTAACTAATCCTTTGTTGTTCAAGATTCGGTCGTAATAGTCTGCCTTCGGTTGTAATTCATTTACTCGTTGTTCTGCTATCAATCGTTTTGTCCGTTCTTCTTTGAGTTTGGTTGCTACTTCGATTAGCAAGTCTGGATTGTTAAGTAGTTCATCTGTTGCGTACATGCCGTGTTTTCGGATTTGAGGTAGGACTTCGCTTGTTACCCAGCGTTTGAATTTCTTGGCTGATGGGAGCTTGGATTTTAGGATTAAGCTGTATAGTCCGGATTCGTTGATGATCGTCATATTACGATTTTGACCTGATGCACTAATTTGGTGCGTCAGCTTATCTTCATCATCTACATGATTGCGAATCGCATTATCAGCTCTTTCATATCCAAGAATTTCTGCTACATCTTTACCTACAAAATACGGTTCATTATTTACTAAAACTGTTCGAACTTCATTTTGTTCGAAGTTAAAAATTTGTGGTGTGTTCATTTTGTCTCCTCCTTTTGTTTTTGGTTCAAACTTTTTGAACTTCTAAATTAAAAAAATATTCGCCAATTTCTTCTTTTGGAATATCTAGCAATTCAATGGCTTTTTGAAGTTCGGTGCTTTTCCATGGTACTCGGTTATTCAACTTTAATGACAAACTTCTTTCCGACAAACCTAAAGCGATTGAAAAATTGTATTGCGTTCCATATTTTTCAACAATTCTTCCCGACAACTTAGAATAATCAAAACTCATATTAGTTCGCTCCTTTCTAGTTCAAATGTTTTGAACTTTGTAACCAAAGTATAACTCCTGCATAAAACATTGTCAACATAAAAGTTCAAATTAATTTAACTTTTTTATTGAACTTATGTTCAATAAGGTATATAATAAGTATCAGAAAGGAGGTATAAGATGAAGCAAACGACTCAGCAACGACTTAATCAGTTAATGTCTGAAAGAAATTTAAAGCAAGTTGATATTTTGAATATGTCTTTACCTTTGCAAAAAAAAACTGGAATAAAAATGTCAAAAAGTCATCTATCGCAATATGTCAATGGTAAGTCATCGCCCGACCAACACAAGCTTTATTTGTTGGCTAAAACTTTAAATGTGAGTGAGGCATGGTTGCTTGGTTACGATGTTCCTAAAGAAGATAAGAAAAATAACATTCCATCCATTGAAACGATCTACAATCAATTAGAAAAACCAAGACAAACAAAAGTCTACAACTTTGCTGAACAGCAACTCGAAGAGCAAAATCGAGGAAACGTGGTGCACTTTCCTAAAAAGGAAAAACTTCCGACAATCAAAAATTCAGCTTCTGCCGCCAACCCGACTGAATTAGTTTATGGCGATACAGTTGTAGAGGAAGAAGAATTTGAAAGAGTTCCAAACAATGCTGATTTTGCTGTTCCTATTATAGGTGATTCAATGGAACCAGTTATCAGGAATGGACAATTTGTATTTGTTAAGGAACAGCCAGACGTGGAAGACGGTGAGATTGCTATCGTTGAAATAGATGGTGACGGCGTGACGTGTAAAGAAGTATATAAGGATTATGAGAGTCAAACGATTATTCTACGCTCTATAAACGAATTATATGAAGATAGAGTCGTCTCACCGGAACAGATTAGAATAATCGGGAAAGTCGTATTCTAAAAAAATACCCCAGTCGAAGTTGGCGCTCCGGCTAGGGGTTAGTATTTATTATCATAGTAGAAAGAAGGAAAAGAATATGCCAAGTTACGTTGTATTGCAAGTTGTATTAAAAGAAAAGTTTATAGGAAAAGGGTCGCAAAACCTATCAGAACTTGAAAACACTATAAATAGACAGTGTTCTAAAGGTTATCGATTACACACTATTTCCACTACAAACGGTGGTAGTAAAGGTTTCGGTGGTGGCGATAGAATCCAAGCTACTTTAGTTTTCGAAAGTCTATAAACAAAAAAACACGCCCTCTCCCCTACCAAGTTTGAGTGACGTGAGATATTAGACCTATATAGTAGGCTTCTTTACAACTTATTGTACCAAAGAAAAGAGGAGTATAAAATGAAAAAAGTTAGCGTTATGTTGTTGTTAAGTACTGCTCTGCTACTTTCAGCTTGTTCAAATAATAAAAAAGCTGAATCAACAGATGCCACTTCTAACCAAGAAACAAAAATAAGTAAAACAAAAGAAACAACTGAAACCAGTTCATCTACTAGCAAATCTACATCTAAAACAGATTCTAGTTCAACAGTTACAAGCTCCAACCAAGTTACGGCGGAACCTAGCCCAACAGTTATAAGCTCCAGTCAGAGTACAATCCAAACCGCACCTCAAGAAGAAACATATGAACAGATGAAACAACGCACTTTACAGTCAACTCCAGCTGATCGTGCAAATTGGTCCAACAAAGAGTGGGAAGCTTTCGGCGTGGCCCTTTATGAAAATGGATTGACTACAGATGATGCTGGCAATATTATCAGTCAAGATCAGAAAGAACAACAAGCAGCATCTCAACAAAATCCAGAAGACCAACAAACAAGCGCTCAGCAAGACGCTGACACTT
>OLRL01001225.1_pt1 | contig 10042 bp, 10 predicted proteins | sample 1643201 | NCBI WGS metagenome assembly OLRL01 (sample SAMEA3136649, study PRJEB25190) | human gut metagenome | biome: human gut; feature: human-associated habitat; material: faeces | place: Austria | collected 2013
ACATGAAGCGGCTATAATAGCTATAAATATTTAGTTAAATGTCAACAATACAGTACACTAGCTATACTCGAACTGCTTCCTTTATTTTCAGAATTTTCGAACCGTTAAACAAAGACTTTATACCCTCTTATAGATAATCGGAACGTCATATCCAAATGTTCTTTTTCCATTCACTTCCATACTTTCGAACACTTCCAAACACGTATCCGAAAACTTTTCCCATAGTTTAAATATCATAACGGGTGAGAACTGACTAGTACTGCCTCCCTCCCAGACACCGTTTCTCTCATAATATAGTGCAGGAGTAAATTTTTTGGATTTTTTTAATTCAATATATTCCACCTCTTTCATAAATTCATATGAAAACGTGTTCTTATCTTCCCCATTTGGAATTTCATAGGATGAAAGTAAAATTCTATCTTCTTTCTCTGTAATCAAGAAAAGATGCGGTGACGCATGACGCTTTCCTTCATTTTCATAATAACTTTCTTCTACAATAAACATGCCCTTAAAATCAGCAGGAAGATTTTTAATTTTATCATTGCAAACCGTATTTACGTGCTGTGCATAAGGGTATGTCTTTCCTGCCTTTTTCATTGCATCAAATTGCTCCTTATTATCAAATCGTCCTGTTATCAGTTTTACAAATTCTTCTATTTTCGTCATAGCTTACCTCCAAAATATATCACAATCTCTTGGAATCTTCGGCCCAGCAAAATCGAGGCCTGCTAATTCAATTTCTAGTTACACCCACAATTCAATGGTGGTTTATTATCAGCTCTCCTAAGGTTACTGTTACTGCTCGTCCTAAAAGACGGATATCACAAGCACATAGGATCCTTTTTTTATTGCCCCCACACACCTCTGCTTATTCCATTCTCCCCAACATAGCTAGGGGATTAGGCTTTTCATTAACGAAAGACTATCGATATTATATCCTACAAAAATAACAATATTTTGATAATCTAATCCATTTTTCTTAAAACTGGGGGATACATCCCTACCCACAGATTTCTCCAAAATTTATACGTAAAAATTGACAATCCTTAATTATAAGATAAATTATTTCTGGTCAAGTACGGACTGGATCTGTTTCATCAGCTGATCGTAGTTTGACTGATCATCGATTCCGCCCATGAATGGCTCGCCAATGATATTTCCGTCTTTATCTACGAGAACGGTTGTAGGGAATGCCATGATGTTTCCAGCATATTTTCCAACTGTTGAATTAGAATCGAAAGTCAGGTTCTTGTAGGAAGCGCCCTGAGCTTTCAGAATTTCTTTTGCTTCTTTGATTCCCGCTTCATTGTTGTCTAAAGTATCCGTGTTGATACCAACAACTTCGCCACCCATTTCTTTGAGTTTCTCATTTAATTCATTCAGCTTAGAGAGCTCTCCGACACATGGCTTGCATCCACTGAACCAGAAGTTTACAACTGTAACTTTGTTTTTAGCGAAAAGACTGTCATCTACATCGTTTCCATCCAGATCTTTTCCTTTGAAAGCTTTGAATACAGCTGTGGATTCGTCTGATTTGGAGGAAGAACTGTCAGAGGAATCGGATGCAGCAATCTCTTTCTCAAGCTTGGCAATTTCTTCTTCAATTCCGCGGATTGTCTCGATGTCTTTGCACAGAGTTTCATATTCTTCTTCAGAGAAAGAGTCTTTGTTAGATTCCACTGTGCTTGCGAGGGAATCAGCATAGTTTTCGCTCATGGCATCACCGGCAGCGTTCTTGTTCATAAGACCAAAGGCTTTGTCCCATGCATCTTTGTGATCAGCAAAAAGCTGGTTTTCCTGCTGGTAAAGGTCGTTCAGTTTTTCGTTCAGCTCGTCTGCGCTGCCAGTTTCTGTTGTGGAAGAAGATTCCTGTTTTGTGTTTGTATTGTTTGTTGAGGAAGAGCTTCCGCAGCCTGTAAACGCAAAAAGTACAGAAATGGCAAGGGATGCAGCAATTACCTTTTTTAATTTCATTGAGTTTGTTCTAAGTGTTTTGTTTTTCATGAGTTTAAATCTCCTTTTCAATTTTATTTTGTTCGTTTTAGTTTATTTATTGTCAGCCTTTTTTTTGTTTGAAAATCCGTAATGATAGCAGATTGCATCAGTCGGACAGGCTTTCATACATTCTCCGCATCGGATACACTCCGGATGGTTTGGTGTGTCTACTACATTGACATCCATCTTACAGACACGACTACATTTCTGGCAGCCAACACATTTCTCATGATCAACCTGAATCTTAAGAAAAGATACCTTGTTAAACAGTGAATAAATAGCACCCAGCGGGCAGATCCATTTACAAAATGGACGGTAAAACAAGATGCTCAGGATGATGAAAAGCGCAAGGATTGTGAACTTAAATGTAAATAAATGTCCGAGTGCGGCACGGATTCCTGAGTTGGCAAGTGCCAGCGGAATTGCGCCTTCAAGTACGCCCTGTGGGCAAATGTATTTGCAGAAGAAAGGATCTCCCATACCAAGTGAATTGGTTACAAATGCCGGAAGTAGTATAACAAAGACGACCAGAATCACATATTTCAGATACCGCAGAGGCTTCAGTTTTGCGGTGGAAAATTTCTTGCCCGGAATCTTATGCAGCAGATCCTGGAACCATCCAAACGGACAGAGGAATCCACAGATAAACCGTCCTAACAGAACACCTAACAGGATGAAAAATCCGGTGATGTAGTAGGTAAATTTGAATTTTGAAGAACCGACCACGGCTTGAAAAGCTCCAATCGGACAGGCACCTGTGGCGGCAGGACAAGAGTAACAGTTTAGTCCCGGGACGCACATCGTTTTTACATTTCCCTGATAAATTTTCCCTTTAAACAGATTCGGGATGTGAATGTTGGTCAGTAGTGTAGCAGCTGCCTGAATCCATCCGCGGAAGCGGACCAGAGGGTTTTTGTTTGATTTCATTTTCTTATCCAATTCCGACACACTCCATACATAATTTTATTGCTTTGCTGAGTACTACAGCGGCTTCGCCGCGGAAAATTCCGCCAAAGAAAAGAACCAGACCGGCTGTAAGTAAAAGAATCTGTGATGCTTTTTCAGATTTCATAAAATACTCCTTTCAATGTTCAAAGTCAGTTTATTGACTTTTCGATGTTGGCATTATACAATAGGAGGTGTAAAATTTCTGTTAAGAAGATGGAGAAAAATAAAGTGAGATTATTAGTCGTTGAAGATGAGAAGAAATTATGTGACATGATCGCGAAAAGTCTGCACCAGAGCGGCTATGAGGTGGATGTATGCAATGACGGAGAAGAAGCATTGGATATGATTTATGCTGAAATGTATGATCTGATCGTGCTTGATCTTAATCTTCCTGGGGTGGATGGGATGGAGATTCTTCGGGAACTTCGTAAAGAAGATGAAGAGACAAAGGTATTGATCTTGTCTGCGAGAAGTCAGATTGCAGATAAAATTGAAGGGTTGGATGCAGGTGCGAATGATTATATGGAAAAACCATTTCATTTGCAGGAACTCGAGGCACGCGTGAGAAGTCTGACGAGACGAAAATTCATACAGAAAAATGTCTGCCTGGAATGCAACGGCATTCGGTTTGATATAAGAGAACGAGTGGCGTATGCAGAAGAGAATCCGGTTGCGTTGACGAGAAAAGAAAATGGGATTCTAGAGTATCTTCTTCTGAATCAGGGCCGGCCGGTCAGCCAGGAAGAGTTGATTGAGCATGTTTGGGATTCTTCTGTGGATAGTTTTAGCGGCTCTATTCGTGTGCATATGTCTTCTCTGAGGAGAAAACTCAAGGCGGGACTTGGCTATGATCCGATTGTAAATAGGATTGGCGAGGGTTATAAGATAGGAGGAGATAGCAAAGCATGAGAAAATTATCACTCCAGTGGAGACTGACAATCCTTACTACAGTGTTGATCACAGTATTGTGCGGATGCCTTACATTTTTCTTATATAAGAATGGAGTCTATTATATCGATACACTTCAGGAAACAGTTACAGATCAGGGAAAAACACCGGAAGCACTATACATTGAGATTCCGGATAATGAGTGGGACAATTTTGCATCACAATTTGCTACGGAGGTGTATAATTCGAAATCCGATTATAGAAACAGAAGTCTACTGATCACAGGTGTTGTAGCGTTACTTGGTGGAGCGGTGACATATTTTATTAGTGGCCGTGCATTAAAACCGCTCAGAGAGTTTTCTGAGACAGTTGAAAAAGTACAGGCACAGAACCTGACGGATTATACGATCGAAGAGAATAAGATTGCAGAGCTGGACATACTTCGTACGTCTTATAATAAGATGCTTTTGCGACTGTCGGAATCGTTCGAGACACAGCGCCAGTTTACCGGGAATGCAGCACATGAGCTGCGGACTCCTTTGGCATTAATTCAAGCACAACTGGACCTCTATCATGCGTCAGAAAATCCGGAGAATGGGGAAGCGGCGCAAGAGACGATCCAGATGGTGACAGAGCAGAACGAGCGTCTCAGCAAGTTGGTCAGAACACTTCTGGATATGAGTGAGTTACAGACAGTAGCGCGCAATGACAAGATCGAACTTTGTGGACTAATCGAGGAAGTGCTGGCAGATCTGGAACCGTTGGCACAGGAAAAAGGTGTTACACTGATACAGAAATCGCAGAGTACAGTAGATGAAAAAGAAGAGAATGCAGGCGAGGGTCTGATGCTGACAGGAAGTGATATACTGATCTATCGGATGCTTTATAACCTTGTTGAAAATGCGATTAAATACAACCATACAGATGGAAAAGTTACGGTATCGGCAGAACGAAAGAGGAAAGAAGTTGTTCTGACGATTGCAGATACAGGAAATGGAATCGATGAGACATTCCGAGAGCGGATCTTTGAACCATTCTTCCGGGTGGATAAGTCAAGAAGCCGAAAAATTGGCGGTGTAGGTCTTGGACTTGCAATGGTACGCGAGATCGTGCAGGTGCATGACGGGGAGATTGAGGTTCATGGAAATGAGCAGGGCGGAACGACATTTGAAGTAAAAATGAGTATAGAAAGACTAACTATTAAAAGTCAAGTCTAAAATGAAAGTTTTTTGAATGAATTGCAGAAATGCATTTCAGATATATTTGAACCTTGAAAACTGTATGACAACAAGAGCATCTTTATAGGTGCTCTAAAAGGAGATATTTACAGAAAAAAATTAAGCAGTTGGCAGATATGCTTTTCCTGATTTCTCCATTGCAAAAATCAATCGCACAAGCTTCTTAGCGGCATGGGATATGGCAACATTATAATGCTTGCCTTCCGATCGTTTCTTTTCAAGATATGCACCAAAAGATTTATCCCAGTGACAGACATATTTTGTGGCATTGTAAAGGGCATACCGGAAGTATCTGGAACCTCGTTTCTCCATATGGGAATAACAGTTGTCTAACTGTCCGGATTGATAAGTGGAGGGAGACATTCCTGCATATGCGAATATCTTATCTGCGGAATAAAACGAGAGAAATCCCCAATCTCAGCGATGATCATTGCGCCCATCCGCTTTCTTCTGATCTATCAAATCATAACTCAGATCCAAAAAATCCAATATCTTTGCTTCGCTCACCCTTCCATCCAACAACATTGTAATCCAGTACTTTTTATTCATATGATATCCCGAAAGAAAACCATAAGTCTGTGTCAGAAGTCCAACCATATCCGGTTCGCACTTCACATTGATGATATCTACCATGCTCTCTTCTTCTAATCCCAACCTAGATTTTTCAACCTGCATCAGCACTGCATACCACTTTCCATTTTTATGCCGAAGCACTGCACTTTTCGGTGATGTTTCCCAGAGATACTCTGGAACTGTTCCATATTGGTTTTTTACATATTCAAAAATCTCTTCTCGTTTCAAATATTCCACTCCCTGATTACTCTATTTTATCAATCTCATGATTGTACTTTTTGTATTTATCAACAGGCAGGACATTAGCCCTGCCCACCTTTTCTATTATAGCATTGTTCCTCTGCTCCTACAATGCAATCCATTCTTTGATTTTTTCTCATTTTTTAATAAGTAACCAGTCCATATCCCAAAATGGACTGGGAATTCACTGTATAACTATTCTGCTTTACTGCATCTCCACTATTTCCTTCAATCGTATGTACCGTAGTTCCATCACAGCTTTCCACGATTCCTACATGGTCACTGGCTCCATCCTGATTCCAGTCAAAAAAGATGAGGCTTCCTGGCGTCGGAACACTTCCTCCACCTTGCCATTTTCTCTTTGCCTGAAACAAAGCCACACCGTCCGTACAAACAGAAAACTTTGGCACTACTTCCTTTTGAATAAGTCCTGCCTGATCCGCACACCAGCTGACAAAACAGGCACACCATTCTTCCCGACTGTCAAATCCATACCATGACCAGAACTTCTGGCCGCCTTCGTTCCCCAACTGGCTTTTCGCAATGGTCACAAGCTGCCCCTTTCCAAAAAGTCCGGCAAACAATCCCCCGCCGGAATAATATCGAAGCACATGGGGTACATACTCCGGATCGCCATACCTTGGCCATCCATGGGCGGCTGCCTGTTCCTGGGAAAACTGCAGTGCATTGGCTTCACTATAGCCCCATGTTTTCGGATTGCCCATGTGATGTACCCATTCCCGTAATTATAGCCTTGTAAACTAAGTTTTAACTTGTCCATATCCTGTGGGCTTTTACATCCGGCTTCCCGGACACAATCTGCATAATACTGTACGCCTACCTTGATGGAATAGTCTGCATCCTGAATTGCACCAGGCGTATTAGGATACTGGGTATTATACGGACACTCGCTGGCCTGCATGGGATCGGTTCCTCTCCCGCCGCTTTCCTGCATCATGATTGCCTGAATGACCGATACATATTCCGGGATTCCAAATTCACTGGCATACCGCTGGATCACTTGGGTATGGGCCAGGACTTCCGCACTCAGCGGCTCGCTGCTCTGGGAACTCCCGATAAACGAAGCGCCGCCAATGATTCCTACAATAAGGATCAAGATCACAAATACCATACCACCGCCTGCCATCAATGCTGCAAAAGCTGCCTTTACCGCATGGGCGGCAGCTTCCGCCATAGCTTTCAGCCCCCTGGCAGTTGTTTTTGCCGCCTCGGCGCTTTGTCTTGCTGCCTGGGCAGAACGCATGGCAGCCCGTTTTGCTTCCCTTGCCGCCCTCATAGATGTTAGAGCCTGTTTTTTTTGTAAGATTGCCTGGGTTTTCACCTTCTTGTAAGAAACCGGGGACGCTTTCACCATGCGGGGCGCTGTTTTTACTGCCCGGTTTCCGGCTTCCTTGATCGTTTTCTCCGCTTCCGGTTTGACCTTGATGCTCCGTCCGGCTCCTGTGCGCCCTTTCTTTGCTCTTGCCTGTCCTGTCTGGGCAGATGTTCCGCCGTTTCCTGTTTCCCCGTCCAAAGGGGCGGTAACAGCTTCTCTCTGCTTTTGTCTTTGTTCTTTTAACTTTTCATAGGTTTTCACTGCCAGCTTCTTTCCGCCACGATAGGCTGCAAAAGCGCTTTCTTTCCCAGCCCGCTGTTCCACTCGTTCTATCCGGTTTCCAGCATATTCTACCGGGGATTCCTCTCCCGTTTCTCTTCCGATCTTATCTGCCATGATGCTGGTCTTTTCTTTTGTCTCCAGCATCGCAGAACGCACCAGTTCTTTCGGAAGCCGGGAGGCAGGATTGCGGATCTTTGGACTTTGATCCCGCACTTTTTCTTTGATATCTTTCAATCACACACCTCCCATCTTCTGTACTTTCTAACGTTCCCTTCCCCGCTTTTTTAATTTCTTCTGCTGACTCTCCAGCTGTTCCAATTCCCTTACCGCTTCCTGCACCAGCGGATGATTGGCATAGTAGGGAACATAGGATAGTAACTCTTTTCCCTTCTCCCCGGTAGCCAATGGATATTCTCCCTCGTTATACAGAGGATCCTCTGCATGGTGCAGGGAAAATTCCAAAGACGGAAGCATCTGAGGGGAACGTTTGCAAAATCTCTGGTAATGCCGGAAGGCTTCTTTTAAAGACGTACATTCGATACACTCCCCCATCCCATGAAACTCCCCGCACTCCACTGCAAGAAAGGTAATGGTTGTTTCTTCTTTCATGGATTTCACCTCCCTTTGAAAAACTTCTCTTTATCGAACCGCCGACTTCTGTTTTTCTTCTTTACCAAGCTTCAGATGGTGTTGTTCTTGTCGAAGTTCCTGCAAGGTATTCCTCACAGACAATTGTTTTCCTTCTCTTGCTTCCAGTTTCTCAGCCTGCTGTTTCAATCGCTCTGTTTTCTGCTCCAACTGATGGATACTCCGCATAGACTGGAATAGCACTTTCTGCGTTTGAAAGATGATTCCCTGTTCGGAATTGCGTTCTGTGAGCTTTCGCACCTCTTTTCCACCCGCTTCCAGAAATGCATTCCGCAGATGCTCTTTGGCAACATGCAGTTCTTCCGCCATGCTCCCCAGACGGTCAATCTTCTGATCCATCGACAGCATCACCGTATGCAGAGACGATTGGATTTTTTGCAAGCCTTGAGTAAGGTGCATTCCCTTTACCGCACAGGCAAGGGCATCTTTCCCCTTTTCTTTAAAGTCCATAACTGCCTGTTCTGCTCGTCCCACAAACTTTCTTTTCCATTCTCCCACCTGAAAACGAAGTGTTTGCACCTGATGTTCCGCCTTCTGGATTGTGTTCACCGCAAAGAGTTTGACCTTGCTTTCCTGCATCACACCCAATTGCTTCTTCACCTCTCCCAATTCCTTTAGGACAGTTCCCAGCTGCATTTCCATAGAATCAATATAGTCTGCCATACGGAGCACATCCCCTTTTTCCTGCTCCATGCCCTGTTGTTCCAAAAGTTCCAGCAATGCCCGGATACTGCCCTGCTCCCGAAGCGGTTCTCTCGTTTCCTGGATTTCCACTGTTTCTCCTTCTTTCATTTACATTTCCTCCTTCCCAAAAGGATGCTGCCGAAGAACGTTCAGCAGCACCCTCAAAAATATCTTTTTCACTAGCATTCACCTGGTTTCGTTGTCATCAAACGGTACAGCTTCGTATTCTTTGGGAAGCTGTTCTCAAATGGCACAAGATTTCCGGAACACCGGATCAAACCCTTACCTGCGCCTACATTGGTGATATAGGATAACTGGTTCTCGGAAATGTTCAAAAGAGATGCCAGTTCGTCCCGGTCTGTGGCAGCCTGGTTCAAAAGGATCAAAAACTCACTGTTTGCCAGCATCAGCCTTGCCGTATCCGATTTCAAAAGTTCCTCTACGTTCTGCGTTAAACTTGTGACAAACCCATGGTATTTACGGATTCTCTTATAGAGCCGGTAGAAAAAGTCCGCACTGTACTGATACCGGAACAACAGGTAAAACTCATCGGCAAAAACCCAGGTAGTCTTTCCTTTCTTCCAGTTTTGGATCACCCGGTTGAAGATGCTGTCCAAGGTGACCAGCATTCCCAGGGGCATGAGCTGCTCTCCCAGTTCCCGGATATCATAGGCAATGATACGGTTCTTCGTATCCACATTGGTTTTCTGGGCGAAGGTGTTCAGGCTTCCATTGATGAACAACTCTGAAGACAAGGCAAGCCCCCTGGCTTCCTCTTCCGGCTGGAGCATGAGCTGTCGGTACAGATCTTTCAAGGTCGGCACTTCGCTTTTATAACCGCTTCGGATATATTCCCGGTACACATCTGCGGTACAGCGGTCCAGGATGGACTTTTCCTTGGCAGACAAGTTGCCAGCCCCCACCAACTGTTCAAACAAGGACAGGATAAACTCCGACTTCTCGATCAGCGGATTCTTGTCATTTCCATAGGCGGAGTCCATATCCAGCGCGTTCAGATGGGTATGGGACGTTGCAGAAATGGAGATTACTTCCCCATTCAGCGCTTCCACCAAAGAACCGAATTCCGACTCCGGATCTAAAATCAAGATGTCATCTTCCGTAGACAGGGCAAGGTCCACGATCTCTTCTTTTGCCGAGAAACTCTTTCCCGAACCGCTGACACCCAATCGGAAGGAGTTTCCATTCAATA
>OLRL01001229.1_pt1 | contig 9974 bp, 10 predicted proteins | sample 1643201 | NCBI WGS metagenome assembly OLRL01 (sample SAMEA3136649, study PRJEB25190) | human gut metagenome | biome: human gut; feature: human-associated habitat; material: faeces | place: Austria | collected 2013
GCTCATGGAGCGGTAACGGCTGATCTCCTTTGTAAGCTTTTCCTTTACTTCCGCAGGAGCATCCAGCTGTTCCAGTTTTTTCCCATACTCATCCGCCATATCGGAAACACTTTCTTCTCCAAGTTCCTCACGGATCAGCTTTAACTGTTCTCTCAGAATATATTCCCGCTGGTTTTTATCAACCCTGAGCTTCAGTTTTTTCTGAAGATCCTGTCCTACCTTAAAAACTTCAATTTCATTCTGAAGGATCCCTCCAAGAACTTCATACCGTTCCTCAAGAGTAGCGGCCTCCAGAAGCTTCTGCTTGTTCTGCCAGGTAAGGGAAATATTTACGGAAATCTGTGTCATCAGCTCTTCAAGGTTTTCGATATTCATGATCTGGGCTGCCAGCTCCCGGCTGACCTTGCCGCTTTCCATACAATACTGATGAAACAGACCATGAATTCCTCTGTACATAGCCTCCCGCACAGTGTCTGCATATTGAGCCCCTTCCTGCGTGGAACCGGATATTTCCGCTTCCAGAAACGTTTCTTCCTGAACAAGAGATAAAAGCTCGGCTCTCTCCCGGCCTTCTACCAGAACCCGCAGAAGATCATGGGGAAGCTTTACTACCTGTTTGATATATGCAATGGTGCCCACTCTGTACAGATCTGAAATTCCGGGATTCTCTGTTTCCGGATCTTTCTGCGTCACCAGAAAAATCTCCTGTCTGCGAAGCATTGCCGCTTCTACAGCTTTTATGGAACGCTCTCTGCTTATGTCAAAGTGAACGATCATTTCCGGCAGGATCGTTGTTCCCCGAAGGGCGATCGCCGGCAAAGTGTTAATTGGCTGCGTCATTTGCTGTCATTTCCTTCCTCAGGCTGTTTCCGGTTTGCCCTTTTTCCTGGAACGTGAATTTCTTCTCGCGGAAGGCTGTGCTGCCGGGGCTTCTCCATAAATGATCTCCGGCTCTCCTGTTCCTTCAACAGCCTCTTTTGTAATAATTGCCTTACGGATTGTATTGTCTGAAGGCGCCTTATACATCAGATCCATCAGGGATGTTTCCATAATGGAGCGAAGTCCTCTGGCGCCTGTTTTTCTTTCCAGAGATTTTTTTGCCACCAGCTCCAGAGCCTCATCCTGGAAATCAAGCTCTACTCCATCTAGCTCAAACAGCTTGTGGTACTGTTTGGTAAGAGAATTTTTCGGCTCACGGAGGATACGGATCAGAGCTTTTTCATCCAGTCCGTCCAGAGTGACAACAATAGGCACTCGTCCGATAAATTCCGGGATCAGTCCGAATTTTATAAAATCCTCCGGCATTACCTGCTTCAGAACTTCGCCTACATTTCTTTCCTCTTTTGCCGTAACCTCGGCCCCAAACCCAATAGCTTTGGTATCCTGACGGGCCTCAATGATCTTTTCGATTCCGTCAAAGGCGCCGCCGCAGATAAACAGGATGTTTGTTGTGTCTATCTGAATAAACTCCTGATGCGGATGCTTTCTTCCTCCCTGAGGCGGAACGCTGGCAACAGTTCCCTCAAGGATCTTAAGAAGAGCCTGCTGTACACCCTCTCCGGATACATCACGGGTAATGGATGCGTTTTCAGCTTTTCTGGTGATCTTGTCAATCTCATCAATATAAATGATTCCGTACTGTGCCCGCTCAATGTCATAGTCAGCTGCCTGGATGATCTTCAGAAGGATATTTTCCACATCCTCTCCTACATATCCGGCTTCTGTCAGGGTGGTGGCATCAGCGATTGCAAACGGAACGTTCAGAAGGCGGGCCAGAGTCTGAGCCAGAAGAGTTTTTCCGGAACCTGTTGGGCCAAGCATCAGAATATTGCTTTTCTGAAGCTCCACATCCAGATTTCTTGCTGCGGTAATTCTTTTATAATGATTATAAACTGCCACAGACAGAGCTTTTTTTGCATCCTCCTGTCCGATTACATAATCATCCAGGATTTTGTGGATTTCCTCTGGTTTCAGAAGGTTGATATCCGTGTCAAAATCATCCTCCGGACCATACTGGGCCAGCTCCTCTTCCATAATCTCCGCACAGATTCCGATGCATTCATCACAGATGAACACTCCCTCCGGGCCTGCGATCAGCTTCCGTACCTGATCCTCGGATTTATTACAAAAAGAGCATCTGACCTTTCCTTCTCTTATCTTATCTGCCATGGATATTTCTCTATTCCTTTCTATATTGATATGCTGAGATAAAAGCAAGACAAGACTCCCTGTTAAAGGAGTCTTCTCTTTAGTCTTTTTTATTTATGTTCAACAACGCCGTCAATCAGACCATATGCCTTTGCTTCTTCTGCAGTCATATAATTGTCGCGGTCTGTATCCTTTTCAACCACTTCAAGAGGCTGTCCTGTATTCTCAGCCAGCATTTCATTTAAGGTGCGCTTTGTCTGAGCGATGTGATCTGCCACAATCTGGATTTCTGTAGCCTGACCCTGAGCACCGCCGGACGGCTGGTGAATCATAATGGTAGAGTGCGGAAGAGCAAATCTCTTGCCCTTTGTTCCTCCTGCCAGAAGGAATGCGCCCATGCTGGCTGCCATTCCAAGGCAGATGGTGGATACATCGCACTTAATGTATTTCATGGTGTCGTAAATTGCCATACCTGCGGTAACAGAACCTCCCGGACTGTTGATATAAAGCTGAATATCCTTGCCCGGATCCTCTGCTTCCAGAAACAGAAGCTGTGCCACAATGATACTGGCGCTTACGTCATTCACTTCCTCACCCAGAAAAATAATCCTGTCTTTCAGAAGTCTTGAATAAATGTCGTAGCTTCTCTCTCCCCTGCTTGTCTGCTCAATGACATAAGGTACTAAACTCATATATATGCCTCCATTCGTCGCGTCACAGTGGATTCAAAAGATGTCCGCTTGCGCTTTTTACGCTTCCTTTGCCTCGTCTGCTACAAGAGTAACTGCTTTCTGTACAGCCATGTCTTTCTTCATCTGCTCTAATTCACGGTCTCCAAGAAGCTCTTTTAATTTGTCAGCTTCCATTTTGTACATTTCAGCCATCTTGCTGATTTCTTCGTTTACTTCGTCCTCAGAAACCTCAATGTTCTCAGTCTCTGCGATCTTTTCAAGAACAAGTCTTGTCTGGATTCTCTTCAGAGCCTGCGGTTTCATCTCTTCCTGCATCTTCTCTGCTGTCATTCCTGTGAACTGGAAGTACTGCTCCATAGTCAGACCCTGAGACTGCATTCTGGATGCAAAGTCATTCATCATCTGACGAACCTGTGTGTTGAGCATAGCGTCCGGAATTTCCATCTCAGCGTTCTCAATTGCTTTATCTACTGCTGCATTTTCTTTTGCTGCGCGTGCTTCTTTTTCTTTTTTCTCTGTAAGGTTTTTCTTAACGTCCTCTCTGTACTCTGCAAGAGTGTCAAACTCGGAAACGTCCTGAGCGAAATCGTCATCAAGCTCCGGAAGTTCTTTTGTTTCTACTTTATTCACATCGCACTGGAATACTGCTTCTTTGCCTGCAAGCTCTGCTGCCTGATATTCCTCAGGGAAAGTTACGTTTACTTCTACGTGATCGCCTGCTTTAGCGCCTACAAGCTGATCCTCGAATCCCGGAATAAAGGAACCGGAACCAAGTGTCAGCGGATAATCTGTTCCTTTGCCGCCTTCAAAAGCAACGCCGTCTACAAATCCCTCAAAGTCGATTGTTGTGATATCGCCGTTCTCTGCTCCGCGATCCTCAACAGTTACAGTTCTGGAGTTTTTCTCCTGCTCTTTTTTGATCTCAGCATCAATGTCCTCGTCTGTTACTTCTGTCTCAGACTTCGGAACCTCAACACCCTTGTACTCGCCAAGTGTTACTTCCGGTTTTACAGCTACTTCTGCTGTGAAGATGAAAGCTTTTCCCGGCTCAGCCTGAGTTACGTCAATCTCCGGCTGGGAAACAATCTCAAGGTCGCACTCCTCAAGAGCTTTGCTGTAGTGTTCCGGAATCAGAGCGTTTGCAGCGTCCTCAAGGAAAATTCCTTTTCCGTACATCTGCTCGATCATTTTTCTCGGAGCTTTGCCTTTACGGAATCCCGGAATGGAGATTTTGCCTCTTGCTTTCAGGTATGCATTCTGCATTGCCTTGTCTAATTCTTCAGCGGAAACCTCAATTGTAAGTTTCGCCATGTTTTTTTCCATTTTTTCTACCTGTAAACTCATGTTTCCTGTTCCTCCTTAAACTTGTCAGGTTCTGATTCTATTTTTAAAATTTACTCTATTTTTGCCTGTGTTTCAGCATTTCAGGCAAGTGTATCCTCTTAAAAAAAGATACAATTACAGTCATTATCGAAGTATAGCACAACTGACATAAAAACACCAGAGTTTTTTTCAGTTTTATGTTCCCTTATAGACCTCTATCCCCTGTATACAATGGATTCTGCGATTTCCTGCGCCTTTTCCTCTCCCACAAGCTGCGCGATCAGGCTGAGAGCAAAAGGAACCGCAGTTCCAAGGCCGCGGCTGGTAGTCACATTTCCGTCTACAACAACAGGATCCTCACAGGTTTCAGCTCCGTCAAGCTGATCCATAAAAGAAGGATAGGAGGTCGCCTTTCTGTTTTTCAGAAATCCCAGCTTTGCAAAAACACTTGGGGCTGCGCAGATGGCTGCAACCTTTCCGCCTTTTGCATAATACTCTGTGAGAAGGCCTGTAAGGGGCTGATGCTCACCCAGATATTTTGTTCCCGGCATTCCTCCCGGAAGTACCAGCATATCTGCATCTGAAAAATCTGTTTCTGAAAAAACACGATCCGTTTTCATCTCAATCCCATGTGAAGTCGTAATCTCCCTTGTTTCCTTAATAGAAACTGTAACCGCCTCAATTCCCGCTCTTCTCATAAGATCCACAACAGTCAGTCCTTCAATATCCTCAAATCCGTCTGCCAGAAAAATATATACTCTGCTCATAAATAAATCCTCCCGTCTGTCAGGGTTCATGTCCCTTTCCATATGTATGTAAGTATACCACTTTTTTCCACCGGCATACAAGAAATATTGTTCGGCTATCTCCCTTTACGAAAACAATCTGGAATGCATTTTGTCCTGTATATATATTTTTGTCAAAAACAGCCAAAAATACCTTGCGGAATATTACCTGCAGGCGGCTGCGCTGGTTACTTATAGTCCGTTGAACATCAGCAAAATCACGTGACGGAAAGCTCTCCCCATGATATAATAATACAGATTATTGACCCCGGCTGAAAATATCAAAACACATATCATAAAACTGCGCGCAGCTTTATTGGAGTATAAAACAGGAAAATGAGCAATTTACCCGCCGCACAGAAACAAACAGAAGAAATTGTTACAATGATTTAAGCTTTCCCGTTTACAGTTATTTTTCATTTAAGCAAAAGGAGTATGTTATGGAAATAGAAAGAAAATTTCTTATAAAAAAAGACCGGTTTCCCGATAACCTGGCACAATATCCCTGTCATGAAATTGAGCAGGGCTACCTCTGTACCGAACCGGTTGTACGCATCCGCAGACAGGACGACGAATATTATCTTACTTATAAATCAAAGGGATTCATGACACGGGAAGAATACAATCTTCCTCTGACTAAAGATGCCTATCTTCACCTGAAACCCAAGGCTGACGGACTTGTAATCTCAAAAACGAGATACCTTATCCCGGAAAAAAACAGGCTGACTATTGAGCTTGATGTGTTTCATCAGGAATACGAAGGGCTTCTTCTGGCTGAAGTAGAATTTTCCTCTCAGGAAGAAGCAGAATCCTACTGTCCTCCTGACTGGTTCGGTGAAGATGTTACCTTCTCTGTCAGATACCACAACAGTACTTTAAGCCGCGGTCTTACAGAAAAATAATCCTCCTCTTTTTATGGACAGTTATTTTTTCTTCTGCGCCTTCTCTTTATACACGGCCGCGCTTTTCTCCACTTTTTTGCAGGATTCCACTTTCCGCTTGTCAGCCTTTTTTCCAGATATCTGCTGCAAAATACCGGAATGATCCCCAGAAGCTTCCCCACAATCCGTATTGCCAGCTTCCTGCTATTTTCCAGCCTCATAGACTGTTCAAGAAGTTTCTGAATAAAAAACATGTGCTAAACCTCCCTTACAGGAAATAGTTTAGCACATTCTGTTCTTTAACACAATTTTACAAAAAATAAATCCTGATATTTTATTTTACAGACGTTTTCCTTTTTCTGCCGCCCCTGTAAGAGCCTCAAACACAGCGCTTCTCATTCCCTTATCTTCCAGAATCCGAACTCCCTCAATGGTACTTCCCGCCGGAGAGCATACCATGTCTTTCAGTTCAGCAGGATGCCTTCCTGTTTCCAGTACCATTTTTGCGCTTCCCATCACTGCCTGCGCCGCAAAAGAATACGCCTGACTTCTTGGAAGCCCCTGAGCAACTGCAGCGTCTGCCATCGCCTCAATAAACATAAATACATAAGCCGGTGAACATCCGCATACTGCGCTGAACGCATCCATCAGTCTCTCTGGAATAAATTCAAATCTTCCAAAGCTTTCTGCAATCTCTCTGATCTTCTGCGCTTCATCCTCCGTTACCCGGTCGTTGCAGCAGCCTGCTGTCATGCCTGCGCCCACCTGAGCCGGAGTATTTGGCATCAGACGTACTGTTTTTACCGGGCAGCCACAGGTATCTTCCAACCATTTCAGTGTTTTACCCGGGGCAATTCCCACCAGAATATGCTTTTCTGTCAAAAGATCTTTGATCTCTGTGAGAACCTCTTCATAAAACTGTGGCTTTACTGCAAGAAATACAATTTCTGCCTGTGTAACCACCTGACGGTTGTCCATAGTTGTCTCCACACCCAGCTTTTCACGGCTCCGTCTTGACCCTGCCTCTGTAAGATTAGACACAATGATCTCTTCTTTTTTTACAATTCCCTTTTTCAAAATTCCGCCGATCATAGCTGAAGCCATGTTTCCGCATCCGATAAATCCTATTTTCATGATTGTTTTTCCTCTTTTCTTTTATTTCTCTCATGGTACACCATGTCGTCTACTTCTGTCATCAGAAACTTGCGGATCGCAAATAAAATCCCAATGGCGATCACTCCTATCAGCGTCTCCCAGGTTCTCAGATGCTCTACTACCATCTGCCTTGCTGTTGCAAACATAAGAACCTCCACAACGGTCTGAGCAGAATGTCTGCAGAGCATTTTTACAAACTCCACTCCAACAACAAGAGACAGCGCATTTGCAAGAAATTCCGTAAAGAAATCCACATTCATACTGAGGATTTCTCTGCTCGTCACATCACAGACCAACCGGATACCGACCAGTGCGATCACTCCCAGAATCACAACAGACAGCAGAATTTCCATATAACGCGCAACATGATAGATCACTTCATTAAACCGTTTCCGTATGGCATGATTCACTTCCTTTTTCATTTTCTCTCCCTTTCATTTTCAGGTATTTCCGGATACTCTTCTGATCATATCCGCCTTCTGCCTGCAAGCTCCCATACAGGACAATACTTTTAAATTGTCTGAAGTATGAATCAAAATGCATTCTGAGTCACCTTCGGTAATGGCATTTTTCCCTGTATGCCCCGGGACTTTTATATGCAGAGCCAAAACATCTCGCAGGATGTAACCTGTGCCCAGTAACAAAACCCAACTTTTCTCAAAGTATTTTCTGAATTTTTCTTGAATCAAAAAAACTCCGGTGCTATAATAAATTCATGCAGATATAGTTCATCGGTAGAACACCAGCTTCCCAAGCTGGGGAGGCGGGTTCGATTCCCGTTATCTGCTTACGGTAAAAAGCCTTCGGAACATTCCGTAGGCTTTTTTTGCACCGCATCCTACTGCCTGCCGTATCTTTTTGCAAGCACTTTCATTTCTTTTTGAAGGTTTTCTGTAAACTGTCCCGGGATCAGTCTCCACTTCCAGTTATTTCCCAGTGTGGAAGGCTGGTTCATCCGGGCGGAATTGTCCAGATACAGATAGTCCTGCATGGGAATTACACAGAGCTTTGCCACACTTCTCATAACAAGACAGATCAGATCCTGACAGATTTCCCGGTCTGAACCGTAAAAATTATTCAGATATTCTCTTACCTGTCTGCGTTCTTTGGGCGTAATATCCCGCAACCAGGACAATAGCGTTTCGTTGTCATGTGTACCTGTATAAACCACGCAGTTTTCCGGATAATTATGAGGAAGGTAATCGCTTGCATTTCCTGTGTCTCTTTCATCAAAAGCAAACTCAATAACCTTCATATTGGGATAGCCGCTTTCCTCTACAAGACGCTTCACAGAATCTGTCATATATCCCAGATCTTCCGCAATAATCTTTCTTGCCCCCAGCCTTACAGAAACTGCCCGGAACAAATCAATGCCCGGTCCTTTTTCCCACCATCCGTGTTCCGCAGTTTTATCCCCATAAGGAATTGCATAATACTCATCAAATCCACGGAAATGGTCGATTCTTACTACATCATAAAGGCGGAAACAGTTTTCGATCCGTTTGATCCACCACTCAAATCCGGAGTTTCTGTGCACCTCCCAGTTATAAAGGGGATTCCCCCAAAGCTGTCCCGTTGCTGAAAAACCGTCCGGAGGACAACCGGCAACCTGTGTGGGGCAATTATTTTCATCCAGCTTAAACAGCCACGGGTTTGCCCAGGTATCTGCACTGTCCATGGCAACATAAATGGGAATATCTCCAATGATCTCAATTCCCTGTTTATTGGCATAGGCTTTCAGCTTCATCCACTGCTGCCTGAATTTAAACTGCATATACTCCTGAAATTCAATTTCAAAGTACAGCTCACGTCTGTAATAATCCAGAGCATTCTGCCATCTGAGGCGGATATCCTCCGCCCATTCACTCCAGGGCTTTCCCTCAAATCTCTGCTTCACAGCCATAAAAAGCGCATAGTCCTTCAGCCACCAGGCTTCTTCTTCCTGAAAGCGTCTGAATTCCTCGTTTTCCCCCACATTACTGCGCTCATAAGCCTTTCGAAGAAGAATAATCCGGCCCTTATACAGCTTCGCATAATCCACACTGGCAGGATCACTGCCAAAATCCACTGCGTCACACTCCTTTTGCGTGAGAACTCCCTCTTCGATCAGGTCTTCCAGACTGATAAAATAAGGATTGCCTGCAAAGGTGGAAAATGACTGATAGGGCGAATCACCATAGCTGGTAGGACCCAGAGGCAGAATCTGCCAGCAGCTCTGTCCTGCCACCTTCAATGCGTCTACAAAATCATAGGCGCTTTTTGAAAAACATCCGATTCCATATTTTGACGGCAGGCTGCTGACAGGCAGCAGCACACCGCATTGTCTTTTGTCCGACATATTTTTTCTCCTTCCGTTTTCTTATTTAATAGTGTCACAGGAGAAAAAAAGTGTCAATATCAAAAATCGCAGATTTCTGTCATTCTGCTGCTTTTTCCGCATATTCCACTGTAACAAGCTTTTCATAGGGCATTCTCCTGCTTAGTTCCCCTGCATCCTCCAGAATATCCTGCAAAAGCTCAAAGCTTTCCTTTTCAAATATAAGATTTTCTTTCCAGGTATCCTGTTCATGATAACGTTTTACAATAGTTGTAAGCGTTTCCATATCAGTTTCCGGAAACTGAGGCGCAATCACCTGCGCGATCTCCTCCGGTGTATGCTCCCGCACAAACTCCATTCCCATCTGAAGACCATTTGTAAACTTCTGTATTACATCCGGATACTCTTTCAGATAGCTGGTTTTTGCGCTGTAAGAAGTATAAGGCACATATCCGGACTCCACCCCAAGCGAAGCAACCACATGACCGGTTCCCTCCTTTTCCAGAGCTGTAGCAGAAGGCTCAAACTCTACTGTAAAATCCGCAGAGTCATCCCCTGCAAAAGCTGCTGCCGTAGAACCGAAATCAATACTCTGATCAATGGAAAGATCCTTCTGCGGGTCAAGTCCGTTTTGTTTCAGAATATACTCAAAAACCATTTCCGGCATACCGCC
>OLRL01001236.1_pt1 | contig 9940 bp, 10 predicted proteins | sample 1643201 | NCBI WGS metagenome assembly OLRL01 (sample SAMEA3136649, study PRJEB25190) | human gut metagenome | biome: human gut; feature: human-associated habitat; material: faeces | place: Austria | collected 2013
TCTTTTGTAAAAAGCCTTTTTTCTGTTCTTTCAACAAATCTAACTTACGTTGATGGAGAGCGATAGTATCATCTAACTGTTTGAAGAATGAACCTATTTTTTGTTGTTCTTCATAACTGGGAACAAAAGCACCCACACTATTAATTACAGTTTTCGATAAACTAGGTACACCAGTAGATTCATCAAATTTTTTCCAATTTATTTTTTAAAAAATAGATAGTGAAAATTGAAGGTCAATATTTTGTTTAGGAACAGCATAAAACAAGGTATCGACAGTCCAAAAAGGCGCTTTTAATAAATAAGGCTTATCAATTGTCCCTTTCCTTCCGAACCCAATGGCATCTATATCTGATAGCGCTCTATCTACACTTAGCATATATCCACCAGTTCCATAGACAGGTATTGATCCCGCATTCAGATGTTTGTAGTCTTTTCCAGACTTAACATCAATAAAATCAGCAAACTTACGCTGTTCCCAATCATCCGTAAAACCATCAAATCTTAATTCTGGAGCCTTTAATCTTTCCTTCATTTTAGCACTCCCAGTTCCTTAAAGTGGTTTGCTAAGGTTTGATTAGCTTTCGCAATCTCTGCGTCTACTTCATCTATTTGACCTTGAATATCCGATAAGTCAATCGGTTCTTCCTCTTCAAAGGTATCCACATAACGCGGAATATTTAAGTTGTAATCATTCTCAATGACTTCCTCAAGCGTTGCTAAGTGGCTATATTTATCAACCGCCTTGCGATGAATGACTGTTTCAGTGATCTTGTAAATATCTTCTGAGCGTAATTGCTTTTGATTCTTCATCTTTTCAAAGCCTTGACTTGCGTCCACAAAAAGAATATCAGAGTTTGCTCGATTCTTTTTAAGAATTAAGACACAAACGGGAATACCTGTGTTCAAAAAGAGTTTATCTGGAAAACCAATTACCGATTCAATTTGATGTTTATCAATCAAAGCTTTTCGAATCCGTCCTTCCGCAGCACCTCTAAACAAGACCCCGTGTGGGAGGGTAATGGCCACGCGGCCACTCTCTTTGGTATGGTACAAACAATGCGACAAGAAAGAATCTTCCGCTTTAGTTTTTGGCGCAATGCCATATTCACGAAATCGAGGGTCATCGATATCGCACTTGATACTGAGCCCAAGCTCAAACAAACCTACGAGACCTACTTAGCGCTTCATGATGCTTAGATGGTGAATAAACATCCCGCGTAACTGGCAAACCTGTTAGCTACTTACGAGCCAAACGGTACGGCAATGGACATGACGATCGCGACGCTTAAGCGACACAAAGTCGCTGTTCTCGCCGCTGTCACCATCCCTTATTCCAACGGTCCAATCGAAGGGATTAACCGCCTCATCAAGTCATTCAAACGATCCTGTTTTGGCTTCAAGAATCAGCTGAACTTCTTCGAACGAATCTACCAAATCACGCCATAACATGACAAAGACGGCTCCCCAAATGGAGAACCGCCTCAAATGATAAATTTATTATTCAACACCAGTTGACGTAGAACCACAGTTATGGTTCTTGTGTATTTTTTTATATCTTGTTTTTTCCCGAAATAAGAGTAATATAGAGCTATGCTTAATTTTTTAGGTAAAAAATTATTTTAAAGAGGTAAATATAAACATGCAAGGAGTTCTTTTCGCGCTTGTTCCACTTTTTGCTTGGGGTTCTATCGGATTAGTAGCTAATAAACTTGGTGGTGATGCTAATCAACAAACACTGGGAATGACTTTGGGCGCTTTTGTTTTTGCACTTATTGTTTCCTTATTCCGCATGCCAACGTTGACATGGCAAATTTTCTTAATTGGATTTATTGGTGGATTGTTTTGGGCAATTGGACAATTTGGTCAGTTTAATTCAATGAAATACATGGGTGTTTCAGTAGCGAGTCCACTTTCATCAGGAAGTCAATTAGTATTTGGTGTATTGCTTGGGGTTTTTGCTTTCCACGAATGGACAAAACAAATTCAATTTATTATCGGATTTATTGCGATGGCTCTTTTGGTAGTTGGGTTCTATTTCTCAGCTAAACGTGACCCAGAAAATGCAGTTGTTAAAGAAGGACGTAATTATACTAAAGGATTGATTGCTTTAACTTACTCAACTTTGGGATATGTTCTCTATGTTATTCTTTTTAATAACTTAGCAGTACTTTGGTTCAATGTTCATTTTGATACACTGACAATTATCTTGCCAATGTCAGTTGGAATGATCTTTGGAGCACTTGTGATGGGTCGTTTCAAAATTAAAATGGAAAAATATGTTTATCGAAATATAATTGATGGAGTAATGTTTGGTGTAGGTAATATCTTTATGCTTATGGCTGCAAGCGCTGCTGGTAACGCAATTGCCTTTTCATTCGCACAATTAGGTGTTATCATTTCAACTATTGGAGGAATTCTCTTCCTTGGTGAAAAGAAAACCAAAAAAGAATTGGTTTATGTTGGAATTGGAAGTGTTCTGTTCGTAACAGGTGCAATTTTACTTGCAATTGTAAAATCTAAAGGATAATAAAAAAGCTGTCAGTAAACTGACGGCTTTTTTTGTGAGTTAATTTACTGACTAGTTTTCTGTCAGTAAAATTTTAGAGTTTTTCATTAACGAAATTCACAAAATGATTTAAAAAACCTTTGGAGCACTACTGCGAGGGACAGTTTTCTTGGCAACCAATGGAATTTGTTCTGCTGTACAATTTGGAAGATAGCCTAAACAATCCTTTACTATAGTAGAAAGAGTGATAAATTTTTGGTTTTTAGTCACAGTTGCTTCAACTGAGGCTATTTTTTGGAAGTTTGTCAAATGGTGTTGAAGGATAGTTTCTATCCCTTGGAAGTGTTTCTAAATATTTATTGAAAGAATCAAGTATGAGTATGTCTCCCATTCCCACTTTAGAAATAAACAGTTCTTTTGAAAGATCAATTATCCTAGCCAAGTCTTGATTTTTATAGTCGTAACCAAATAATTGCCATGGAACTGTTCCGTTTGTTATACTGTTTGAAATATCAATGTATTTGTTATTAGAGCTATACTATAAAAGTGGACAGAAAATTGTGTGTTATAATCTGTCTAGGAAGACACAAAAACGAAAGGACGTTTATTTAGTGTTTATACAAAGGAGGCCCATTTATGTATTACAGTAACGGAAATTATATTCCTAAAAAAATTACTGACTGTACTGATCGTGAAATATGCGAAGAATTCTTATATCACATTGGGGTTCCTAAAAATAAATTTTCAGAAATTGAAGCAGAGGAAAATTTAAGCTTTTTTGGAGCCTCAGAATTTGAGACTGCATTAATGAGCTTCTTCAATTCACTATAAAAAATTAAAAATACTCGCAAGAAATAAGAAGCGAATAAAATGGCATTATCAAATGAACAAAAAATAAAATGTGGGCCCTCTTAAATAAAACCCGAGGACAGATTGGTTTAACCGCCTATAAAGACTACATTTTTGGCTTACTATTTTATAAATATTTATCAGAAAAGGCCACACAATGGTTGGGAGAAGTTTTACGAGGAGACACTTGGGAAAATGTTTATGGTCAAGATCCTGTAAGAGCCTTAGACTATATGAAACAAAAGCTCGGTTATGCCATCCAGCCTAAGGAATTTTTTAAAGATTGGGAAGCTACCATTCATGAAGAACGATTTAACATTCCAATGATTTCAGATACATTTGGCCATTTTAATCAGCAAATTGCGTTTGAAGCTAAAGATGATTTTGAAGGCATCTTTGATGGGATGCGTTTTGATAGTTCTGATTTAGGAAGTAATGCGCAAGCTCGAGCAAGTGTTATGATCTCGATGATTGAGTTACTCTCTGCCCCCTGAGTTTGATCTCTCTACAGGAGGGGACACCATTTCAGATATCTATGAATACTTGAACAGATAAACTATTGGTAAAAGTCTTAGATGATGCTAGTAATCTGATGACCAATCGTTTTTCTATGAGTGATTAAAGTCATCAAAAAAGCCTTTCCATAAAATTGGAAAGTTTTTTTTCGTAGTTTAACATTACTTGTTTTCTTCATCCAGTTTCGAGAGGATCTGATAAAGTGTAATGAGGAAGAAAAAATTGAGTGAAATAAGAAGACCTGATGCCCATGGCAAATCGCTTTCTAAATTTCGAAGAGGTAAATTTCAAGCAAGTGTGCTGCAAAAGCACCACAAGCATAAAATATCAATAAGACTGTATTTAGAACTAATGAGTTTTTGACGTGAACGCCATATCAGGACTAGCCCCATAGCGAGGAAGGATGTGTAAAGCCAGTGAGACGATACAGCACCAATAGTTCGACCAAGAATTCCTGAGATTGTATAAGAAAAACCATCAGGCAAATCTGAAAGAATATAGGAGAAGTCTTCACTAATCTGGAAGCCCAGACCTGCTGTAATAGCAACGAGTAAGAGCCCTTTGTAACTTTTTGTTGGAACCACATAGACAGCAAAGATAAATGCTGCTAGTTTGAGAGGTTCCTCAACCAGTGGTGCCATTATAGCATCCTCAAATCGGTAGAAGAAATTCTTTGAAGAAAGACGGGCAGTCACCCATTCATGGGAAAAAGTATTAGCATAACCTGCCAACCAACCTGTAATAAAGAATCCGCCAATTAGAGCAAATACGAGAACAAGTGGTTTCACCTGACATTTCCTGCCTAAGAACTGAATCAGAAATATTGCTGGAATGATGTAGCAGAGAGCAATGAGAGTTGATAGCCCAATAATTCCATAAGCCGAGCCAGACAAAGCGCCAGAAGTATATGATTGTGTATCATAGGTCAAGGCCGATGGCTGACAAAATAGAAAAATGTATAGGGTTAGTTTTCGAAACATGTGTAACCTACTTTCAAAATGATACTTCCAGTATATCGAATCATTTTTTCTCTTCGAAATATTTCAATTTTTTTATTTAGGGACTTGCAAAATAAAATTAGTGTGATATACTTAACCAGCAAACTATTAACTGGTTAAGTATTTTGAAAGGAATATCATGAAAAAGAAACGCATTTTTGGCCTAGCAGGATTAGCAGCTGTTGTTCTAGCAGCTGGTGTAGGTATTTATTATACGACTAGTCAACACGATTCAAAGGGAAATGGTGATTTGAAGGTTGTAACGAGCTTCTACCCTGTTTATGAATTCACCAAACAGGTTGTTGGAGATGAGGGGGAGGTGTCTTATCTTATCCCTGCAGGTAGTGAGGTCCATGATTTTCAGCCTTCTACTAAGAATGTTGCTGATATTGAGAAGGCTGACACTTTTGTCTACCTGAATGAGAATATGGAAACATGGGTTCCAAAGGTTGAAAAAAACATTAACACCAAACATACCAAAGTCATTAAGGCAAGTAAAGGAATGATTCTTTTGCCTGGTACAGAGGAAGAAGATCACGATCATGGTGGTGAAGAACATTACCATGAGTACGATCCCCATGTTTGGCTCTCACCAAAACGTTCTCAAAAATTAGTGAAAACTATTAGAGATGGTTTGATTGCTCAACATCCAGATAAAAAAGCGGTATTTACGACCAACGCAGAAAAATATCTAAAAAAATTACAAGCTTTGGATAAGGAATATACAGAAGCGTTTAGTCAGGCAAAACAGAAGAGTTTTGTTACACAGCACTCAGCCTTTGCCTACCTTGCCTTAGATTATGGTTTAACCCAAGTACCAATTTCAGGTGTTTCAGCTGAATCTGATCCATCTGCAAAACGTATCGCTAGCCTTTCTAAGTATGTTTCGGAATATGATATTAAGTATATCTACTTTGAAGAGAATGCTTCTAGTAGTATTGCTAAAACCTTAGCCAATGAAGTAGGAGTTAAGACAGCAGTTTTAAACCCTATTGAATCCCTAACTACGGATCAATTGAAAAAAGGTGAAGATTATGTCAGTGTTATGACTGAAAATCTAAAAAGTCTTCGTTTGACAACAGATATTGAAGGTAAAGATATTCAACCTGAAGATGGAAGCAATGACAAGAAAACTGTTCAAAATGGTTACTTTGATGACAAAGATGTTAAAGACAGAGAACTGTCAGATTGGTCAGGTGAGTGGCAATCGGTTTATCCCTTCCTTCAAGATGGAACATTAGATCAAGTATTTGAATACAAATCTCTGCTGAATAAGGATAAAACAGCACAAGAGTACAAAGAATACTATACTAAGGGTTATCAAACAGATGTTTCTAAAATTGTCATTGATGGGAAAAAGATGACCATGACTTTCACTAAGACTGATGGAAGCAGTGTGACACACACTTATCGTTATGATGGTTATAAGATTTTGACCTATTCTTCTGGTAAAAAGGGTGTTCGTTATCTCTTTACGGCAACTGACAGTCAAGCGGCAGATAATCCTTACCAGTATGTCCAATTCTCTGATCATCAAATAGATCCAACAAGATCAGCACATTTTCACATTTTCTTTGGTAATAGTAGCCAAGAAGAAATTCTAAAAGAAATGGACAACTGGCCAACTTACTACCCTGGAAAACTTAGCGGCTTTGAAATTGCACAAGAAATGGTCAGTCACTAAGAGTATTAAATCACTCATTTGAGTGTTTTTTTATTTTTTGAAAATTATTATTTTTTATAGTATTAGAAAAACAGATAGTGTAATTATTTTAAAATAAAACTTTCAATATAAAAATATTTCTAAAAAAATCACGTAAAATATTAAATAATTACTACTTTTTTCATTCTTTAGTGGTACAATAATATTACGATTTTCATAAGACCAGGAGAGACCTATGAACCAGTATTTAGTAGCGATACACTATATTCAACTGCTTCAAGCAGAACTCAATATTCTTAATCATGATGCACGCTTGCTTTTCGATCTCAAGATTGATCCCAATCTTGCTAAACGTGAGCTTGCTGACTTAAAAGTATCACTATCTAAATTATCTGACAAAAACCTTTATATCGAAGGTACAATCTGGTATCAACCAAGTTTATTTGCTATTATCGATCAAAATTTAGGGGTTATTGATGACTGGCTTAAAGAATTAGATGACTTCTTTGAATTTAGTTACGGTACAACAGTCTATTCTGTTTTGAAAGAAAATGAAAATCGAAGTTATGACTTATTGCTTGGTCTTTATAACCGTCTTGAATACGTTATCTCAGATATAAAAAATTGCCGTTAGATTGCTAACGGCTTTTGATATGTCAAGAAATTTAGTTTATGTTTTAAATATCAAATAATTTGACAAAATTCCCCAATATGTGTAAAATAAAATTTAAAGATATTCTAATAAAAATAATGTTAAGTTAAAGGAAGATAATAACTAAGTAAGTAAACAGGGGTTGAAATCGGGGGCTTTTTTTAAGTATTATCTTGGGAGCCTTGCTTCACTGAGCCTTCTAGATTTTATTTTTTATGGTTTTTATTCTTTAAATGGTTTCATTTCCTTATCTCCAGAGAGCACTTCAGTTCTTGAAGTAAACCATTATTCTGGTCAAGTATCTCCTTCCTCAGTAAAGAAGGATGGTGTTTATAAGGTTCAAGACATAAGTGGTGAAATTAATAACTATGATGTTGACTTGAGAGTGACAAATGAGGGAGATAAGGTTATTCAAACCTATATCTTTGAATATAAAAAATAACTACACAATAAAAAAACTCACAAACTAAGTAAGTTTGTGAGTTTTCTATTTATTTTACCAAAATCCTAATAGTTTTTGCATGAGGAGTGAAACGATACTAATTAATAGCCAACAAAGCCCTCCCACTAATAGAGCAGAACCTCCCTTAGTAATTAGTTTTTTGAGATTTGTTTGGTAACCGATAGCTGTCATGGCCATGATAATCATGAATTTTGAAAGGTCTTTTAAAGGAGCAAAGATAGCTGCTGGGACCCCCATAGACATTGCTACGGTTGTAATGAGTGAAGCCAACAGGAACCAAAGGATAAAGTTTGGAATTGCTTTGGTCAGAGAAAACCTTTCCTTTGTATTATCTTTTTTTGACTGCCAAATAGAGAGTCCTAGAGTAATAGGAATAATAGCAAGTGTCCTTGTTAGTTTGACAATCGTTGCCTGCTCTAGGATGGATGTTCCATGTAAGCTATCCCATGAACTAGCGGTAGCAGTTACAGAGGATGTATCATTAACAGCTGTTCCAGCAAATATAGCAAAGCCCTGATTACTGAGGCCTAACCAAGAGCCTAAGTGAGGAAAAAGTAGAGCTGCCAAAATGTTGAAAAAGAAAATAACAGAGATTGCAGTTGCAATGGACTCATCTTTGGCCTTGATAACAGGCGCAGTGGCTGCAATAGCAGAACCACCGCAGATAGATGATCCTACTCCTACTAAAGTTACGATTTCACTATCTAATTTAAATAGCTTGTGGATGACATAAGCAGTAATCAGTGCCGTAGCAATAGTAGTTAAAATAATGGGTAGAGATGTTAAACCAACGTTGAAGACTTGAGAAAGATTTAATCCAAATCCCAGAAGAACAACTGCGTATTGCAATACTTTTTTCGATGTGAATTGCATCCCTATTATAAATCTTTCTTGATTTATAAGTAGACTAGCTAATAAGAGTCCGATAAAAAGTCCAATGACGGGCCCACCAATAATAGGAAATAAGTTTCCAAGATACCAAGCTATGAGTGATATAAGTATTGAAATACTTATTCCAGGTAAGAATTCTTTTATTTTCATTAAGTCATCTCCTAAAAAGTTAGCTATATTATAGCTTATTATAAATACGATGTAAAGGTGACTTATGCCTTAATTCTCGCAAAAACTAGGTAAGAAGATTGCGGGATGTTAGTTTTTTTGATAGAGTAGTATTAAAACATTATGATTAATTTTTTATGAAGGAAGGGTTGTATGTGTCGTCTTTTAAAGAAGTATTTTGTTTTTATAGTGGGGGCTTTTTTTTGTTCACTTTTTTTGGTGTTGGCATTTACAACAGATAGAAAAAATGATAACAGTGTTACTGCTAAAGCTGAAGCTTCCTACAATCAAACTACGACGGCTTTTATTGATAGTATCGGAGAGACTGCGAGACAGATTGGTCAGGACTACAATATCTATGCCTCTGTTTTAATTGCTCAAGCTATTTTGGAATCAAATTCAGGTCAGTCAGGCTTGAGTCAAGCTCCTTATTACAACTTCTTTGGTATTAAGGGTTCTTATAATGGGAACTCTGTTACGATGCGTACTTGGGAAGATGACGGTACAGGAAATACTTACGAGATTGACGAGCCCTTCCGTTCATATGGAAGTCTGAGTGATTCCCTAGCAGATTATGCTGCTTTAATGACGTCATCCACTTATTCAGGTACTTGGAAATCAAATACAAGCAGCTATGCGGATGCTACTCAGACACTCACAGGAACCTATGCTACAGATAGTCTTTATGCTTCTAAGTTAAATAGTATTATTGCATACTATGGGCTTACTATCTACGACCAAGCCCCAGTTACCCAGGCAACAGGTTCGAGTAGCGGTCTAGTTTGGAATAGTTATAGAGGATCATACACAGATGCTGAGACCTTATCTATAGATGTGGCTTGGGCAAGTTATAAAAATTATAAATAAAAAGAGCCGAAATGAACTGCACCCCAAAAGTTAGACAGAAAAAATCTAACTTTTGGGGTATTTTTATTATGAAATTAACTTATGAAGATAAAGTCCAAATATATGAACTGAGAAAGCAGGGAAAGAATCGTTATTATTCTCCTAAATTAAAACAAGAAATGATTGATAAAATTCTACTTGAAGGTTGTTCTCAACAAAGTGTTTGCCTGGACTATGGCCTCTCAAATCAAGGATTGCTTAACAATTGGATAGCACAATACAAAAATGGGTATACTATTGTTGAGAAAACAAGAGGGAGACCGCCTAAAATGGGTCGTAAACGCAAGTATTCTTCATACCAAGGAGAAGTTGGCAAGAAAGCAGATAA
>OLRL01001237.1_pt1 | contig 9935 bp, 10 predicted proteins | sample 1643201 | NCBI WGS metagenome assembly OLRL01 (sample SAMEA3136649, study PRJEB25190) | human gut metagenome | biome: human gut; feature: human-associated habitat; material: faeces | place: Austria | collected 2013
TGATGACAATTAACGCATTGGCATGTGCAGATTCTGTACTGATACCGGTGCAGGCTGCGTATCTTCCGGTCAAAGGCTTACAGCAGCTGATCAAGACAATAGGAAGAGTAAAGAAGCAGCTGAACCCAAAGCTAAAGATTGAAGGAATACTTTTGACGATGGTTGATAACAGAACTAATTATGCCAGGGATATTTCCCTGATGGTGTATGATACCTATTCTGCATCAATCAAGGTATTTGGAACAGAGATACCGATGTCAGTAAGGGCATCAGAGGTCAGTGTGGAGGGTGGAAGCATCTATTCCTATGATCCAAAGGGAAAAGCGGCATTTGCTTATATGGCATTAACTAAAGAAGTATTGAAGGAGGCAGAGTAATTATGGCAAGCAGAGTAGCAGGAAAGATTAAATTACAGTCTGTAGATGAATTATTGGGAGTACCGGAGATTGCCGGCACTCAGGAAATAGAGATTGAAAGAATTCATGCGTTTCCGAACCATCCGTTTAAGGTGCTGGATGATGAAAAGATGGACACTTTGGTTGATAGTATCAGGGAAAATGGAATCCTGAATCCAGTAATTGCAAGACCTGATCAGAGCGGAAATTATGAAATGATTTCTGGACATCGCAGGTTACACGCAGCAAAGATTGTGGGATTGAAAAAGGTTCCGGCTATCGTAAAGGAAATGTCTGATGATGAAGCCATTATAAAAATGGTAGATGCAAATATTCAAAGGGAAGAGATACTTCCGAGTGAAAGGGCATTTAGCTTTAAGATGAAAATGGAAGCTATGAAGAGAAGAGGATATCGTTCGGATTTAGATGCTAATGATTCAACTTCGGGAACTGAGTTCCCAAAGTCAGATAAATGGAGTAGAGATATTGTTGGTTCAGAGGCTGGAATGACAGGAAGACAGGTAACAAAATATATAAGACTTACAGAACTTATTCCAGAGCTTTTGGATTATGTGGATATAAAAAAGATAACCATTGCTATGGCAGTTGATCTTTCATATCTTGATGAACAGGTACAGAAATGGGTATATGAATATTTTAAGGAAAATGGATTTTTGAAGCCGGTACAGGTTGAAGCATTGAAAAATTATTCTAACTTATCCAATGTAACACAATTCAGTGTCATTTCTATAATGAATGATGCATTACCGAAGAAGAGCAAGGAATCAAAGATATCTTTTTCAGCAAAGAAACTGGATAAATATTTTCCACCGCAGTATTCAACAAAGGAACGTGAAAATATAATCATTCAGTTATTGGAACAGTGGAGTGCAGATCAGGTACAGTCAGAGTAGAAATATAATTATGATGTTTCAGAAGTGTAGAAACGGCACTTCTGGAACAGGAAGGAGATTCAAATGGAAGACAGAATAAGACTATCCTATTTCTATGGAAAGGAAGCGGATCAGTTTTCATTTTATAAGATACCGAAGTTATTATTTACAGAAGAGTATTTCAAAAAAATATCAGTGGAGGCAAAGGTGTTGTACGGACTGATGCTGGATAGGATGTCACTATCTATGAAAAATCAGTGGATGGACGATGAAGGGAGAGCTTACATATATTATTCGCTTGAAGATATCATGGAGGCTCTGGGATGCAGTAATAAAAAGGCAATATCCATAATGAAAGAATTGGACACGGATGCTGGTATAGGTTTGATTGAAAAGAAGCGTCAGGGGCAGGGAAAACCGACGATGATTTATCTAAAACAGTTTATGGTGCAGGATGTTCAGAAGTGTAGAAATTACATTTCTGAGCAAAAAACAGGAGTTTCAGAAGTGAAGAATTTACATGTCTTGAAGTGTAAAAATGCCATGTCTAGAAGTGAAGAAAATACACTTCCAGAAGTGAAAAATATTCACACTAATAAGAATAATATAAATAATACTGAGTTAAGTAATACTGAATCTTATCGTATCGTATCCGGAAATGATGAGATAGGATCCAACGTACAGGCATATGCAGAACTTATCAGAGATAATATTGATCTGGATATTCTGTTAGAGAGATATCCGTTTGACAAAGAGTTACTTAATGGCATCTTTGATCTGATTTTGGAAACAGTGTTATGCAGGAACAATGAAATTGTAGTGGCATCCAATAAATATCCGGCGGAGCTGGTCAGAAGTAAATTTCTGAAACTGACGAGTTCGCATATTGAATATGCAATGGGATGTATGAAATCAAATACAACAAAAGTGCATAACATCAAGAAATATCTGTTGGCAACATTGTTCAATGCACCAAGTACAATCAGTGGTTATTATCAGGCAGAGGTTAACCATGATTATCCCCAGTTTGCTATAAGTGGCAAATAATGACTTGACGTATACGGATTTCGTGTATATAATCAAATTAACAAATAGACACGGATTCCGTATATGGAGGCAGATATGAGCAATTTTGAAAATTATGATTTTATATTACCTGATGGAGTGGTAATTGAAAATGAAAAGGCTGATAAAGAAGGAAGGAAGAAAAGAATGTCTGCTATGTGTGTAAAGGTCCGTGAACAGACAAATATGAACAGAAAAGAATTTGCTGAATGGCTTGGAATTCCGTATAGAACGATGCAGGACTGGGAGCGGGGTGTGAGCGAGGTCCCTGATTATGTACTGAATCTTATAGCATATAAAGTAAAAAATGAAAAAGAAAAAGGAAACATTTGATAATTGTATGTAAGGTTGGGAGGTATTCGGTTATGTATGAAGATGAATATTATTATGAAGTACGGAAAAAAGAAAATGCAAAATTAGATGCCGAACTGGCGGGGACATTTGCAACCGTCATAGGTGGATTGATTGGTGCAGTGTTATCCTGCTTATTATTTCTGCTAAGGCGATTTGATGTATTAAGCTCAGGATTGGCATCATTATTATTCTATATGCTTACTTATACAAGAGAGTGGCATGTGGCTGTCTACATTACGGTGGCTTTTGTAATATTCATCGCATCAATGATTTTACAACATGCGTTCTTGGCAGGAAGAATTATTTTTACAATCTTTGTAAGTATAGCAGTTGCAATAATAGGTGCAGGCTGGAAAGCATATGATACAGAAATTCAGAGAAATACAGTTATGGTAATATGTTTTGCAGTTACTGTGATACTAGGTCTGATATCGTGGAAAGGAATAAAAGCTAAGGAATCTGAATAACCGCGACGAACGACTACGGTTTGACTACTATTTTGTTACAAATGACTACGGTTTGACTACTATTTTGACTCTTTTTTTCTGAATAGGGGTGTGATAATATTATCATAGACAAATGAGACATGAAACGCGAGAGCGGTCAGGCATTTGTTTCTCTTTTGCAAAAGAATATGGATCAAGAAAGAAGCGTCAGCTCATTACCGGATAGGTGATGGGTATGGCGCTTTTTTGATGCAAAAATCAGGTGACGATCTGAATAATAAAATCAGGAGGAAATTGCATGGCATATGAATATGACCATGACTGTCCGTTTGAAGCCTTCATCACCAATCTTGGAAAATACAACGAGGGTGAGCTGGTCGGCGAATGGGTGAAGTTTCCCACCACATCAGAAGAACTGCAAAAAGTATTTGAACGAATTGGAATCGGCTCAAAAGATGAATTCGGTAATCCTTATGAAGAATGGTTCATTAGTGATTATGACTGTTATGTTGATGGGCTGTATGAAAAGCTGGGAGAATATGAAAACCTGGATGAACTCAATTATCTGGCTTCCAAGCTCGATGAGCTGGATGATCATGATTATAACCATTTTCAGGCGGCAATGCAGATCAGTGATTATACAGGCAGCATTAAAGATGTGATCAATCTTATTGATAACCTGGATAAGTATGAAATCTATCCGGGAGTAGAAAGCAATGCTGATCTGGGACATTACTATATCGAAGAACTCGGTATGATGGAAGTTCCGGATTGTCTTGCTGATTACATTGATTATGAGACCTACGGCAGAGATGTGGCCATTAACGAAATGGGACAGTTTACAGATTATGGATATGTGAGAGATACACAGGAATCTTTTACAGAATATTACGATGGAGACCGTGAGAACATCCCGGATGAATACAGGGTTATGGATTTTATGGTTTCTGGTGAGAAAGAGAGGAAAACTATGAATTACGAAACATTTAAGCAGGAATTTGCAGAGGATATCAAAGAAAAGCTCTATGAGAGAGGCTATGATGATGTAAGGATCAGCTTCAATAATGTGGAGAAGACAAATCAGAATTATGAAGCTATGTCGGTTGTTCCGGAAGGCAGCAATGTGGGTGTCAATTTCAATATTGAGAATGCCTTTGCAAGCTATGAGCACACGGATGATTATGCCGGAGTGCTTGCCAGTGCAACAATGGTCATTGCTGATGGTCTTGACAGAGCCCCTGCTATTGATGTAAGTGCTCTTATGGATTATGAGAACATGAAAGAGAAGCTTTCTGTGGAAGTCGTTTCAGCGGATGCAAACGCTGATCTGCTTGCCAACGTACCGCATGACAGAATGGAAGATCTGGCAGTTGTATATCGTTTTGTGATGGAGAGCAGCGAAGATGGACGTGCATCTATTCTGGTCACCAACAATCTGATGGATCGTATGGGGGTTTCCCATGAGCAGCTCAGGGCAGATGCTCTGGAGAATTCACCGGAGATCAGACCAGTAGTAATCATGGGAATGAATGAGGTCATGAAGGAAATGATGGGACCGGAAGTATATGAGATGTTTGGAATTCCGGATGATGCGGAGGAAACTATGTACGTTGCAACAGTCCCTGATAAGAATTCCGGAGCGGGAGTAATTGCCTATCAGGATTTCATGGATCAGGCAGCAGAAAGAGTTGGCGGAGATTTCTTTGTGCTTCCGTCTTCCATCAATGAGATCCTTTTGGTTCCCGATAATGGAGACATGACAGCTGATGCGCTCAGGGATATGGTAAAGGATGTGAATGCCAAGGAGGTAAGCCCGGAGGAAAGACTTTCTGATAATGTCTACCATTACGATTCCAAGGATCATGTCTTTGAACTTGCAGAGAAGTTTGAGGCAAGACAGCAGGAAAAGAAAACGGAGATTGATGAAAAATCAGAAGAGAAAGGATCCGTATTAAAAGATCTGAAGGATAAGCAGAAGGAAGCAGCTGCAAAGCCTCCGGTAAAGGATGCTGCGGAAAAAGCAGCAAAATCAAAAGGCAGAGAAGTATTATAAAAAATAGGATTGTGTCAGCCTGTGGTGATTGCCACGGGACTGGCACTTTTTTGATGGGAAGGAATGGTGATTACAGTGGCAGGAGCACATAAGGATACAAGCAGACAGAATGGAAAGAGTTACAGCGGAATTGGTGGAAGACCACCTATAAGTCATCCACAAAATTGCAGCCATGAGTGTCCGTATGGTCATGATAAATCGTTCTGTTTTCCATGCTATAAAAAGCTGGTGGAAGACATGAGAAAGAAAAAGGAAACAGGAAATGGCATTTGATTATTTTTATGGGGCACAGTCACAGCAGTTTGCATTTTACAGGATTCCCAAGGTGCTGTTTACAGATAACCGGTTCCAGAAGATTTCCACAGAGGGAAAGGTTCTTTACGGTCTTTTATTGGACAGGGTATCTCTGTCAATGGAAAACGGATGGATTGATGATGAGGGAAGAGTGTATATCATTTTTACCCTGACAACTATAAGACAGGCAATGAACTGTGCAGAAAAATCAGCAATCAAGTATCTGACGGAGCTGGAAGAGTTTGGTCTGATTGAAAGGATCCGGCAGGGATTTGGCAAACCGGCACTGATCTATGTAAAGAATTTCATAGACCAGCAGAATTTACAGGTCAAGACAAGTAAAAATTACAGTTCACCACCAGTAAAAGTTACAGGTCAGGACCTGTATAATTTACAGCCTAATTATACTTATAACAATAATACTGATTTTAATAATACTAATCCTATCTTATCAGAGGATGAGGATAGGATGGGATATGAGAAATATTTCATGGAACAGCTCAATATTGAGGCATTAAAACAGGATTATCCATATGACAGAGAAATGATAGACGGCATCATGGAGCTTATTCTGGATGTTGTGTGTTCCAAAAGAAAGATCATTTGTATTGCCGGGGATGTGAAGTCAGTAAATGTGGTAAAGGGGCGGTTCATGAAGCTGAACATGGAGCATATCCGCTATGTAATGAAATGTATGCAGGAAAACACAACCAAGATCAGGAGCATCAAGCAGTATATGCTGGCAGCACTGTATAACGCACCGGCAACAATAGACAGCTATTATCGTGCAGAGGTTAATCACGATATGGCAGAAGGAAAAATATAGCAGAGGAGAGACAAAAATGGATATGGAGAAAATCATGGCATATGTTGAGAAGATTGCAGAAAACCTGGAAGGACTGGTTTGTGCAATCGGATGTGACAGTATGCCTTCTGATGGGGCAATTTATGTAGATGGCGAACAGAAGGTGAATTATATCAGTACCAGAGAAGCATTAAGGATCTTTGATGGATTTGGAAATAACAGTGCGTCAGTAATGATTGGAAAATCAGATTATATTCTGATCTATGACGCAAGCAGAAAGCTGGTCATTGACGGGGAGGCATACCTTCCGTCCGGGTATCTGGTCATGAAGTCCTGTAATGGATTACAGGCGATTGATGATGAGGATATTGCGGATGTGATTGCAGCTTTGAAAAGCAGGATGACAATGCTTGCACTTGGAAAATACAGAATTCAGGCATACCAGCTGGGATAGGAGGCGGCAGATGAATAACAAACCGTGGGCTTATGTAACATCTGCCTGGAGTGCAGACAGGAGCAGAGCCAAAAGGTCTGCAAAACGATATTGCAGAAAATTATATGAAGCAGGCTACACACCAATCTGTCCGCTTTTATCATTGCCGGAGGTAATTGATACCAGTAATGCAGATGAGTACAAGGATTATATGGATATGTCAGAAGATATGTTAAGAAGATCCAGAATTCTCGTGGTTTGTGGTTCAGCGGTGGATGATACGGTGCTTACAGATATAGCAATAGCCAACCGCTTTCATGTAGCTTCATCCACTATGAGGGGAGTCCTCGGTGTGGATAAGAATAAAAAAGAACAGTAACTTTGTGGATACAGCCTTCGGGCTGTTTTTTTGATGGAAAGGAGTGAGAAAACTGGTTCATGAAGAAGTTGACAGGGAGATTGCCAACAAATCTGTGAATATAGCAATCAAAATGTTAAAACCGGAACTTGATCAGCTTATGAAGGGATTAAGAGAGGCAGTACAAGCCCCTGTGAAGGCTGCTGGGAAAGCAGCAGTTAATAAGATCCATCCAACAACCGGCAAGCAGTCAGTGAAAACATTGATCAGGCAGGGACAGGGAGTTTCTTCTATTCCTTTAGCAGATGAAGGTCTGAAAGATTTTCAAAAAATCGCAAAGAAATACGGAGTTGATTTTGCGGTTGTAAAAGATAAAGAGGCAAGTCCACCAGTATATACGGTCTTTTTCAAGGCGAAAGATACGGATGCCATCACAAGGATTTTACAGGATTATTCTGCAAAACAGGTCAAGAAGCCTTCCGTAGAGAAGACCAGTGTTCTGGAGAAACTTAAGAAATTCAAGGAGATTGTGGCGGCAATCCCGAAGAAGGTAGCAGAGAAAAAGAAGGAGAGGTCGCGATGAATACAAAACAGTTGAAAAAGCAGCTGATCCTGAATATCCCCTATATCATTCTGGGATTGCTTGCAACAAATCTTGGTGAGGCATGGAGAATTGCAGCCGGAGCAAATGCATCGGAAAAGGTTCAGAGTCTGGTCCTTGATGGTGTATTTGCAACGGCTTTTTCTAATCCTCTGCCGAGCCTTTATCCGGGTGATCTGCTGGTGGGAATTGCCTGCGGGGCAGCACTCAGGCTTGCAGTATACCTGAAAGGAAAGAACGCTAAGAAGTTCCGGCACAATGAGGAATATGGTTCTGCCAGATGGGGCAGACATGCGGATATTGAGCCATTTGAGGATCCTGTGTTTGCAAACAATGTGATTCTGTCACAGTCTGAGAGGATTACCATGAGCAGCAGACCGAAGATTCCGAAATATGCCAGAAATAAGAATGTTCTGGTAGTTGGTGGATCCGGTTCAGGTAAGACACGGTTTTTCATAAAACCGAACCTTTTACAGATGCATTCATCCTATGTGGTGACGGACCCGAAGGGAGGTCTGGTCAATGAAGTGGGAAATGCCCTTTATAAGAACGGGTACCGGATGAAGATATTTAATACCATCAACTTTTCAAAATCAATGCACTATAACCCTTTCGCCTATCTCCATTCTGAGAAGGATATTCTGAAACTGGTGACAACGCTGATCGCCAATACAAAAGGGGAGAGCAAAGGCGGGGATGATTTCTGGCTCAAAGCGGAGACGCTGCTTTATACCGCATTGATTGGATATATTCATTATGAGGCACCGGAAGAGGAACAGAATTTTTCAACACTGCTTGAAATGATCAATGCAATGGAAGTCCGTGAGGATGATGAGGAATTCAAGAATCCGGTGGATATGATGTTTGATGAACTGGCAGAACAGAATCCGGATCACTTTGCTGTAAGACAGTATGCCAAGTACAAGCTGGCAGCAGGAAAGACGGCCAAGTCCATTCTGGTAAGCTGTGGTGCAAGACTGGCACCGTTTGATATCAAGGAACTCAGAGACCTGACAGCTTATGATGAACTGGAGCTTGATACTCTGGGAGATGAGAAGACAGCACTGTTCCTGATCATGTCAGATACAGATGGAACCTTTAACTTCCTGATTTCCATGATCTATACACAGATGTTCAATCTTCTGTGTGAGAAAGCGGATGATGTGTATGGTGGAAGATTACCGGTACATGTAAGATGTCTGATCGACGAGGCGGCGAATATCGGCCAGATACCGAACCTGGAGAAGCTGGTTGCAACAATCCGAAGCCGAGAAATATCAGCATGCCTGGTATTACAGGCCAAGTCGCAGCTGAAAGCGATTTATAAGGATAACGCTGATACGATCATCGGCAACATGGATTCACAGATTTTTCTTGGTGGTACGGAACAGACCACTTTGAAGGATCTGAATGCGATTCTGGGAAAAGAGACAATCGATATGTATAATACAGGCCAGTCTAAAGGATCCCAGGAAAGCTACAACATGAATTACCAGAAACTTGGTAAGGATCTTATGACAATGGATGAACTGGCGGTCATGGACGGCTCAAAATGTATTGTGCAGGTCCGTGGTGTAAGACCTTTCTTATCCGATAAATATGATCTGACGCAGCATCCGAATTACAAGCTGACAGCAGATTATGATAAGAGGAATTACTTTGATGTAGTAAAATTCCTCAGCCACAACTTAATACTGAAAGCAGATGACGAATACCAGGTCATCGATGTAACCGAGTAAAGAGCTCTTTCCATCCGGCGATAAAGGCCGGGAGGCAGGAGCTTTTACTATATTCCCGAATAGGAAATAAAAGAATTTCCAGATGGGGAGCAAATATGCGCGCATAGCCGGGATCACTGCAGGGAGACCGGCAGTAACTATAAACCGCCCTTTGGTCAGGGCAGAAGGAAAAAGTATATCACACATAAATCATTTAATGGAGGAATTTGAATTATGGCATTTTTTACAAGCGCAGTAGGAACCTTACAGACACTTGTTATCGCTCTTGGAGCCGGACTTGGAATCTGGGGAGCGATTAACCTTATGGAAGGCTACGGAAACGATAATCCCGGAGCGAAGTCCCAGGGAATGAAGCAGTTTATGGCTAATTAAAGGGAACAAAAAGAAAGGAAAAGCACAATCCAGACGGTATCAGCGGCAGGATACAAGAATAAATTGTGATTACACAAGATTGGTGTTATAATAAGAGAAAAGTTCCTGCCGGGGCAGCCGCCCCGGT
>OLRL01001252.1_pt1 | contig 9848 bp, 9 predicted proteins | sample 1643201 | NCBI WGS metagenome assembly OLRL01 (sample SAMEA3136649, study PRJEB25190) | human gut metagenome | biome: human gut; feature: human-associated habitat; material: faeces | place: Austria | collected 2013
GATGACGCTAAAGTGACGCTTTTCACGTCTTTGATACTTTTCTTTACCGGCTTGCCAAAGCCGGATTCCCAAAATGCCCGCGCGCCGCCTTGGGATGAAAAGCGGCGCTTCTGGACGCGCGGTAAATTTCTATCATTCTGCCGTAGAGGACAACGGTTATCAGTACGGACATGATTTTCATGCAAAGGCTCACAAGGCTTGTTTCCATAACCAGTAATAAAAGTTCGGGGATTTCCATTGCGTCAAGCCCCTCCTGCATGGAAGCAAGGGCGGCGGCAACGTCAATTTCTGTGCTGCCGCTTATCACCCCCGCCGCGCCGGAAACGACGTGCTGCGCAACGTCAAAGACTGCCATAGTAATATCAAAGGTGTGGGTGACAAGGTACACCGCCACCCACGCCTTGAAAAACCACTTGAAAAACATAAATGTGTCAACGTCGTGCATATTGTTCTTTTCCGTTACCATGCTGATTAGCTCCACGCATAGGACGTAGGTAATGACAAGCCCCGCAATGGGGACTATGACATTCTCTGATAACGTGCGTATCATGCTGAAAATGCCCGCGTTCCAGCCCTGCGGGGTCTGTCCTACCTCTGTGGCAATCGTGCCGACTTTCTCGTTTACGTCCCCGAACATAGTTGACAGGTTCCCGTTAATGGCTCCTATGAGGATTTCCTTTATCCATTCCGTGATCGCGTCAAGTATGCTCTGCATAGGCTCTTACCCACGCTTCTTAGCCGAACAGCCCGGAAAGCAGGGGTACAAGGGTCATGCCGATCAGCGCAACGCCGCCGCCCGCCATGAGCTGCTTCATGCCCTGTGATTTCGCGCCCGATTGCGATAGGTAAGCCTACAGTTTCAAATGTTTCCGGCTTTTCCCCCGCTTAGCACCGTGCGTGCGACTTTCACCGCACACGGCGCCCCATCGACTTTAGAAATTTTACGTTTTAAACATAACTTACACACTTCGTTACAGCATTAAAAAATTGGTTATTCGATTATAGACGTTCCCGCCAGTTTTCGCAGTTTATTCAGTTTTTCCAGTTGTTTTTTGTTCAGTTGGAGTTCCTTTAGGTACTTCTGGATTGTTTCTCCCAAAGTGGCATGGATTAAGATATGTACTGCTTCGGTTACAAGAACAAGGTTGCCATATTCATCTGTACCACCGTTTTCAAGCGGCACTTTATGGTGACAGCGAATGTCATACGGCATAAGGTCAACGCCAGTTACGGCGCACCTCCCATATTGAGCCGCAAACAGCGAAATCCGATTGTCTGCAAACTCAATCGTTTTATCCAACACAGGGTTTTGCATGAGCCATATCATCGTATCGGTATTGATACCAAGATTTTTATGGATTTCTGCCCGTCCCTCCGATGTATACCGATTGACGGTTTTCTTTTTGTGCTGGGCGTTTCTTGTTTGGACATATCCCATTGGAATGAGAGGGTGTCCGTTCAGAAACCTTAGCTGTTTACTCTTGCCATACCGTTCCTTGATAAATCCACGTTCCAGTTTTCCTTTTGATGTCAATTCCCGCAGCCTGTTTGCCATTTGCAGCTTCAGTCCATAGGACAGCTTTGGAAAATCTACGCTGATGTGTGTTGCCAGACGGTAATAATTGTGCAGTCCGGCAACCACGGAATTGTATTGCTGAATGGCGATGTATTGCGCCCGGTCATCTGCCGGATTCTGTATCGCCCGGATAGCGGCAGATATTTTTCCCTTTGCCTGCTTTATGGCTTTATCGCTCATGTGTGAACAGACCACGTATTTTTTCCCTTTGGGGTAGACTTTCATCTTGAATCCCAAAAACTCCGAATACCGCTGTTTTAGATTGATGACTTTAGACTTTTCCGGGCTGATTTCCAGCCCGAGCCGGTCTTTTAGCCATAGCCGCGTTGCTTCAAACGCCTTTTCAGCGTCCTGCCGGCTCCGGCAAAAGATTTTGAAGTCGTCAGCGTACCTCACGATGTACATTTCTTTGAGTCTGCTCCGCCTGAGCGCCCGGTAGGTGTGACTTTTAATATCTGTACCGTGGGCGTTCTGCCGGGTTTTGTACTCGTAATGGGTAGGCATTTCCTCCCACTGGGAAGTCACCCACCAGTCAAGCTCGTTCAGCACTATGTTGGAGAGCAGTGGCGACAAAATGCCACCCTGCGGCGTTCCTTTGGTCGGAGTTGTCCTCGTTCCGTCTGGAAGCACCACCTGTGCCTTTAACATCTGCTTGACGATACACAGCAGCTTTTTATCCCGGATACCCATTTCCCACATCTGCCTTATCAGCTTTCCGTGGTTTACATTGTCAAAGAAGCCTTGAATGTCAATATCCACCGCATAATGAAGGTGCTGTATCTGCATGAGCCGACAGCATTGTGCTATGGCGTGTTCCGTAGAGCGGTTTGGGCGGAAGCCGTTGGAACGCTCATGGAACTTTGCTTCACAGATTGGTTCAAGCACTTGTAAAATACATTGTTGCACTATGCGGTCAACAATTGTAGGAATCCCCAGCGGTCTTGTTTTTCCGTTGGGTTTGGGGATTTCCACCCGTTTCACCGGGCGGGGAGTGTACCAACTGAACTGTTTTTGAATAAGCCGGACGTATTGTTCCTCACGAAGTGCGGCAAGGTCTTTAATTGTCCGCTTATCCACGCCGGGAGTACCACTTCCCTTGTTGCCCTTAATTGTCCGATATGCCAGCTTGATGTTTTCCTCACTTACAATAAAGTGCATAAGGTTCTGAAAAGTTTTTCCGTTCAGGCTGTCAGCATACAGACTGTCAAAGATGCTTTGCAGGTCGTAATACTCCGTATAGCGGATTTTGCTTTGTTTTGGTTTGTGCTTTTGCTGCTCCGAAGTCAACACAGGCACCCACCCCTTTCGGTTAGGATTTTCTTTGTCATACTCGAAGCTGTGTTTGTTATGTTTTCAGTTTTTGTTTCTAAATCCGACTGGCGGCTATCCCTCCACGGGCTTTTTATTCCCGCTTCATAGGTACTGTGCCACCACTTTCGCCGGAATTAAGATAAGTTATAGCGATAGTGGAATATCATAACTGATATACCAGCATTTCCTGCTGGTTTTCGCCTTTCCTCATCAGCGTGACATCAGCCTGCAACAGCTTTATCATTCACGTCCCGGTTTACCACGTTCCAACAATCCTATCATTGAATACTTTTAGGTGCTTCCTCTAAGCCTGTGTCCAATTCAAAGAATCTTACCGCCTGTAACGGTATGTGGACGTTCATAACAACCAATCTTACTAATCCACGGACACCCCAATTTAATGGGGAAATGCCTTTCGACAAATTCAAACGTTTAGACCCGTACATTCGGAAGTACGCCAGTATTTTCATACATTCTCACCATGAGTATCCGACACCCGGCATATAGGTGACGCCATCCACCTCTGGACAGGTTTCGTGCGGTAAAAAAAATCCCGCTTACGGTCACTCTCTGCCGACTTCACCGAGCTTTTGACGGTTAGGCAGTTGCATACCGCCGCCAATCGGAGTATCAGTGTGGGCGTTTCAAGGCGTTACCCTATCATTCCACCCATCGGATTGTCAGTTCTCCTAAGATTTCAGGCTTTTTAGCCTGTCGACTTAGTGCGTAACCTTTTCAGTTACGAACGTGTCGCACGATTGTCGTTGCCGTAACCCTCCATGAGATTGATCACGCCCCAAATGCCAAGTCCGGCTCCAAGTGCTACAACAAGGGTCTGCAAAACGTCTACTGCTGAATTAAAAAATGCCATGTAAAATCCTTTCTGCCGCGTCTGCGGCTGTCCGGCAAGCGGACAAAAGGCGGTCAGCGTTTGGTCGCCGCCGCATAAAAAAACCGCCCTGTGATAAAGGCGGTGTCCCCGCGCTGCGTAAGTTCTGCGGCGCGGCGGTATTCAGTTGTAAGGGGTTGGGCGGTACGTCCCACGGTAGGGGCGCGTACTATGTAGCCCGTGTTTACGTTCTTGATTTCCGATCAGCTCCTTAAAAATATTTTTTATGAATGACAGGTAGGAAAGGGTTTTTTCCGTAGTCGTCGGCGGTGTGGGAATGTGGGTAACTGGCTGCTCTTTTGGGGCTGTGGGAAACGCTGTTTGCAGGACGTGGGAAAGCCGCACTCTGGCTTTTCCATGTGCTGTGAATGGCGTTTTCCATAGCTCCATAGCCTGTTATCCACATTTCCACGGCGCAAATCTTTTACGCCCTGTCACTGTTTCGGGATAAGCCCCATGCGGCGGGCTATTTCCTCCGCGTAAAGCTCCACATAACGGCGTTCCATTTCCTCCCGCCACTGCCAATACTCCTGTATTGCTGTGTCAATGGCGACTGCCATATCCAGCAGCCACTTCATTTCAAGCTGCTTCCGCTGCTTCTCCTGTTTCTTTCTGATACGCTTATTCATTTCTTGCGTCCTCCTGTAAATGCGCCCGGTTCTTCTCGTAAAGCCGTTCGCAATCCTTGATAAATTTCCGCAGGGCGGCTTGCCGCCGCTGTTCCTCCCGGATTTTGGGGTTGACAAGCAGGGTGAACCGCCGCCTGTCAGTTCCGGGGTGTTCATTCATAGTCTGTGTCCTCCTGTAAGCCCTCCCCGTCAATCTCGTAGTAGTCAAATTCTTCCTCCGGCTTCACAATGGCGGGGCGGCGTTTGATGTGCTTTTCCATGTCAAAGGCGTTTTTCGGGTCTGCGTCGGAAAGGTACTTGTATTTCGGGTGTTTTGTGATGTCAAATTTATCCGAAAAGAACGGGCGCACCCCGCGCACCTGTAAAATACACTTGCCCCCGTCCATAACGGCGATTTCGTCCTGTGTCATAAGCTCTTTCCCCAGCTTTTGATAGTTCAGCCCGTGGGAAAGCTCCCGTCCCCGCGTTTCAGAGGTGTTAAAGCTGTCTATGGTTTCCTTGCCTAAAAGTTCCGACATTTCTTTAAGGGTTGTTTTTTCTTTGCCGCCCAAGAAAAGGGTCGTGTCGCAGTTCCCCGTGATCGTGTCGGCGTTGTCCTTGTAGATTGCTTTTAGCTGGCTCTGTGACTGCAAGATGATTGAAGCGGAGATTTCCCGGCTCCTTATGGTGGCTATGAGCTTTTCAAACTTCGGTATCTGCCCGATATTGGCAAATTCATCAAGCAAGCACCTTACATGGACGGGAAGCCGCCCGCCGTATTCATCATCTGCCTTGTCGCATAAGAGATTGAATAACTGGGTATAGAGTATGCTCACGACAAAGTTAAAAGTGTCGTCGGTATCGCTGATAATGACGAAAAGGGCGGTCTTTCTGTCCCCCAGCGTGTCAAGCTCCATTTCGTCCGTTTCCATAAGCTCCCGCAGCTCCCGTATGTCAAATGGCGCAAGCCGCGCACCGCAGGAAATGAGGATAGAGCTTCGCGTCTTGCCCGCCGATAACAGGAATTTTTTGTACTGCCGGACAGCGAAATGCTCCGGGTCTTTTTCTTCCAGCCGTTCAAACATGAGGTCAACCGGGCTTTGAAATTCCGGGTCGTCCTCGCGGGCTTCGCTGGCGTTTATCATTTCAAGCAGCGTCGTGAAATTCTTTTCTTCCTCCGGGGCTTCATAGTGGATATAGCCGATAAGGGCGCAGTAAAAAAGCCGTTCCGACTTTACCCAAAAATCCTCCCCGGATTTCTCCCCGTCGCCTTTGGTGTTGGCGATTATGGTATTTACCAGCTTCAAAATGTCTTTCTCGCTCCGCAGATAGGCAAAGGGATTGTAGCGCATGGACTTTTTGAAATTGATTGTGTTCAGCACTTTTATCCGATAGCCGCCCCGCTGTAAGAGCTTCCCGCACTCGATTAAGACAGTGCCTTTCGGGTCTGTGACAACATAACTGCTGTGCATTTGCATAAGCGACGGTTTGACGAAAAACCTTGTCTTGCCGCTGCCGGAACCGCCGATCACAAGGATATTTTTGTTTCTTGCATATTTCGGCTGCTTCGGGCGGCTGTTCATGGTGAGCCGTTCCGTCTGTGTCAATGGGATATTGTTCTCAAATACCGGGTCTGTGTACGGCTTTATATCGTCGGCGGTTCCCCAACGCGCGGAACCGTACTCAATGCCTTTGCGGTATTTCTTCGCGTTCTTGCCTTTTAGGTAAACGGCAAGCCGGATAATCACCGCCCCGGCAACGCCGATCAGCAGGTCGGCGGGGTGGAAGCTGGGCGCGGCACTGGCAAAGGCGGCTGTGAAGCCCTCCCCAAGATGTAAAATCTTTTGGCTTGCGTCCATGCCGGGGGAAAGCCGGACAGCCGCGCCTACCTTGTCAAACAGGTACACAAAGAGCAGATACGGGAGATTGAGAATAAGCAGCTTCTTGATTTCCGGCTTCATAGCGATACCTCCCTGTCCTTGTGTTTGGTCTGCTGGCGGCTGGCGTTCAGCTCCTTTGCCTTTTCCCGGAAAGCGGCTAATGCCTTTCGGATTGAGGGCTTTTTATCCTGCGTCAGCTTCTTTGCGGAAAACTCCTTGAAAGCGGCGGTCAGCGCGTCCGCGTCCCTGCCCTTGAAGAATACAAGGTAGCGGGGCGGGGTTTCCGTCGCGTCCTTTTTCAGCGCAAAGTCGATACCATATTTTTTCGCTGTACTCTCAAAGGCTTTGATGTTGTCCTTTGTGATCTCAATGTTGGAAACGCCTGTATTCTGCTTCATAAGCTGCTTTAGGGTCTGCTTCCCGTGGGGGATTGCCTGTCTGTCAAGCTCTTTCTTTGCCTGTGAGAGCAGCTTTTTGATTGCCTTTTGCAGCACTTCGGCGGTCAGCTTCCCGGTCTTGATATACAGGGCAACGGTTTTTTCGTTGATTTCGTCCTGCATGGGGTCTGTCCCTCCTTTCGGGGTAGTCTATGGGGCGGCGGTCAGATACGCACCCGCAGCCCGTTTAAGTCGTCGGCTCTGATACCCACCAAGTACCATTCCTGCGCCATATTCATTTCAATGTGGGTCGGCTTCCACTTGCCGCGTGTGAACACGTCGAAACAGTCCCCGCAATGCAGCCCGCCGTAATAGCTGGCAAGGTCAAAGCGAATGTCGTAGCGGTCTGTGCGCTCGTCAAATACCAATGCTCCCGTCATTTTCTGTGCCATAATAAAATCCTCCTTTTGTGGTTGTGGGTGGTTACAGGCTTTCGCCCGGTTTGAATGAATAGGGGTCGTGCGGCTCCTGTGGCGCAAGTGCGCCGCTTGCCATATCGTGAGCCACAAGGGACGTGTAATAGTTGCCGATTGTGGACGGGGCATTGAAAAGCACCGCCCGTAAATACTGCTTGATGTTGCGGATTTTGGTTGTGTTCTCTTTCATGCAGTCCAGCACAAAGCGGATATGTTCAGCGTCCAGCTTCATAAACTTTGCTTTTACCAGCTCGGCGGGGTAGTCGTCCCCGGCAATGCGGATCGTCTTTCTCCGGGTACAGACGGTTTCCAGCATGAGGTCTACAATTTCATTCAGCCTGTCCCCGTCAAACTTCATATCCTGTATGAGAATGTCATAGTCGATATTTTCCTTGATGATCTCCCGGTAAATCTCAAAAGCGGTCTGTGCTTCCGCTTCCTTTCGTTTCCGTTCCGGCGGCGTAGCCGCTTCCTGCTCCAAAGGAGAGGGGTTAGGGGAAAGGATAGGAATGGAATGGGTACTTTGTAAATCCGTATTTCTTTTTTCTTTTGTTGGTAAGTCAGTTCTTTGTATATCTTTATTTAATTGCATTGGATTTTCCAACGTAGGTTTTTCCAACATTGGTTTTTCCTGCATTGGATTATCCAATGTTGGATTTTCCAATGTAGGTAAATCCGGCGTAGGTTCTGTATGCGGCTGCTCATAGATTACATAATCGGCTCCCCGCAAGCGTCCTTTCTCGTCGCGCTCCCGTGATCGGACGATATACCCGGCGCGTTCCAGCTCCTTTATGGCTTCCCGGATAGCGTCTATCTTTTCCCGGTTGATCTGTGACAGCCCCGCAAGGGTGTAGTCCCAATCTTCGGGAAGGGAAAGCATTTGCGACAAAAGCCCCTTTGCCTTTAAGGTTAGCTCCTTGTTGCGTAAATGGTGGTTGCTCATAACGGTATAGCCCTTGTTGCGTTCCACTCGGAAAACTGCCATAGCTTCATCACTCCTTTGGTTGTGGATTTGTTACGCGATAGAACGCCATTTTGCCGGGGTTAGGTATAAATCCCTGTCCCCGGCAAAAGTGCGCCCGCAAAGCCGCATATAGCAAGGCTCTTTTTGCCCCTACTGCGTAACATGAGGGCATAAAAAAAGCGGCGTTCCTGTTCTCCCGGTTAGGGATAGAGAAACGCCGCGTTTGCGTCGTATTCAGTTTTCATTTATTCTTTCTCAATGCTGTGTGCTGGTGGCTGGGCTGGCAGGGTTCCGGGCGGCATATCAAGGCTCTTTCCCTCAAAAGTAGTAAATTGGTAGTAAATTCAGCTTGAAATCCTGCTTGTATGCCCGTAAATCAAGGCTTTTTTGAGATAATCAACCATTTTATATTAAAAACATTTCCAACAACAGTTCCTATTAAAGAATGCTTTGTATATCCAAATACTCTCAAATAACTGGAGAAAATAGGAATAAGTGCATTTAAAAAACATGTGCCACCAACAATTCTAAGGTATATTTCAGCTGGCTCAAGCAAAGCCGGAGCAATACTTACGATTCTAAGCATCCCACCAGAAAAGGCAGCAAGAATGATAGACATTATGATACCTATCAATGCGTTGAATATAAGTCCAAGTTGTCTTGCCTGATATGCAATCCCCGGTCTTCCGGCTCCAATATTTTGTGACATAACAGCTATCATACCCGATGATATTACTCCAAACATAATAATAAAAACGCCTATATATGTGTTGGCTGTTCCCACTGCTCCTACAGCCTGGTCACTTACAGATGATAGCATAAGCGTATCGACCATACCGGAAAGCATATAAAATAAAGTTTCTAAGCATATTGGCACAGATAGCTGTGTTAATGTTTTTCTTTTAGCTGTCATGTTTTTCTCCTCACATACAATTCAAGACTACTCTATCAATAATACGACATATTTCTATGTGATTCTTGTATAATATCATGCGAAAATTGCACTATTTCTACTTTATCTTGAAAAGTACCAGGAATTTGTTAACGCTACGAGCCATGCACATCTACGTGAAAAGGGGCTGTAAAAAGCCTCTGATTAAGAAACGCCAGAACCGGCATTTGCCGGAACTGGCGTTTCTTTGTATGAATCTTCCCATTTCTGCTCATACATGCACCTTTTCGTAGAAAAAATGGTATACTTAATAAGCCTCAGCCAATCACGCTTAAATTTTAAGCAACCTTCATTTGCCGCTGCTTTTTGTTGTGATATTTATAAAGATTGAATCCGCATGAAATCAGTGTAAGTTCGAGAATTACATTTTTCTCGCCTCTCCGAAATAATCTTTTATACGATTTATCCCACTTTAACACACCAAAAGTACCCTCGGATTGAATGCTTCGATTCATTCTTAAAAGAGCTCCATGTATGGACGTAAGATTGTTCAGAACTTCCTGATGGATAGCGGTTAACTCCTGGTTCATTCGGATGGTCCGATTTTTATGTGCCCTCGGGCAGCATTCCTGCTTATGAGGACACCCTTCACAGGATTCGCATTCGTACAGTTCTTCCGTTCTTCCATATTTACTATATTTCACAGGCTGTGTTCTCTTGAAGAGAAATTTCTGTCCGTTTGAACATATGAGATTCCCATCTGTATCTTTTGTAAAATTTACAGCACGATATGGATTTTCACTATATTTTTTGTCCGTCGTTTCTTTTTTATACATGGTAAATTTCATATATTTTTCCATGCCGTGTTCTTCACA